>JACCDO011194240.1_pt1 | contig 16230 bp, 10 predicted proteins | sample 7446101 | NCBI WGS metagenome assembly JACCDO01 (sample SAMN15323440, study PRJNA562643) | freshwater metagenome | isolation source: river surface water | place: USA:Blue River Watershed | collected 2017-08-16 | reverse complement strand
TTCTATATAACGGTATGACTGGTGCACAGATTGACTGCGATATTTTTATTGCGCCAATTTATGGTATGCGTCTAAAACATATGGTGGAGGATAAATGGCAGGCGCGTGACAAGGGTCGTAAGGAGCAGCGCACACACCAGCCGACGGGTGGTCGTGGTGCACAAGGTGGTCTGAAAATCGGTGAACAGGAACGTGATGCAGTTGTATGTCACGGCGCATCAGGGTTCCAACGTGAATCCTTTATGACACGCAGTGATGGGCATGTATTCCCTATATGTACTGGCTGCGGTACTGTGCCAATATATAATGCTAAACTCGGTTTAGCGATATGTAGTTTATGTGATGGCCCATTACAGTTTTCTGGGTCAACTGTAAACAATCTTGAGATTATTCCTCCAAATACAAAACAAACTGCAGAAATAACTCAAATAGAGATTCCATATGCGACAAAATTATTAGAGCAGGAACTGAATGCGTATTTAAACATGAGTATGCGTTTTGTGACATCAAAGGGTGTTCAGAAGTTGAATGTACCTATATCGGAGCTTGACGAGGGTGTTGCTGGAGATGCTGGTGCTGTATTGGAGTCTCGTGAATTAGAGGAGATAGAGATCCCTGATTTAGTCGAGCCGGTTGAGGAGGCGCGTTTAGAGGAGGTACAAGCTGCCGCTCGTACTCTAGGAATGTCTCTTGTCCCGCTTGCTGCATCTGCAGCTGCAGAGGCGCCTGCAGGAGCAGCCGCAGGTCCGCCATCCATCCTAACTGAAGATGTTGAGGCGGTTGCAGCTGCAGCTGCTGCAGCACAGGCTGCAGAGGAGGCAGTTAGTGGTGATGCGGAAGTGAGACCGGTTGGCGAGGCAGGTGTTCCAAATAGCACAGTTAGTGAGGCGGATGCGATTGAACAGGCGATTGCCCCTGTAGCAGGAAAACCACCCATTCTCAGTTTTGATACAAGCAGGGAGGCAATGATACGAGATGGAATTGCAGTAGGGGAGATTGACGCAGCCGCTGCGCCGCTACCTGCAGCTGCAGAGGATGGACCTGCAAACGCAGGAAGTCGTGGCGGCAGAAGAACACTTGGCGGCGGAGCGGCAGGTAGACGTGCCGGCCCTGCAAGCTTAGATGAAAGACAAGGTCCTATTGCTGCAAATACAATTGTAACGGTGAAGAAAATGGAGTAACTTTTCCCGGCCTTGAACATGCCTAAAAATTGATTGCTTAAATTCCTACAAATTCTGTAGCAGATAGAATGTCTTCCACTTCAGAATTTGATTATTCCAACATCTTCTATAAAAGCCGCCTAACCCTAATGGAACTACTTGAAAGTAGGGGCTTTGAAACAATGCCTTTTAGTCGGTTCTCCCCTAAAGAGACAAAGGCAATGTCTACATATTTGACATCGGCAGATATTCTTGCACCACACAAGGATAATCCTGAACGTAAATGTGTTGTTCTCTATATTGATTCGAAGCCCAAAATCGCAATTACAGAACTGGTACAAGGCCGAATGAAAGGCGATTTTGATTATTCGCAGCTTGAGGTTATTCTGATGCTAAAGACACCTGATGTAAGTGAAGCATATACACAGATCGCTTTTAAGGAATGGGTTACAAGTAAACTAAAAGTATCTGTATTCTCCATTTATAATCTGAATAATAACCCAACAAAGCACGTATTAGTTCCGAAGCATGAGATTGTACCAGAGGAGGAGCATGCAGCGCTATTAGAGAGTTTGATGGTGAATTCTAAATCACAGCTACCAATTATTCGATTCCACTTTGATATGCAGGCACGTTGGCTTGGCTTAGTTCCGGGTGATATTGTAAAGATTACGCGCCCATCTCCATCCGCTGGTGTATACATTATGTATCGTGTATGTGCACTTTAATGTAGTAAGAAACTAGATGGTTTTGCCTACAAACGAATATCAAAGTCGCATAGATAATTTAAATTTTCGATTAGGCGAACTTCTCAATACGCCACATATTCTAAGTGCCAATGAAATCAATATGGCCCAGCAGCTTTTAGAAGAATACAGAACACTGAACAGTCAAATTAAAACAACACTTGAAAATGCTACTGCAGATACAGATATCGGTAAAATAACGACAAATATAGGGACTTATCAAGAAAAAATAAAAGACTTGGAAAAGCGCTTTACAGAAGTGAAACAAGAGCTGGATACTTCAGATGCTCGTAAACGTTCTGTAGAGCGTGTTGAGCAAGATGTAAGTTACCATCAACTGTATATTATGGATCGGCCTCTACGGCAACTAAGTATCCCGACACTTCTGACCCTAAGTGTTGTCTTTATTTTTGTTGGAATATTCTTTTTATACAAACTGTGGGGCGGTTCTGGACATGGTGATGCGGCTGGACATGGTCTTGCTGCTGGTCATGGGTTTGCTGCACAAGGACAAGGACAAGGACACGGACAAGGGCAAAACACAGGATTATTCAGCTTCTTAAAATCCTCTAATACTCGCGCTCATGGTCCTGCACCAGCAGCAACTGGATTATATATACCATCATTTGGTCTATCCTCTATCTGGGGCAAATAATTTGACAATTCTTGATTCTTAATGTAAATCTCTTCTATTAGTAATACTAGTATGACAGATTTGGTAGAATATAAACGCCCTCTAATTGTTTTATTAATATTTGCTAGCATTGTATTTTTAATAAGCAATTTTGGTGGACATATATTTTCATATGAAAATTTTGTTGATAAGCCATTTATGTGCAATGCGACTGTAAATGATCGTATGGGTTGTATAAAGGCGGGAGGATTTTGGAAGGAGGATGGGAAGCAGCCTGCTGCCTGTGAATCGAATTGTGCATGCTGCATCCCTAACGCATCATTCCCTCTGTCAATGAACTACCCTGTAGGAACATGCCCTGAAACAAATGACGCATATACCCTAACTGATGTAACCGCCCCATACACTGCCGGCCAATCTGTTGTTGGTGCCAGCTCTCTCCAACGCGATGGAAATAATGCTCTAACACCTGTTTCATTACAGCAACATATCGAACAGCTAAAATCCCAAAATATTATTCGCGCAGTTCCACCTGTAAATGCCACATCACAGGAAATCTATGATTATCTAAATGCAGATGAATCCGTCCTTGGAAATATGCAGGCAGAATTCTGTTATTATTCTTCTCGCTACCGTTATTGCGTTATGAAAATTATAGAGACTGCTGGAAGCAGTGCCAGTGCATCTTCTGCATCTGCATCTGTAATGAATGACTGGGTTACAGCAGCACGTACACTAAACACTCGTATGCTCGACGTCCTAACTGTTATGAAATATATTACATCATCACGACTAGCACTCGGCCCTCAAATGGGTGCCGATGTTGCAAAATTAAATGCAGATCTCACTGTGCGTATGAATAAATTAAGTGAGCAAAATAATGACCTTGTAAGTGGAAATACTGACAATATTGTGTATAAGAAAATGGTTCAATATACAAAACAAAAAGCAAAGGCAAATGGTAATTTAGTTATGTTATACACTTTTATGAATTTAGTTGCATTAGGTATGTTATTCTATGTATATAGGGCAACATAAAAATAAGATTTGCTAGAATAGAATGGCCGCACCAACATTTCAGAGTCTCAATTCAGCAATAACAGGCACAGCAGATGCGTCAAGTATTGCTGCAACTGCAGCAGCACTTGCGTCAAGTGGAAGTGTGATTCCAGGACAGACTACGGAGTTTCTAAATAAACAGCTGAAAGATACACTGACCGGCTTAACCGCAGTTAGTAAACTACGTGACAATGCATACGTACATAGTTTACAATCGTCATATTTACAGAATACCCAGCAGCATTTAGCGGGTATTGTTGATGATGTACAACAGCGTAAAACAAATGCAACACGTCAATTTGAAATCAATGAATGGTCTACTGAAAATCGCCAAGAAACAATCTTTGTATACCAATTTATCTTTTTCGGTATTTTGGGAGCCACAATTATTGGTGGGTTTTACCGCACAGGTTTAATGACTGGCCCACTCGCCTCCTTTCTAACATTCATACTTCTTGCACTCGTTATTCTCCTAATTGTCTATCGCTCGCAGTACACAATTTTCAAGCGTGATAAGCGTTATTGGAATAAGCGCCGCTTCCAATCTGCAGGCCCCGTTATACCACTACCTAATTGCCCGGCTGCAGTGGACTTGGTCACAAATCTGCCCTCTAATATTCAAGCAGTTACAGAAGCTGGTCTCAATCGCACAGTTGGCGGACTCTCCAATGTATTTGGAACACTCGGATCCACATTTAATGCCGCCGCTGCGCGTACATCAAGCTTCAGATTCTAATATAATTAGACGATAGTTATGTCAGAGACACATCAAGCACCCGCAGATACATATGATATGCTACATGCCGCATTTATTGATCAACGTGCTATTGCGGCAAATCATTTAATAACTGCCAAGGCTCTTAAAGACGGTTTTCCCAACACAGAAACACTTATGACAATGAAAAAAACGGAAGAGACCCTTCAAAATCGTAAAGAGGAACTTGAACGTGAAATTAAACAAATTGAAGCAAAAGCGGATGCAGATGATATGACATTCAAAGATGTATCACCACCTCTAACTGGCCAACCACGTGAAAAAGTTTATACATTGCAAGATTATATTCTGGCCATACTTGTCACAACATTCACATTTGCATTTATCTGTGTATTCTTCTACACAGGTAAAAAAACAAATTGGGATAAAAAATCATTAATGTATGTATTTGCAGCAGGAATTATCCTTGTTGTTATTGGATTTATATTACTTCGCACATTTGCTTAAATTTAGGCCACTTCTGCTGCGCAACTACGGTCAAATTCTTCTACCTCTTGATCACTGTCAAATACAATAACGCGCTTCCATACACGCCCTTGCGGCTTTCCTAGGAACTCCTCTAGACGATTTACCAGCTCTTCTGAGCGCAGAAGAGGCGTTCCCTTTGCACACTCCTCGTGCCATAATTTATACTTCTTAGTGATATCCTGTAGAGTGTGTTCACTCTCCTGAATATCAGGATGCGTTCCTGTACGAATGCGCGCCGCCCTAAATGCCGCAAAATGGTCAGAACGACGCCTATAATCCGCAGATGCCTCCGTTACAATCTCTGGCTCAGGTTTCAGGCCATTCTTCAAATACTGATTCTCATAAATCCATACCAGACGACTGAAAAGCGCTTGAGGCCAGGTCTTAATGCGCTCCTCCAGCGTATAATCCTTCGGATGCAGATGTTTAATGTCAGGATTCTTCCATGCAGGATCATCCGCGTCCTTGAACGACGCCTCAAACGGAATTGCACGAATACGACGCCATGTACCACCATCATTTGAATTCACCGCCGGCATTTCATTACAGAGCAAATGAATGCGACCCGTAATCTTGAAACGCTGTTGATCCTGGAATAGACCACGCGCCTCAATAATATCATTGCCTGAAAACTGCTTCATACGCGACACATTCAGTGCAGCACCCGCACCATTCTCCTTCGTCTCAGGCTCCGTCATTGTAATGAATCTGCGATTGCGCAGACCAATTAGTTCTGGCGTGGCAGAACCCGAATCGGCAGATTTGCGCGTCAGCACAGTCGATGGTAGCGTTGTCGCATAATCACCAAATGTGTATCGCATAATTTTATCAAGAACCGACTTACCATTACCACCACGACCGGTCCAAATATAGAACTGCTGCTCACGATTCATCGCCTCTAAATGCGATGCCATTAGCCGCCACATATAATCACGCAGATCAGCGCGAGGAAACACCTTTGTCATGAAATCATCAATATCACGGTGAATAGGATCACTCGCCGCCGCTACAGGGTCGTATGGGATATAGTGGATCGGTTTGAGGCGTTCATCAGGATAATTGCCCATCTGAAAGCTCACATAATCACTCGCTTTCCCTGGACGCCATGTCACCTTGAATGGTCGTTCAGGATTGCCAGTTTCCGTTCGGATATTGAGTACCATAGAGGCTGTGCCGACCAAGTAGGGATTGCTGTCAAGATTAGAGATGAAGTCCTTGTCGTGAAAGAGAGATGCTGCCTCTTTGAGCACACTACTCTTATATTCAGTCTGGCTCAGTTTTTCAATTACTTTTAGGAGTAGCTTTGTCTGCTCATTGTTTGTTTCCAATTTACCTTCCGTCATTGTTTGATCTTCCAACTTGCGCCGTTTCTGCCGATACGCCTCCCAGACAAAGTCCGTCAGTTCCTCCGATAGCTGTGTACGAATACTAAATGCCTGTGGAATATTCTCCCACGTATTATTGCGGAATTCAAACCACTCTGTATTACGTTTTTCAACAAAGGCCATGTAGCGATCACTGTAGAGACGGTACATGACTTTTGCAACATCATAATGGCCACCGCGAACTGTGCGAAGGATGAAGTCTACAATATCTGCATTTACAATCTCCTTGTATTTCTCAGGGTTATCTTGTTTTGCCCACATGCGCAGGGAGCCCATTTTTAGACTATTTGCGGCTGGCGGCTTACCCCAGTTTGTCGCCCATTTATATTGCAGGTCACGGATATCATTTGCAGAGAACTTTGGCGACTTCTGACTGAACTCCATCCAGAGATTGAAGCCATCTTCGCTCGGGTCAATTGTATGCAGACACCAGCCTACATCGAGCCATGATTGGTAGCCATCTGCGCGCGTGTCATTTAGACATTCAAGTACAAATCTGCGTGCCATTGCAATTTCACCTTCGGTGTAACTCTTATCGACGCTTGCATTTAGTTCTGCAATAACTTCACGAGCGGCTGCCGCCTCTGCCGTCTGTTGTGCTGGAGCGGCAGGAATCTCCTTGACAGGTTTAACAAGAAGGGTCTTCAGATGATTATATGCATCTTGCTGATTATCGTGGACTTTTAGGGTTACAGGGACCACATCATGGCGAATACTCAGCATTCCAAGTAGCTGTCGCTTTGTATAGGACGTAATTGGCTTCTTGGTAAATGCCTCCGTTGCACAATTATAACTAAAGATGGATGTGAGTTCATAAGGGGGAATATCTGGCTTTGATTCTCCGTAAAAGAACCATCCATTCTTTTTGATAACAGATTCATCATATACATCTTGGTCTGCGTTGGTGTATTCGGTCGAGCCGAACGCCTTTTTAACGGCCTCTCGCTCTAGCATTGCCTGCCGAATCACCTGCTGCACCTCTGAATGCAGACAAAGATCGGGACATTCAATATGGACACCGTCTTTTAGGACGCGCGTTGAGCCCCCTTTCTTTTCATAGGGGCGATCGCGCAAACTAACAAAGAAACGGAGATCGTTGTGACCGGAGGTGTCGAGGAATTCCTTTAGTGTCTGTACATATGATTTGATGAATGTCTTGATCTCCTTTTCGGAGAAACGGTGCTCCATTGCATGTTCAGGGGAATATTGGAAATCAAGGTCAATTAGGAGAGGGCTGAAGCCATCAGGACGACGTTGTTCTACAAGATTCTGTGCACGCAGCTTCTTGACAAACAAATAGTCATTTAGTAGATCGAGGAATTGCTCGTAATCTGCTTCGCCGATGTTCCATTTACCGCCCCCATCTTTACTCATCTTTGTAACAGTCCATGTTCCAGTTCGTCCATCGACCTTGCGTTCGCGAAGGAACGCGTTGAGCGGGTGGTCGTGAATAGAATTAATAGACATTTGGCTTGCGAGGTCTACTACCCCCTTTGAAAATCAGCCGCGTCAATTTTCCGCTGTCATTTGACTTTTTTTCAGGTTGCCATACAAAATATATGCAATTAAAATGCGGCTGATAAATAATATGACAACAGTTTGCTGGTTGTTGTGTTGTTGGGGGTTGTGTGACAAATTTGATTTTTAATTCCAGAATAAGAATTAGCACAGCCGTCTCAAATGTCTATTAAATTCTGCCCTACATGCCGCTATTTCCTCTTTCTGGAAAACAGGGAAGTGAATCTTGAGAATGATGAGAAGACCTCCGAGCTACATCGTCTTTGCCGTGCATGTGGTTATTCTGAAAAAGAGACGGATGGTTGTCTAGTACTCGAAACAAACTTGCAAGAACGTGTTAATGAGGGTTATAAAATCCTCCTAAATGAATTTACAAAAATGGATCCTACACTTCCTCATGTTAAAAATATTCGCTGCCCTAACGAAGAATGCGAATCAAACACTGGTGCCGCTGAAAGAGATGTCATTTATATGAAATATGACACTGTAAATCTGAAATTTGTATACATTTGCACTGTGTGTGATAAACATTGGCGTAGTCGTAGCTAAGTTCAGCCGCTTTGGCCGCTTTGGCCGCTTTGGCTGCTTTAGGAATTGTTACTATTTAAATTAAAAAATGGCAACAACACCAACAACACCTGCTGCTAGTCAGCAGACAGATTCAAGAAGCACTTCATCTGCAATGCCATCTACCACTCAATCTGAAGTGTCTCTTGCAGACAATCTCCTTGCAAATCTCCAACCATTTAATTGGCCCAATGAGGATGAACTTGCAATTGTTAAACAATATAATAAAGAAAGTCTTACAAGTGCTCAAAAACAATCAGAGCAATTTGATATGATTGTTCATCGATGGATTGCGGATATTGAACGGCGGCGTGGACTTTTTTACGAGCGTATTATGTATTGGAGTACACAGCTATTTCGCCGCCATCCCGTATCCATGCATATTCTACATCTTCAAATGCAACGCTCCATGTATGATACATCATCTGCAGCATATATTATACTCCTAATTGGAAATATACTAAAATTTGTGGCATTTGGCGGATCTGTCTTATTCTTTTTTGCACGGCATAGTCCATCACTACTACCTGCTGGATTACGACCAAGTCCCATCCCTGAATCCGATACATGGGGACACTTCTTTTATAAATACAGCGTTGGTCTTATAATTGATAAAGCATTTAATACTGTACAAGCTACTGTAGATATTGGATACACTGTTGCAATTGCTGCATTTATTTGGGTAATAATGACATATTTGTCGGCTAGTTTACAAAATTATAGTCAAATTATTCAGCGTCGTTATAGTTTGCAACGACTTGAAAAACAGTTTTTAGCCGATTTTCAGCGATCCATTCAAGAGCAATTGATGTTTTATCTAAAACCAATTGTATTTGAGGCATATAAGGCATTTCTTTCATTTCCAATTCACCAGCGAAGTCAATTACTTGGTACATATACACGCCAAGATCCTGAAATGAAAACAGTACATACATTACTACTAAATGAATGTGAGACAATGGCATTTTCTTCAAATATGGAAGGGCTTTGCACTGTACAAATTAACGAAAAAACACTGAAACATATGGTAGAATTAGGGACTACTGAATATATTGATTGTTACACAAAATTTATAACATCTCTAAAAGATTGTGGAACACAGCAATTAGATGATTTTAGAATGAGAGCTGGAACAATTGTATCTGCCTGCGGATCTACATTTAGTCGGCTCATTACAAAAGCTGCCGCTGCTGCCGCTGCAAAAGCTACTGCATCTGCATTGTAATTAGGTTTGACTTGCAGGACAACGTAATGCAAACATTTTTTCTCCCTTTAATTCTTGCTGCAATTCCTTAATAAATGCTGGGCGAATTAAATCATATAACTGTGTCATATCTAATTTATCATTTGGTTCCTCTTGTTCTTTTGGCTTACATTGTTTAGAAGGAGGATCGCTTGCTCTAATTGTTTTATATGCGGATGTAACATTATCTGCAGGTATTACAATTGGTGGTCTAGGAATACTAATTGTTGTTGTTCGACCGGCGAGTGATATACCTCCATTTGCACATTTACGTCTGCTGCCGCTGCCGCTGCCGCCGTCAAACCCTTCTGCCGATCCACTTGCAGCAGACCCTGCCACTGCACTTGCAGCAGCTCGTGCAGCGGCAGCATCATATTTAGGTGCAGATGGCATTGGTGCACAACAATCACCTGGCTCACATCCTGCTAATTTATCACTATACGCCTCGTAACCTAATGAATTACAAAAATTCTTCACTAATAAATTACGATCAACACCACTAACTGGAGAATAATCAACAATGTATTGTTGTCGTTCATTAAAATTATATGCCTTATAGCGATCAGCTTTAGGAATATTTGTAGGAGGTAGTACAGGGTCAGGGACTCTATATAAGGGTGCATTTCCACTCACACGTCCAATTAGACGACGATTTTGTTCTGGAAATTCACTTCCTGCTGCATCCATAGCAGCCTTGTTTGTACGACGTGCTGTTGCAATATCATATGATTTATTGTATTTTAAGAGCACAGTTTCATAATTATCACCTAATTGTGGCGGATCGTAATCTGGATCACCAACTGAAAGGAACGCATTATATGCATCAAGGTTATTTACTTGTGCTTGCATATTTCGAATTGCAGCATCACTGGTTACAGACCCTGATTGCGTCTGACTGCCACTGCTTGCAGATCCTGGTGTCTCAATCTTTGGCACGGTTATTATACGAGGAGAAGGTGGTACAGGATCCGCAGGTAATGGCGACAAATATTTCTGAAATATTTCCGTTAATTGTGAAAATCCATTACTTGCAGATTCAAGCGCCTGTAAATTAACAGCAGATCCAGTATTTTTTTGCAATATTGCATTAAAAGTATTATTGTAAATATCTATATTTTTCTCAAACAAGGGGTCTGTCCATAAGGGCCGAGGTGGATCATATTTAGTAGAAGTTTTCCACCGAAACGCTGTCCAGCCCTGATTGTATGTATGCAAATCATTATAATATTTTTCAACCGCGTCTGGTGTTAAATATAATGCATTTTGTTGCCCCGTGCCCTTTGTAATTGATAAAATTGTCAATGCATCACCATTATCTCGTAATTCAATAACACGATCATCTTGTGTTGTATATCCTGTTGCAATGTCTGTTAGAATAATATCAGCTTTACATTTAAGAATATTATTACTATAAGAAAGCTGATTAAGTGAATTGAGACGAACGTGATATTTATTTTGAAATTCTGCAGATCTCATCAATTCAATTTGAACCAAGGCCGCATTCTGCGAACATAAATTTGTTGCAGTAGGGCGAGTTGAATTGTTGGCATCTGCACTCTGAACACCTCCCATACTTACTAATAAAGTACATTTTTCCCAAACCGGAACTACACATATTAACTATTTCGCATTACCTCTCTAACTGTTGATTTAATATCCTCGCTTATTTTGTTGTAATAATTTTGCAAACGCTCCATTGCAAATGGATTGTCAGTTCCTGCTGAATGCATTAATACGTCTGTATCACGCTGTAATTTTGTACGCTTTTCTTCCATATTTTTTAGAAGTAGTTTAGCAGCATCAGATAATTCGTCATCATATGCAACACATACTTGTGTAGATCCTGATGCTGGCATATCACACTTCGGTTTACGTGGCGCAGGCGGTTGCGGCGTTTCAATCTTCTTTTTCGCTGCTTCATATAAAATTGGTAACTGTGAAACAGGAACATCATAACGTACATTCGCCGGCGCTGTATCTATCTTTTTTCCAATTGTCGAAGAAGATACAGGCGTTAAAAATAATTTAGGTTTTGTTAATAATTCATATAATGCATTTGGATATGTAGGAATTGCTGGTACTGTGCCAAAATCGTTTGGTAAATTTATCTGCTCATAATTATTAAATTTCCGTATTTTTTCCAATACACTTGTATTATATGCTGCAACGTTATCACTAAATGCTTTATCTTCCCAAGGCGGCATTGGTGGATTGTAAGGGCGTTTTGGATCATCTATTTGCCGCCAACCGTCCTGATTTACCCAGAAAAAATTATAGTCATTTAGGAAATTATAGTATTTTTCAATATCATCTACTTTAAATGAATCCATTGATGCAAGTTTTGCGGCGTAATTTGTTTGATCAAGACGTGTAGGAAATCCTGATGCAGAAAATGAAAGTTTATTATAATTGTACTGCTGACTTGTTTGTGGCTCTGGAGGAGCAACGGTGTTTTGACTGTCATATTTTATAAGACAACTTTGAATGCCGCATTTTGCAGCATCATAGTCAAATCCTTTTGTTTTGCAAAACGATCGCTGGATATCAAATTTGCCTTGTATATCGACAATTTGATTTATATACCAGTTTTCCTGGTCCGTATTCACATTTACACATCTATCAATATTTGTCATACTGACAGCAGCCGCATCATCATCAGCACTATTTACAAATTTCTCAATAGTACTAATTGTATAATTGGGCGAGATAAATGGCATATCAAATACTTCGCGACCTGTATTAATTGCATTTAGTTGACGTATTTGGTCATAAAGTCTTACATAGCGATCAAGTACTTGTTCATATGTTTCACCCACTCGAGGAGGATCAAATAATACAACTGTGCTATAATTGGCAGGTGTTTGTCCAGGAGCTAAATAACGCATGCCTGTTATATACATTAATCTATAATTGTCATATCCTGGAGTATTTGAATCATTTGCACTAGTTGTTGCACTATTCTGCATTGATGGTAAATAATTCAGTGCATTGCCAACAAGTTTTGGTTCAGGATCAGCCATCAATATTATACTTGGTGGAGGACGAGGAAATGGCGGTGTATTCAATACCTCCAACATACGCACATCATTCTTATTCCTCTCAAAAGCCTGTATTTGATTATTATATGTAACAATGTCCGTTATAAAATAAGGATCTTCTCCATTAACCCATACAGGACGCGGGGGGTTATATACAAGCTGTGAAACCGGTTTTGACAACTGTACTTGATTATTTGGACCAAGACTCGCTATATTTTTGAATTGCTGGTTATATTCTTTAATTTGTTGCATATATTTCAATGCGACAGACTTGAATACTGGCTTATATTGTATTTGTACATTTGCTTGCGGGGTCAAAGGTATATTACCCATACTTATTAAAAGGCAGTATTTTTATTGACGTGGTGCCGCTGGCATACCGTAGAAGTCTTATTTTAAGCAACGCGTTGCTTAAAATAAGAATTCGTACACTAGTGTCAATTACCGATTATTTAAACACCCGCAACAGCAAAGCTGTTGCATGTATTGCTTAATTTCGGAAATTAACGGTACGTAAATTGAACAATTTTTCATTTTTCAGAGTGTTATGTACATCTTTATATAACATCTGTCGCATGCTATTTTTCAATTCAGGGGACAGTTTTGTATTTGTGCATTTAGCTACTTTTGGCATGGTCGGGGCTTTCGCCACTCGTGTAAGCTTGTATGGTTCAAAATTCAACTGGTTAAGTGCGGGTGCTTCCACATCTGCATCACATTCTTCAATAGATGCACTGCTTGGTGGTTTCTCACACGCTTCTTCAAACATTGATGCGTCAAGACGGTTCTCACTTTCCTCTGGCACACAGCATGGACCCTCGCAACCAGCATACTCATTATCCGCTGTCGGTACAGCTCCACCAGCCTTTTGACACGCTAATACAAAATTAATTGCACGCTGAATACCTTCTGGAGATATATCAGATGCATTAATTGGCGTGACTTCATCCATTGCTTTAAATTTGCGAGTGCGGCTAACGAGTTGGGGAGGTGCCGAGTCACGTTCCGCAGCCGCAGCAGGCTTACATGCATACGCCTTAATGTCACAACCCTCATACGCATTCCCTGAATCGGGACGTTTCACTGCCGCTACACCACTCGACTGTATATCATTCACTATTAATGCCGCCTTCCTATATGCATTCTTCTCTGCATTTATCGGGCCACGATTTGTCAAATTATATGTCTTATACGGTTGTTGAGTATATTTACTCCATACACGGCGACGAGCATTATAGTCGATTATATTGTATGTAACAGTATTACTAGCGTCAGAACCTGTTACTCCAGTTGGAGCGGGTCCCTTAATTGTTCGTGAAGATGGTTTTTGACCAAAACAATAATTCGCATACACTGCAGTCGCAGGCGCCTCATTCACTCCTGGGCGCCCAGTAATTGATAACGCACTATTGTCGGCGCTTTCATTAATAACAACAAATGATCTGACAGAATCATCTGTGATATATGCTGGTACGGTCATATCTGCGGTATTTGTACTATCTGCTGCAAGTTCATCAAGCTGCGCTTTTGTTGCTCGCACAAACCCTAGCGCATAACATATATCATCACGCTGCCGAACAACCGTTGGACTTTGCACTGCAAACACCTCCATTCGTTCAGCACGCGATTTACGCGCCCATTGATCCTTAAATGTATTAAATGGTGCTATTTTGAAATAGCGCGCGTTCCCACCCACCGTTGCACTTAGTAGACTCTGATCCGATGGTTTTGTACCATAACAAATTATACCATTGCTCTGATTGGCATCTGTTATAACTATTGTTCCATTTGTTCGAATTGGTCGATTTGATGGAGGAATGCATCCTGGTTTTGATGCACTTGTTGTAACAGGATATCCTACACGCTGTAATCCCTGCGTCATCTGTATCCAACCACCCTCGCACCAATCCGCACCAGCAGCAAGGTCCGCTTGTAATTCCGCAATTGTCGCTAAATGCCCGTCAAAATTACTACATATTTCTGAAATATCTCCACTGTTAATATTTGCATCCGCTAATACGTTTCCATTTGAATCGGTTTCTTTAATAAGGAAACATTCTTGTAGGGCGGTCGAGTTTGCTTGTGTAGGTGGATAACGATTGCCGATGATTGTAAAAGGTTGCTGTGTGGCATAATAAATAAAACGACCACTTGCATCACGTATTTGTATGGAAACTTGTTGTGGGTCCGCTTTTTCAGAAAGACCACTTGAAACTGTAGTTGATGTTGTAGCTGTATTATTATAACCTGTTATATTGCCTGCTTTATCAATTTGAATGCGTGTTGTAATTCCGTTCAATGTAATTGCATTTGATTTGCCTGTAAAATAATCTTGTCCAGATAGATCTGTTGCAAATATAGTGTATGTGCCGGCACCAAGTGCACGTACCATTGGCTGGTTTCCTGCAGACACGACTGAAAATGTACCTATTATATTTGTACGCACCTGTTCATCATATTTTAATGAGAGTAAATTACCTGAGACATCTGCAACGGTATTTCCAACAGTGCCAGTATATAGATTAAAATAACTGGTAGGGCTTATTGCGAAACCAACGCGGCCTTGCTGTCCTGCAGGCACCGCTGCCTGGCCACTTGCAGACCCTGCAACTACAGGTGTTGCAGCAGCTGCGCCTGCCCCATTATTGTAATAATCATAGCGCTGGTCATAACTGAGATCTGCATATGTACTAATTGTAAATGTAGCAATATCGCCGGCAGTCTCGTGATATGTTGTTGTAGGTGCAAGAAAGTCGGTCCCTTCAACTTTAAAGCCAGTCCCATCAATAAATTGAATTACAATAATTTGCTGTGATCGTACAAATGTAATATTGTCAATTATTCCAGTAAACACTTGGCGGTTACCATTAATGACACTGATATCCATGCGATATTTAATTGGTGTTTGACGAGGATCTGAAAATTTACCGCCAAGAGGATAGCGAGCATTTGAGGAGAGGCGTAATGTGTATGTGGAACCAGTATCCGTTAGCTCGCGACTTACAAGTAGTGCAGATGAGCTCGGTTGGGGTACAAAGGAGTCATAACTGCGAAGCCCAGGAACAGGTGGAGTGGCTTGCGAATCACCCTTCAAATCCTCGTCAAGATTGCAACCATCACATAATGATAAATTGGAAACATTGAAAGCAATGCCATAACGGATAAAAGTGTTTGAATATGTATCATTACAGAGTGTATTGCAACTGCGGCTAAATTCATGTGAATTATTAATCAATGCACCAATACAATTATCGGTTAAATATTGTTTATTTGCTTGTGTTGTTCCTGGATATAATTCATTTTGTAAAGTTGTATTTAGTGTTAATGTAAATGCAGGTGTTTCAGCATCATTTATTGTAAAATTTTTACGATATTTTTGTGCAATATTATCACCAATTAATTTACAATTAGGAGATGATTTGATTTCATAAACAGCAAGTTTATAACTTAGTAAAGTTCCTCCATTATCATTTTTTAATGTAAATACTTTACCTGTCTTTGTTGTATCTGTACTTAGTCCATTTACATATATAAACGGAAAATAATCAATACTGTTCCATCGTGCATAGTCAATAGTTGTTAAATATCCACTATATGGAAACTCGTTATTATAGTTGCCTTTACTAATTGCAGACCA
>JACCDO010178561.1_pt1 | contig 16230 bp, 9 predicted proteins | sample 7446101 | NCBI WGS metagenome assembly JACCDO01 (sample SAMN15323440, study PRJNA562643) | freshwater metagenome | isolation source: river surface water | place: USA:Blue River Watershed | collected 2017-08-16 | reverse complement strand
TTCAACCGCCCAGAACGCAGAAGATAGGATAGAAACATCATAGGGGAGAAAAAAATAATCAATTCTCCCCTTTTTGTATAATTCCCAAGAGGTTTTTTATTTTATGTCACAAGCTTTTATCTGGACTGAACTTGACAATGTTAATGGAACTACAGTAATTAATCCAGAAATTCCTTATGTAGATTTTGGCAATTTTCAAGCATCCCTATATTCAGATAAAAAGATCGTTCAATTAAAATGGATAAATTCTAGTGTTGAAGATATTAAACTTTGGATTGACACATATATTGCTGATGTCTATAGGGACGCAAACACTAAAAAACCTGAACTAAGACAAAATATATACAATCTTGGCTATAGAATTAAATATTGTTTACTAGATTCAATTGAGCCTATTACATTACCCGCTGCAAGAGCAATCTCATTAACAAATCTCCCAAACTTTGCATCTAATGTGATTGATCAAGTTAAAGATACTCATGATGGAGTTACTTTAAATGTAGGAGATAATATTCTTGTAGCTTCTCAAACAACAAAGACTGAGAATGGTCTATATACAGTTGATTTAGCTTACCCGAATTCAACTTTTAAATACAATCTTATAGAAGAACCGGTCCAAAGAGGCAGAATTGTTAATGTTGTAAATGCTTCTGCTACTGATAACGGTAAGTCTTATTTCATGTACGCTAATGACACTGCTACAGAAAAAGGACCAGGCTCCACTTCTAATTATGTAGCTGGACTATCTGTAAAATGGATTGAAAGAACCACAAGAAGAACTTTAACAAACTGCGTAGCTGCAACAACTTTAATTAACAAAACAACAAATAGCATTACAGATTTCAATAACGCCCCAACGAGTTTAGATGGACAAACATTAGCCCTTAATAATAGAATTTTAGTTAAAGATCAATGGGTAAATCCAAGTCAAAATGGAATCTATTCTGTCACTCAACTTTATGCTCCTAATACTAATAAAGTGACAATTAATATCAGAACAAATTCAGTTAATGGTGCTATCGATAATCAAAAAAGAGTGGGAATTAATATCTTAAAAGGAACTACATATGGCGGAAAAACTTTTAGATATTATTCTTCTGGAATTCAATCCTCAACAACTTTAAACTGGACAGATGCAACAGCCTATTTTAGTAGTACAATCACAGCAAAAATTAGCATATCTTCAGGCTTTGGAACATGGTCTCCTGCAAGTATAACAAATGCTCCTAATGTAATTTCTGGAGTATCTTTAATTAATGGAGATGTCATTTTAGTTAGATCAACATTGTATGAATGGCAAAATGGTATCTATACAGTGCAAACAGCGGGCACAGGTTCTGATGGCATTTGGGTTAGGCATACAAGCTTTGATACTACAGCTGAAATAGTCCCAACAATTGTATACCTCACTAACGGAACTAACTCTTTTGGTGGCAATTTCTATTATATGACCAGAAAGAATGAGAGCTTTAGTTTCTTGTTAAATTCTGCCAACACTAAAGGAGAAATAGCAATATATGATAGATTATTGTACCCTTTTAGATATCAAGATTGTTCAAACAGAATTGTCGAAAATGTAAATCTTGCCGGGGCTGTATCTGAAAAGAAATTTGAATTTAGTAATATACAAAATGGGCAAAGAGTTATTGTAAATTCCCAAACAACTAAGGGACAGAATGGAATATATACAACTACCTTCGCATCTTCAGCTAATGAATTAGTTTACAGTAATGATTATACTATCCAAAGAGGTATGTACGCAACAATTACCTCTGGATCGCAAGCAACAAAGAAATATCTACTTTATGCTCCTGGTACATCTCAAGTCCCTGGATCTGCAAATATTACATGGATTGATTATTCAACACCAACTTTATTAACAGGCAGAGTTGCGTCTATCGATAATTTAGCTGGATACTCTTCTGGGAATTTTAATAACGTAACATCTGCTATTAGTGGTATTGCAGTTAAAGATTTCTTAAATAATGACAAGATTCTATTAAGATCACAAACAAATAAAAATGAAAATGGTCTTTATAGAGTAAATGGCGCACCAACTCCAGGAAGTAGTGTGTTAACCAGAAATGCAACTTGGGAAAATTTAGGGACAGCTGGTGGTTTTTCTAGAATTGCTGTGGAACAAATGAAAGGTACAAATCATGGAAGAGTTTACCTTAAATATGCCTCACAATATAACAACCAATCTATTACACCCTTCTCTTCAAATGGATTAATTGCACCTCTTCCTTATTATAGTGTCACAGTAGGATATTATTACATTGGCGCTGCTTTTTCTTCAGGTGGCACTTCTTTCACTGATGGATTTGGAATTCTTAGGAATATTTCTAATCTTGATACAATCCTCGTAAAAAATAATGCAAATCCTCATCTTTCAGGAATTTATGTAAATAATGCTGGAGTTTGGACAAGAAATGCCCCATACGACTCCGAACTGTTTTTCCAGAACCCAACAAAAGTAAATATCACAAATGCCCCTACTTTAACCCATAAATACATGACTATAAAAAGGGCAAATGGAACTACAAACACTATTTTTACCTTAGGCAACGCAACATCAGGAATTATTAATATTTATGATGATATTCTTGGAGCTGGAGAAAATATTGTATCTGTAAATGGAACTAACAGAAATTTTGGATATTTAAGCATTGATAGACTTCAAGATTGTAAATACACTATTATTTTAGAATTTAATGAACAATTTGATTATGATGTTAATAACGAATATGTCCAAATACCAATAAGTAAATTAATTGGTTCAGGAACACCTAATTATGGAGATAGAGTTCTTGTAGTTTTTGCTTATGGTGGTGATCTAAATGCATTTACACCACTTGCTGGAAATGTAGCTGGTACTTACGTATTTATAGGGACAGAGCAAATTAATGGTGTTGGAGGATTTGCATCTCTTCAAAAACTCGATTCTGTTGATAATTTTTTTAGAATTGGAACTTCTGTCAAAGCTCCTTATTCTGATGTTTTATATGGTGGAATAGATTTCACATATACTAATTATTACCCTGTAATTGAATGGTATTGTGTAAATTCATCAGGAAATATTCATATCATTCCAAACATAGGTAAGAGCGCAACATATAAAACTGTCATAATTCATACCAGTAATGTCACAAGCGAATCTTCCTGTCCTTCTACAATTGATGGATACTCAGTTCTTGAAAACGATACAGTATTTTTAGCAGCACAATCTTTAGGCCCAACAATTCCACTCTCTGGTGTCTACAATTATGGATTTGGACCCTACGTGATGAATTTGGTGAGAGATTCAAGCTACACAGCAATAGCCCCAATAGAAGTGACTGTAGGAGGATCAACAGTTTACAGATCTTATTATGATCCTGCAAGTACTGTTTTAGGCACAAGTAATATTGAATTTTTAGCTTCTGCATCATTAACAGACAAAACGGTAAGAGTTGGTTCCACCACTAACATTACAACTACTGCACCACCTTCTGTAATTGATACTGTAACATTAGCTGCTGGAGATTTAGTCCTTCTTAAAAATCAATCTACTGCTACACAAAACGGAATTTATTTATACGACCAAATTGATAGCTTTAATTTAACAAGAGCTACAGATTTAGATAATGCTTCTGAAATTTATCCATTTTCGACTGTTAATATGAATAATAATGGATTTATCAGAAAATATGAACTTTGTGTACCTAATGGATATGGATCTTATGTTTTAGGAACCACTGCAATTGACTTAAAAGACATTACAACAGAACCTCTTTATTCCAATGAAGCTAATGTTCTTTCAGCTTCTAATATAACATCTTTAACTGCCGGTGTTCCAGATACAATTGACAGCATTGATTTAACTTTAGAAACAAATCCACATATTCTTTTATCTGGACAAACAACATCTTCTGAACGCTCTGTAAGATTATTTGAAAGAGGCGCAAAACAAGTAGTATTATCTAGGGTCACAACTGGAAATGTTACACCTGATCAATTCTCTATAGAACCTTCACAAGTTACAGTTACATCTTCTGCTTCTGGCCAAAATGTTTCTTGGGAATTATATTTTGATTCTGCAGCAACTACCGTGGGAACATCGAATAATTACTGGATGAGATCTAACACATGGGCTAGTAATTTTGCAAATGTTGATACTACCTCATCAGCAAACATTGATTTAACGTTAGCAGCTTCTGGTACTTTAAATGGAGTGGCTGTTACCGAAAATCTAAGAGTATTAATTAAAGCACAGACAACAGGATCTGAAAACGGTATTTATAAAGTTGGGGCTCAAAGAACTTTAAAATTAATTCGACATGAGAGAATGAATGAAACTTCAGATCTTAATGCCCTTCTTAGAGTACAAGTTTTAGAAGGCTCATCAAATGCTAATAAATATTTTGGAATTTGGATGCCTACAAGTTCTCCAGTTCTTAATTCTACAAGCATTTATTGGGTAGAACAAGGTAGTAATTTAAGACTGAATAATTGTAAAGTGGCTACAACAACTGCAGTATCAAATCTTACTACTGCTGCTCCTTTAGCAGTAGATGGTGTTTCTTTAGCCTATGGCGACAGAGTACTAGTAAAGAATCAAGCTTCAGCAATTCAAAATGGTGTATATTTTGTTGATAACCCAGGCACAGGAAGTAATGGTAGATGGCTGAGAGTTGCAGAAATGGATTCTAATTCTGAAATCTATCCTGGAATTGTGGTAGGAATTGATTTAGGTACTATTAATGCTGGAAAAGAATTTATGATTTCATTGCCTCAGCCAGCTGAAAGTCAACCATATTACACAATTGGATCATCAAATATTAACTGGACTGAAGGTAATGGATTTGGTTCTTATAACACACATCCAAGTTTATGGAACGATTTTCCAACATCTCTTAGTACAGCTATTCCTCTTGGCAAAGCAATCTTAAATAAAGCAAACGAAGCGAAAGCTACAAGAATCGGAATTGCAGCATATATTCCTAACGGACAATCTGCTGGACTAGTTAGAAATATAAAATTTATTACACAATATAAGCCTTCTCTTTAAAGGAGAAGGAAACATTAAACTGACAAATGTATAATTAATTCAAGGAACATTTTGCTGGGAGTTTTTACATGCACTCTATTGAATCAGAACTACACAAATTATTAGACGATATTGCACCAGATGCACATGATATAAATGAGAAAGCGATTATTGTTGCAGAAGCTTCAGCTATGTTCAATAAGTCTCTTTCAAAAATGACAAAGACAGCCACAAAGAATATTAGGTTAGTTGAATCAAAGATGACAGATGCAATTTTATGCGCAATGTCTTTGGTCAATAATCATGATGAATTTTCTGATGATATTGTCCTTGCTGCAAATCTTTCGCCAGAACAAATTATCCGCAAGGCTTCACAAACTAAAAGCTCATTTGATGGTATGCATATTATCAACCCAGATCTTTTAGAAAATTTATTATCCGAAGAAGAAGAACCAGTTGTTTTATTAGACGATACACATCATGAAACATCTGGTTTTCATACTCCTGGACGTGGTAAAGTTTGGTCTGATTCACTTTCGAGAAACTAATGAAATTCAATAAGCTTGCTCAATTGCCAGGAATGGATATGGGGATGCCTCCTATGGGTGGTCCTCCAACTGCTCCTATGGCAGCTCCTGGCGCTGCTCCTGCTGCAACTACAAGAGAAGAAATTGGTTCACCTCTTAGAGAGCTTGGGCAGATTTTATATGATGTTGATATTGAAACTTTGCTATCTCAAAAAATAGGCACAGATTCATCTAAGGTTGCTCAAGATATTTGGGTTATGTATGGTGGTAATATTTTAGGTGGAATTGACGAAGATAAAGTTGGTAAAAGAACTGATCGTCAAAATGTATCCCCTGAAGATGAAGAATCAGAGCAAGAAAAAACTGAAGACTCCAGATGGGAAAGATTACCTGAAGGAGAATCAATTGCCGATATCACTTCCCTTGATGAGTTAGAAGCTACAGTCAAAGGTATTGCTTCAGATATTGCTGCCAAGAAGAAAAAAGAACAAGCTGGTGGTGGAGCAGGTGGTGGAATGCCAATGGCTTCTATCAAACTTCAATTGATTAAATTAGCAGAAAGATATGATCAGGCAGGAAGATATTCTTTTGCAGACATCTTAGAAAAGCCGTTTTAAGCTAAAAGTTATCAATTTTTCCCACTTTTAGGGTATAATGCTGTGGTATTACATCACAGCATTTTTTTATGCCAAAAGGAAAGATTTATGGCCAATCAATATAATGAAGATTCGATTCAGATTCTTGAGAGTCAAGAAGCTGTTCGTACTCGCCCTGCCATGTACATTGGTGACACTGGTAAAAAGGGTCTACACCATCTTGTATGGGAAATTTTAGACAATTCAGTTGACGAGCATATGGCTGGTCATTGTTCTAAAATTGATGTTATCGTTTCTAAAGACAATCGGTCCGTCACAATTATTGACAATGGACGTGGAATTCCTGTAGCAGTTAAGCAAGAAGATCCTAAGAAGCGTTCTACCCTTGAGATTGTATTAACAGAACTTCATGCAGGAGGAAAGTTTGGCGATGATGGTTCTGGGTATGAAGCATCTGGTGGTTTGCATGGTGTTGGTGCTTCCTGTGTAAACTTTCTTTCCTTAAGACTTGATGCAGAAGTATCCCGTGATAAGAAGAAGTATTCGCTTAGTTTTGACCGTGGAATCCCTGCATCTGAAGTAACTGAAACTGGAACTTCAACTTCAACAGGTACTAAAATCACTTTCACTCCTGACTATAATATTTTTGGTCAATTTGCAGTGGAAGATGCTTTTCGTGAGCATTTGATTGATGATTTTGAGATTGATGAAGTTTTTGCTGAATGTTCTGGAAAGTGGCGCAAAGCTTTAATTAATGGTGAAGTAAATGGTGCTATTTTCTATGATATTTTTAAGCCAACAAATACTAGTGAGCAATCCTTAGATATTATTTATAAAATTTGGAATAAGCGGTCGAATGATAATATTCAATTTGATGAGCATGTTCTATTACGCCGTCTTCGTGAAACTGCATATCTTAATGGTGGATTGAAGATTGTTTATGAAAATAAGCACACTGGAACTAAAGAAGAATTTTACTTTGAAGGTGGGATTGCTGATTATGTCTCTTATCTAGCGTCTTCCCGTTCGAACTTATATCCTTCTAAGCCATTCTTCTTTGATAATAAGAGTGGTAAGATTAATGTTCAGGTTGCTTTTCAATATGGTGATGAAGATGAAGAAACAATCTATACCTATGCAAATAATATTTATACCCTTGACGGTGGCACTCATCTTAGTGGCTTCAAAACATCTATTACAAGAGTAGTAAATCAATTTGCTCGTAGTTCTGGTGTTCTTAAGGAAAAGGATGCTAATCTCACAGGTGAAGATATTCGAGATGGAATTATTGCAATTATTTCTGTCAGACTCCCGCAACCACAATTTGAAGGACAAACTAAGGGCAAACTCGGCTCACAAGAAGTTGAAGGAGTTGTAAATAGACTCTTTTCTGAAGCTGTCGTTGAGTATTTTGAGAAGAATCCAAATATTGTTAAGCTTATTGCAGAAAGAGCTTTACGTTCAGCTAAGGCAAGAGCAGCAGCAAAGAAAGCATCTGAAAATATTAAGAGACAGAGCTTCTTAGGTCGTTCAGGTTCTTTGCCAGGAAAGTTGTCTGATTGTAACTCTGAAGATAATGTAAATACTGAGTTATTTATCGTTGAAGGAGATAGTGCAGCTGGTTCTAGCAAATTTGGAAGAGATCCAGAATTTCAAGCTGTAATGCCGATTCGTGGAAAAATCATCAATCCTGAGAAGAATGATTATGCTAGATTAATGCAAAATGAAGAAGTTTCATCTATTATATCTGCTCTTGGAACTGGAATTCGTGAAGATTTCAAGATTGAAGATTTGAGATATGGCAAGATTGTTATTATGACTGATGCTGATGATGACGGAGCTCATATTGCAGCGCTTCTCATGACATTCTTCTATCGTTTCATGCGCCCTCTTGTTCTTGCTGGTAAACTGTATATTGCAAAACCGCCCCTCTATCGTGTTAATGTAAAATCGCAAAAATATTACATACACTCTGATGAAGAACTTGATTCGTATCGTAAGAAGTATGGTGATAAAATTGAGGTAACTCGTTTTAAGGGTCTTGGTGAAATGGATGGAGATGAATTAGGTCACACTACTATGGAAATTGGCACAAGACAGATCATCCAAGTAGCTGTTGAAGATGCAGAAGAAGCGTCTAAGTTGTTGTCGGTATTGATGGGTAGTGAAGTTGCTCCACGTAAAGAGCACATTATTAAGAAGTCCCAAGAAAGGGCTTTAGCTGAGGAAGTATGAGAAAAAGTAAAAACAATACAGTTGAAATTAGTAGCGCTGTAGATAATGTTTTTGTGAAAGAATTTACAGAACTTATCGATGAGCGGTTTACTAATTACGCTTTCGCTGTCATGGAAGATCGTGCATTGCCAGACGGAAGGGATGGCCTCAAGCCATCCCAACGCCGTACTCTTGTTGCAATGGATGATTTAAGTCTTCGTTCATCTGGTAAAACTAAGAAGTGTGCTAAGATTTGCGGTGATGTTTCTGGAAATTATCATCCGCATGGAGAAGCAGTAATTTATCCTACGCTAGTTCGTATGGCACAAGAGTGGTCATTAAGGTATCCACTTATCCATTCGCAAGGAAATTTTGGATCTCCAGCACCGGAAGACAAACCAGCTGCCATGCGATACACCGAGGCAAAACTCTCTACATTTGGTGATTACATGGTTTCGGAACTTTCAAATCAAGTTGTAGATTATATTCCTAACTACAATGATGAAATGATGGAACCTAATGTCCTTCCATCTCTTCTTCCAAACCTTATCATTAATGGCTGTTCCGGTATTGCAGTTGGTTGGGCTACTAACATGGCTCCTCATAACCTTAGAGAAACAGCTAATCTAATTTCAGCATATATTAAGAACCAAAATCTTACTATCGATGAAATGCTTGAGATTATGCCTGGACCAGATTTCCCATTAAAATGTAAGATTCTTGGTTCTGATGGAATTAGAAATTATTACACTAATGGTAGAGGTTCATTTCTTCTTGAGGGCTATCACACAATTGAGCAAGAGAAGAATGGCCAATGCTATATCAAAATTGTAAATCTTCCTTATGGTGGTTCTGCAGAGGGTTTTTGTCGTGAGATTAAAGAACTTGTTGAATCTAGGAAAATTGAGGGTATTACAAACCTTAAGAACCTGACCAATAAAAACGGCATGGATATTAGGGTTTGGATTCACAAGCAAGCAAATGTCAATGTTGTTTTAAATTTAATCCTTAAGCATACATGTCTCAGAACTAATTTTTCTGTAAATACCACTGTCCTATTAGATGGCAAAAAAGTGGTTGAAAATGTTCCTATGATTAAGCTTGTAGAAACATTCGTAAATCACAGAAAAGATGTCATAACACGTAAGTTTAATGCTGAATTATCCAAGAACAATAAGCGCATCCATATTCTTGAGGGTTTGATTGGCATTACAAATAAAATTGATGCTGTTATTAAATTAATTCGTAATGCTGATAATAAAGATGTAGCGCAAACTGAGCTTATTAGTCAAGGATTTGTTTCTACAGTTGATCAGGCAGAAGCAGTGTTGAGAATTACTTTAGGAAATCTTACAAAGCTTGATACCTCTGCTATGAACGATGAATTTGATAAGTTGAATAAGCGAAATGTTTATCTTACTGAAATCTTGAATTCTGACCGCAAGCTTCTTAATTTGATTTCTAAGGAACAATTAGAACTTGCTGAAAAGATTGGTGATGATCGACGTTGTGAGATTATTTCCACTGTATCTAGCATGTCGAATGAAGAACTTATTAAGGAAGAGACTATTGTAGTTTCTCTTACTAAGGATGGTTATATCAAGCGAGTTCCATTAAATACCTATCGTGCTCAAAATCGTGGCGGTAAGGGTGTAATTGGAGTTAAGTCTCGTGAAGAAGATGAAGCATCAAGTTTGTTCTTTGGGTCTACACATGATTACTTTATGTTCTTTACGAAACAGGGCAATTTGTATAAGAAAAAGGGGTATGATTTGCCTTTGGGATCTCGAACATCTAAGGGAATTCATATCAACAATCTTTTGGAATTGTCAGAAGGCGACGATTTGGCTTGTACAATGACATTAAAGAGTCTTGATGTTGATGGATATTTCTTGATGTCTACGAAGAATGGTCTTGTCAAGAAGTCTGAGATTCGAGAATATAATATCAATCTCCGCAAGAAGGGAACTAAGGCTATTGGAATTGTTGAAGGAGATGAATTAGCATTTATCTCTATGACTGATGGAAATTCTGATGTCATGTTTATCACTTCTAATGGTTTAGCTGCTAGATATTCTGAAGATGTAATTAAGGTATCTGGAAAGAATTCTCAAGGTTGCAAGGCTATGGTTCTTAAAGATGGCGATTGTTTGTCTTCTATGATTTCTTTTGATAAAAATCATGACCCATCTGTTCTTGTTATTTCCTCTACTGGTTATGGTAAGAGAACTGATGCATCTGAATATAGAAGTGGTTCTGGAAGAAATATCAGAGGCTTAAAGACCATTGATACAAATTCCGCTAAAGTTGGCAAGATTGTTGGTGCTTTGGCGGTTTCAGAAGATGATGAATTCTTGATCTTAACAGGCAAGGGTTTGATTCAAAGAGTTCGTGTAAGTGACCTAAGATTAAAGGGACGAGCAGGATCTGGTATCAAAATCATATCTCTTAATGATGGAGATAACATCCAATCTGTCATTAAGGTGGATAAATCAGAGGAAATCGAAGAGATGAATGAGGAAAATAGAGAGGTAAATGTATGAATGAAGATACCGTAGAATTGCCAACATATGATTTCGAGGCAGATCAGGTAATTGAATTTCAAACAACTTATTCAGTAAAATATTCTGGAACTTATAGTTGTTTTGACATGGTTGAAGTTTACAAGACTGATGATGAGGATAAAGTACCTCTTGCAGCATTCCCAGCTTTATATATTGCAACTGGAAAATTATCTTTAGAAGATCCTGTAGAAAATGGCGAAAATAATATCGTATGAGTATAAATTTGATGATACTTGTACTACAACATCACTAGTTTCTTTGTCAAAGCCTGTAATAACCTTACAGGCTTTTGGCACTACTGGCACGACAATATATTCTTATAGGGTTTCTGCCCTAAATTCTTCTGGAGAAACTTTAGCTTCTGATGCTGTTATTATTAGTAATGGAAACTCAACTTTAAGCTCTAATAATTTTATAAGAATTTCGTGGCAACCCAATAGTTATGCTTCTTCTTTCAAAGTATATGGAAGAACAGTAAATAATGAACTTTTTATTGCCACAGTCAATAATACATATTTTGATGACTTTGGTAATGTCACACCATCTGGAAACTTACCTACTAAAGACACTTCCGGTTACGACCCTTCAAAGTTAAACATTGGTAGATTTTTAAAACTATCTACAAGCAGTATCAATCCTGAAGATAATTATATTTCTGCATTGCCCAATATTGTTTATAACTTTTACGAAAATCATCGAAATCAAAATGTAGATTTTTATCATGCATTAGATTGGGGATGTCATGCAATTAAATACACTGATAGATATGACATAATTGTAGTTCATAGATATGATCAAACTGGTGGGAATCCAAGAAGATATTTTGCATATACATTTGATAGATTCAACTGGTCTTTTAATTATAAAGGTTTAATAAATATCTATCATGGAGTAAACTTAGGAGCCAATGATTCAGATTTAAGTTTGATATTAGATATTTATAATGATGAAATCTGCAATATCTCAAATGGAATTGTTACATTAATAAATTCAAAGTTTGTTGATAGAAAAGTGTCTGTAGGATCAAGAATAGGTTTTGGATCTACAGACCCTGAAAAAATTACAGATTGGTATCAGATTACTTATATTGGCAATAATAACTTTATATCTTTAGACAGAGCTATAACTGGAATATCTGGTACAAACATCCCATTTGTCGTTGAAGAACTTAGAATTATATTTCATTCTTATGGAAATTTATTTTATATTAAGGGTTTAAGTTTAAGCGATTTTGTTTATCCTAATAATAATTTTATTTTCTTTAATTCTGACAATAAAGATCGTCAAAAGTCAGTTTATAGATTACAAGATGCTGCAGTAAATACTTTAGGCAACTATACAACTAGAGGATTCGCAATTACTGATAAAATTGATAATAATACGCAATATCTTTATTATCACAGATATGGCACAAACAATGTTCTAGAAAATGACATGTTGTATAGATTCAATTTGAGAAAAGATTTAAATCCTGGAAATGGTTTGGATTTAAATGCGTTTGATTTCTCCACAGCTATGCTAAGAAATTATAGATATTCACAATATGGAACATTAGCAAGAGCGAAACCAGTATCAGGACCTTATAAAAATAAAACATGTTTATTATTTAAAACAGAATATGAAGCTTTATTGGTTTCTGAAGATTCTATTAATAAAAATACAAAAAATATTGAATTTAAAGCACCAATTTTATGGCAAGGCATTCCAACATATCGTGCTTTGGACGTTAGAAACTCACAAGATATTGCATATGATGAATATTTAGATTCATTTATTTTTTATCAAGGGAACTCTTATCCTGTATGTATATTGCCTAATTTAGACGGAACAAAAGAAGGCTTGTATTATTACATGGGTGGTTCTGGAGTAGGCCAATACTCTACTATTGGAGATCCTAATTACCCAACTTTACCTTCCGTATCTGGATTTAATAGAACTGGGAAATCAATAAATGGCGTAGGTTATATGTTTATTTTTGAATATAATTCATTACCCAGTCCTCAACCATTTAATCATTTTGGTGTTTTAAATTTTGGTGGAGATGCAGATTCAATTAAAGAATATGAAAACAGAATTATTTGTCCAGAAATTGAAACATTAGATTACATAAAATTTGAAAAATTGATTGTAAATCATCTCAAGAAAAATGGTTCTGAAAATTTGGATATTGAATTAGATCCTTATAATGTTTTTTACAGACAACAGGGAATCAAAGATAATAGTGGCGCTTGGATAAAAATTGAATGGCCATATGAATTAAGTCATATTTCTGTTAAGCAATCTATTCAATTTATGTTTAATTTCAAAACATGGGCTCCAATGTTATCTCCTGCAAGAATTTTTTCATATTCTATTGTTGCAGAAAAAGAAGAAACTTTACCAAAATATTTCAAGTTCAATAGCAATTTATCTTCATATGCGAATAATATTTTTGGATTTGAACAAATTGAAATTTGTCCAACTTTAACAATGTTTAAAATTACTTTTAGACGTACAAAAGATAATAAGGTTATTTTCACTCAAGATTCTTCATCAGACAAATATGGAAATTTTCAATATTTATCAACTGGGAATGTATGGACAAATGGTATAGGGCCAAATACAGTCGGTACTATGAGAAGATTTAATTTAAATTCACAAATCTTATCTAACAGTGAAATACGAATAAAAATAGAATTGGTGTAATATGATTATTTATGGCAATTTATCTAATGAATTAACATTAGATCCTTTAGGTTTTGGTTTCAATGCTTATATTTTATCTGGAAGTCATGAAAATATGGCTAGATTACTTAACGAAAAATCATTCCCTGGTGAAACTGTAATCTCTATAGATAAATTAGAAGATTATATGCTATCTAATGGCAAAATTATTGAAATCGAAGAAGTAGCTAGCGTTAATGGGCCAGCTCAAAATGCAGCTAAATTAATTTTAAGACTTTTAAGTTCAAGATTGACAACTTTTAAATTTGAAGAACCAGCTGTACAAAATGTCTTAGATATTTTAATAGCTGAAAATGTCATAGATCAAAATCATAAAACAGAAATTTCTCAATTAGCTCCTCAAAAAATGCTTTCAAGGGCTGAAGTTTTATTTGGAGAAAACACTGTTATTAGACATGAAGATATTGCTATTGCTTTAAGGAGAGATTAAATGAGTGCTTTAGGACCAGATTTTAGATTTGTTGTTTACAATGGAACGGGACAGACTATTGCTTCCGGTGGCATTTTAGTAAGATATAGGGGATGGAAATATAGCAATGATGCATCTGTTGCATTTGATGGATCTACTACTACAGGATTGCAACTTGGAACTACTCCAGCATCTCCTACTACTCTTACAAATGCGACATATCTCGTAAGTGCTGCTATTGACAATTCAGTTACAAAATTAATTGGTGCAACTATTGAATTTACAGTTACAGCGCCAGCATCAGCAAGTGGAGATGTAATTCTATACATTGAAAGATCTCTTGATGATGGTACAACTTTTCCTGATAATGGACTTGGACAGGTTGTTGCTGTATTAAACTTTACAACATCTGGAACCAAGAGAAGAATCGTTCATCTATAAATGTTTCCAGGAAGTTCAGAATATAATTCAAAACCACCCTTAGGATCTTCTATCAATTGGAATCATCCTTTAAGTCAAGGGTTGGCTAACTGTTTTTTATTTAATGAACGATCTGGGTTACGAGTTTATGATGCTTGTGAAAAACCTACTTTTGGTACTCTCATAAATGGGCCTTCGTTCTTACAAAATAGTAGCGAAGGAATATTTTTTGATGGTTCTAACGACTACATAGAACTGTCAAATGATAATTATACACTTCCTACTGTAGGAATGTCTGTTTTAGCTTGGTTCAAAACTTCCGTAACTGACAAATGGCTGATAGATAAAGCTGGTGGAACTTATGGATCTAATGGTGGATTTAGTTTATCTTGCGGGTCTGTAGGTGGCATTGCTCTTACTGTAGGTACTGCTTCAGCATACACTACAAATCTTAATGTTTGCAATGGCCAAGTCAATTTTGTCTGCGGAACTTGGACTCCATCTACAAGTGTTAAAACATATGTAAATGCTAATTTAATAGCTGAAGTAACTGCATCTGTACCCGCTACCATTACTTCTCCTGGGCATAATTTGAGGATAGGTAGACGTGGCGGTGGTATTGATAATTTTTCAGGCTATATATATCAAATTTATATATATGATCGAGTTTTATCAGATGAAGAAATTAGATCTATTTATGAAAACCCTTATCAATTTATAAATCCACCTTCATCCCTAAAATATTATTCCTATAGACAGTTTGGTATATTAAATACTCCATCTATCACATCGCAAGAATCTATGGGATCTGTAATTTTACCTGGTCCTGTAACAATATCTCCTATAGCAATATCATCAACAGAATCTTTCTCAAACCCTATAAACAATCAAAAACTCACTGATTCTGGACAAATTTTAACAAGTTTAAGATTTGATAGTTCACTTAGAATAACTGATCTAAATGCATTATCAAAACCCTCTATTTCAAGCATACAAACATTGGGCACATCTGGATCTACAACATATTATTATCAAATTAGTGCATATAATGAATTTGGAGAGACAGAAGGATCAGAAATCAAATTTATAACTACCGGGAATTCTGTACTGGATTCTACAAACTATAATAGAATTTCATGGAATAAAGTTAAAAAAGCAACTGGATATAAAATTTTTGGCAGAACTTTAGATTCCATCAAGTTAATTGCAAATGTTGTTAATAATTTCTATGATGATAAAGGATCGGTATTAACTAATATACTTCCATTGTTAAATAATACTTCTGGATATGATCATAAAAAATTAAATCTTTCAGAAGAATTTATTTTGAACACTGGAGATAGTTACAAGGATAATTTTGTAGCACCTAAAGTAGTTTTTGATGCAAATTATGGGGTGGTTTATAATTATTTAAGCAATGTATTTACAGTAGAATGGTCTTCTGATATTACTTGGATATTTTCAGATTTTGGAGCTAATACAACTTATGGAGCTCTATATCTTTCAACATATAATAAAAAAACAAATATCGTAAATCAAATTGGCTTAGTAGTATTATCTTTACCTAATCATTCACAAAACCAAGATGTGTGGGATATGAAAGTTATATATGAGAAAGTCAATAGTGGAACTGTTAGTGTAAATGGAACTTCTGTAACAGGATCTGGAACTGATTGGAATGATAGAAAATTAAGTGTTGGATATAGAATTGGTTTTGGAAGTAAAGATCCTGAATTTATTGACACAT
>JACCDO010457116.1_pt1 | contig 16233 bp, 13 predicted proteins | sample 7446101 | NCBI WGS metagenome assembly JACCDO01 (sample SAMN15323440, study PRJNA562643) | freshwater metagenome | isolation source: river surface water | place: USA:Blue River Watershed | collected 2017-08-16 | reverse complement strand
CTCCAACATCGCACGGGTCATCACCAACTCGGGATCGACGACCCAAAGTTGAGTCGCGTGATCGACTTCTAAGGTCTCCAAATCGGAAACCAAGCGGGACTCCGAAGGCAGCGCTTCTTGCAGCGCTTTCCAAAGTGCAGGAGGCTCAGACCAAAGATGCGAGGTCAGGAAAGAAGCGCGAACCCGAGCCCGAAGCTCTCCTCCGCTCAACGCGCGAGCCATGTGCTCGACTCGCATTCGAAACGAAGCACTCAAATCAAACCATTCACTCTCGTCGATGAGAACGCCGCCCCCCCGAGTCGCAAAACTCAAAAGAGACTGAAGGACGAGGTACTGTTTCTCAGGATCACTCAAGCCGCCGAAAGAACCCAGCCCCGACCAATAGACCCAAGGAGCTTTCTCGACTTTCGCTTCCGCTCCCCCAAGGGTGCCGGAGGGATTTCCAAGACGGAACTGATACTGGTCCAAAAGATCCGTGAGTCTTCTGAAATCTCCCGAGAACCCAAGCAGATTTTGGGCAAACTGACTGTAAGTCAGAGAAGGGTCCGCTTCAGGAACAAAAATTTCGGCGTTTTCTACTCGGACCTGCTGAGCGCGGCGCCGGAGATACGTGTGAGACCGCGCTCGGAAAAACTGTTCTTGCTGCTCCGAAAAAGCCTTCCAATTCGAAGCTTCCATCGCCCGAGTCTTCCAGCGGTGGTCTGCTTGACCGCCTGAAGCTCCTGATGTCGGCTGACTCAAAAATTCGCGCTGAGAATAAAACTGGTCCACTCGCTTGCGAAACTGAAGGGTGGATTCATCGTTGAAGTCCCCACAGAGTCCCGTAAAGGGCTCGGCAGAGGAGATTCGCGGGGATCGGTAGTATTTCCAGAAACTCCCTCCCACCACTAACTCCACTGCATTTTCGATTCCCGGCTGAGTCCGGCACAGATCTCCCAACAGGGAATCCACGCGCGCCAGAAAATGCTGATAGCGCTTTTGGAACTCAGCGGAGTTCAAAGAAGGCATTTGAAAAAAATGAGGTGGCAAAATCGAAGGAATCGTTTCCCCTTGGGCGCTCTTTGCGAGGGCCGCTGGCTTTGCCAAAATGTCTTTGGCAATCCCCGAATACGGGAAGTGAATCCCAGGCTCCGGGGAGACGATCAGCTTGACTTCCAGCTTCCGCTCATAAGCGCTCTGCAAAAACCGGGGGAGCAAGTGCGAGATATCGGACTCGACCGCCCTCCACGGGACAAACGCAGCAATGCGCCTCACCCCAGATCTGACCAAACTCTCCAAATGCGCGCCCATTAGGCTCGGACGAACTTCCCAGAAGTTCACCACGACAAGAATTGGATCACGCACCGCCTCGGTTTTTAGCTCGCCCCCGCTCATGCTTTGCAGTATTGCATCACCAACTCAAAGAGTCACCTATTGGGAGATCATAAAATGTGGTTTTTTACTGACGAACACAAAATGCTCCAAGAATCCGTGCGTCAATTTTCTCGCACTGAACTCAAACCTCGTATCGAAGAGCTCGATCACCACGAAGGTTTCAATCGGGAAGCGTTTCATAAAATGGGCGAACTCGGCCTCTTAGGCGTCATCGTCCCCGAAGCAGACGGCGGTGCCGGTCTCGACGCAGTAGCCGCAACAGTCGTCATGGAAGAAATGGCAGCAGTGGACGCGTCCACTACTCTTTCTTACCTGGCTCACACGATCCTTTGCGTGAACCAAATCGCAGTGAATGGATCCGCTGAGCAAAAACAAAAGTACCTCCCCAAGCTGATCTCCGGCGAGTGGATCGGGGGAATGGGAATGAGCGAACCCGAAGCCGGCTCCGATGCCCTCGGGATGAAGACGAAAGCCGTCCGCGATGGGGAGCACTATGTCCTAAACGGTACGAAGACATGGATCACCAACGGACCGAACGGCGACGTTTTTTACGTTTACGCAAAGACCGGTGAGTCCAAGCGTGATTTGAGTACCTTCATTGTGGAACGCGGAATGAAGGGCTTCTCCACTGGGAAGAAGTTCGCGAAAATGGGAATGCGTGCGTCCCCCACAGGTGAATTAGTCTTTGATCAGTGCGCCGTCCCTGCTTCTCACCGTGTCGGCGCAGAAGGCAGCTCGGTGAAAATGATGATGCGGAATCTCGACATCGAGCGCATCACCATTGCTGGGATCTCTCTCGGTATCGCGCGCTCTTCTATCGAAGTCGCCACCCAGTACGCAAAAGAGCGCAAGCAATTCGGCAAACCAATTGGTGCGTTTCAACAAGTTCAAGAGAGACTCACAGAAGCTTCGGCTTGGTACGAAGCCTGTCGCTGTCTCACTTATGATGCCGCTAAAATGTGGGACATGGGTCTCATGACCGGCAAGGAAGCTTCCATGATGGCAGCTAAAGCCAAGCTCCAATCCGCTCAAATGGCCACGCAAGTCGCGCTCGATGCCATCCAGATCCTCGGCGGATACGGTTACACTCGTGAGTTTCCAGTGGAGCGCTATATGCGCGACGCAAAGCTCATTGAAATCGGCGCCGGCACCAATGAAATCCTTCGCGTGATCATTGCACGCCAAATGCTCGGAGAAGTGGCCGAGTTAGGATAACGCTTTTCATTTGAGGGGACGCAGTGGCATATCGGTGTCTATGTCAGCGTCCTCTCATTTTTTTTTAGAAGAAACTTCAGTTCAAAACGACATCCGCACCCTCGCCAGAAAGTTTGCCCAAAAAGAGCTTTCTCCGTGGATCGAGGAAGATGAAGAGAGTGGAACTTTCCGCCCCGAAAAAATCGCCCAACTCGGCGAACTCGGTCTCACAGGAATTCCCGTTTCTGACTCCTTCGGAGGAGCCGGGATGGGCTACAGCGAGTACATTTGCGCAATCGAAGAACTTGCTCGGGTCAGTAGTGCCTACGCGATTTCCGTAGCGGTCACAGGTCTTCCGCAAGTGATCTTGGAGACGTTCGGAACCGAATCGCAGAAAAGCAAATTCATCCCACCTTTGGCTTCTGGAAAAGCCATTGGCGCATTCAGTCTCTCCGAGGCAGGATCCGGCTCTGACGCTGGCGCCCTCCGCACCACGGCGAGCCGAAGTGGCGACAAGTACATCCTCAACGGAACCAAGCTTTGGACCACGCAAGCCGACTCGGCTTCCACTTTGATCGTGATGGCGAGAACCGGAGACCCCGGTCCGCGTGGCGTAAGCGCGTTTTTGGTGGAAAAAGGAACTCCCGGTCTCAAGACGGGAAAACGGGAAAAGAAAATGGGCTGCCACATCTCTCACACGATGGAAGTCGTTTTGGAGAATGTCGAAATCCCCGAAGAAAACCTCATCGGACGGGAAGGCCAAGGGTTTCGAGTCGCCATGACTGCGCTTGACAGCGGACGCATCACGATTGCCGCGACTGCAATTGGAGTCGCGTCTGCCGCACTCGATGTTGCGCTTTCTCATGCTCGGACCCGAGAACAATTCGGTAAGCCCATTGGCGAGTTCCAAGGCATTTCCTTTATGCTTGCTCAAATGGCGGCAGACCTTGAAGCAGCCCGACTGGTCGTTAAGAAAGCGGCGTGGCTCAAAGACCAAGGACTCCCGTTCTCGACTCAAGCAGCAATGGCCAAACTCCTGGCAACCGACATGGCCATGCGTGTGACGACGGATGCAGTGCAGATTCTCGGTGGCTCGGGCTATACGCAAGAGTTTCCCGTTGAGCGCTTCATGAGAGAAGCGAAAGTCCTGCAAATCGTCGAAGGAACCAATCAAATTCAACGACTCGTCATTGGACGTGCCGTTCTCGGAAACACGGAGAAAACCTCATCATGAGCGTGACCGCAACTCGCCTCGGAAGTTCCCCTATCACTCTGGACTGGACTGGTTTTGCGCGAATTCCGGCTGGAGGAAGCACCCCCAACTTCAAGCCCATCCCCTACCGCTCGGAAGATTTCGAATCAGCTTGGAGAGCACTCAAGAGCCGATTCGTCTCGCGAGAAGTGGGCTTTTACGATGCGCCCACTGAAGACTTTCTGAGCGAAGCCCAAGCTTGCGAAAAACTCGCAGCCGAAATCCGCTCTCAAGGTTGGATGACCGATGTCCTTTTTCTCGGAATCGGCGGAAGCGCGCTGGGTCCCATCAGCCTCCTTCAAGCGCTCGGTGCCAACCCTCAGGGGCCTCGTTTTCACTTTGTCGAAAACCCCGATCCCACTGCATGGAATCAGACCATTCAGCACCTCCGCCCCGAATCGACTCTGGTTTGTATCGTGACCAAGTCGGGAACCACTTTTGAAACGCTCGCTCAAGCCCTGTGTGCTTTGGAGTGGATCGGACGAAATCGGTGGAAGTCCCATGTGGTCGCCATGACCGATCCAGAAAAAGGAGATCTCCGCAAATGGGCTCGGAACCAAGGGGTCCCCTGCTTGACGATTCATCCGTCGATCGGAGGCCGTTTCAGTATTTTCTCACCCGTTGGGCTTTTTCCACTGGCATTAGCGGGGTTTCAAGTCGCTCCGTTTTTGGAAGGAGCAAAACAAGTCCGAGACTATTGTGAGAAAACGGCGCTCGAAAAGAACCCCCTTTTCCTACTCGGCGCAGATTTGATTCGGCACTTTCCAAAACGCCCAATCCACGTCTGCATGCCTTACTCGACTTCGCTCCGCAGTACTGCAGATTGGTTTGTCCAACTCTGGGCAGAATCACTCGGAAAAGACGGCAAAGGCTTCACTCCGATTGGCGCCCTCGGTGCTACCGATCAACACTCCATTTTACAGCTCCTCCGCGACGGCCCCGATGACAAAGTCACGTGGTTTCTGACCGTCGACCAAGTCGCGGACCCTGTGAAGATCCCAAAGGTACTCAGCGGACTCGAACTCAACGAATACCCGTCTTTTGCACAACTTCAGGAGCACAGCTTCCAAGATCTACTCCGAATGGAGTACCAAGCGACCTCCAAAGTTCTCGCTCAGCGCAGCAGGCCTCAATTCACGATGCAGCTGGATCGAATTGACGAGCGAGCGATGGGGGCACTCTATTTTGCATTCTCAGTCATGACGGCATTTACCGGCACTTACTGGGGAGTGAATCCCTTTGATCAACCCGGAGTGGAAGAAGCTAAAGTCTACATCCGCGAAGCGCTGAAGCGTCGAAATTCTGACGAAACCACTTATTCGCACACCGGAGAAGAAGACGACACGAACTCTCCCGTGGCACGCCTCCGCTTGCATCGCGAGCGCGAGCAAGACCGAAGAGACGAAAACTGATCGTAATTGACGCCCATACTCTTCACCCCTACGCTGAAGAGTATGGGCTCCTCTGATCAAAACAACGGGAACGACTCCCGCGACGACTCCGAAAAAACACGAGTGCTGGGCACGGACCTTTCGATCCGAAAAGAGATCGAAAAGGCCAAAGAGCAAAAAGCCTCACTCATTTTAATTCGAGGAGATCGCCCTGGCCAAAAGTACTCTCTGACTCAGGACTCCATGGTCATGGGCCGCGATCCTGCCGTCGAGATCAGCCTCAATGATCCCAATATTTCGCGCAAACATGCTCGTGTTTTTCAGCGAGACGAGAAAGTTTACCTCGCTGACTTAGGCTCTTCAAACGGGACGTTCATTAATGATCGCAGGCTCACTCCCGGAGAAGAAGTGCTGCTTGCAAAAGAGGACATGATCAAGCTGGGCGTCCTGATCTTTAAGTACCTTCCCGCAGGAGAACTTGAAACGCTCTACATGGGGAATCTGGGCTCTGCGATCCACACGGACGCGCTGACCGGGATCTACAATAAGGGATACCTTTTGGAAGCTCTGGATGCGGAGTTCAAGCGAGCCAAAGCGCTGCACACGGATTTTTCAATTTTATTCCTCGATCTCGATCACTTCAAAAAAATCAATGACACTCACGGACATGACGCAGGTGACACGGTCCTCAAAGCGTTCTCGAGTCTGGTCAAAAACTCCTTTGTCCGTCCCAAGGATATCTTCGCTCGCTACGGAGGCGAAGAGTTTGTCATTTTGATGGGCAATACCTCCCAAAAAATGGGCTCTGAGATTGCAGAGAAAATTCGCTGCTCCGTGGAAGTGTTTAACTTTCTCTATGAAGGAACTCGCATTCCGGTCACTTCCAGCCTTGGCTTAGCTTCCATGAACGAGTCCACCGAATCGGCTCAAACCTTACTGAAAGCGGCGGATCAAGCCCTCTATCAGGCCAAAAAAACGGGCCGAAACCGAGTCGTTGTTTCCGCCACTTGAAATGCCTTTCGGGGTTTGATTGTGTCCCGTCCATGCAAGTGGATACCTCAAAGACCCGAGTTCAGATTCTTCCCCCCTTGGTCGCGGAGCGAATCGCTGCGGGCGAAGTGATTGAGCGCCCTGCAAGTGTCGTAAAAGAGCTGGTAGAGAACGCCCTGGACGCCGGAGCGACAGAAGTGGCCGTGCATTTGGAGGATGGCGGAAAAAAGCTGATTGAAATTACGGACAATGGACTCGGTATGACGCTCGAGGACCTCTCTTTATGCGCGCACCGCCATGCCACTTCAAAACTCAGAAGTGTGGAGGACCTCGAACGCATTCTCACACTGGGTTTTAGAGGCGAGGCGCTCCCCAGTATCGCTGCCGTGGGCGAACTCAAAATCACCTCTCGTGTACGAACTCTCGCTGAGGCGCCTGTATCTCGGGCACACACTTTGATCGTCAATCCGCTGGAGCGAGCGTATCAACCCGAGCCCTCAAATGACTCTCACTTCAACGGCAAACCCCATGGAACCCGCATGGAGGTGCGAAACCTTTTTGCCCAGATTCCCGCACGCTTGAAATTTCTCAAAGCCAACTCCTCGGAAGTCTCTCAGGTTCGAGAGTGGATCGAACGATTGGCTCTGGCGCGTCCCGAGATTGGCTTTCGCCTGACTAGCGATTCTCGCCAAATCCTTCAACTCCGACCCGCCAAGCCCGAGACGAGTCGCGAGCAACAAGAAAAAGAGCGCATCCGCCATTTACTCGCAGACGGGGAAGACTATCCGATCCTCTGCGAAGAAGCGCGCTATCCGGACGGACTGGCCGTCCGAGCGTACTGGGTTCAGGGCCTGAGCTTGCCTCACACGCGCAAGCTTTCTCAAATCGTCAACGGCCGCGTGCTCCGCGACCGCCTTCTGCAGCAAGCGATGCTCAGCCCGTTCAGGCAAGCTCTCTTACCCGGACAATTTCCGGCACTTGCGGTTTACTTGGAAGTTCCGCCTTCTCTCATCGACGTCAACGTGCACCCGACTAAAACAGAAGTCCGCTTCTTGGAAAGCGGCCGAATATTCAAAACGATTGATTCCGCACTTCAAACTCTCCTTTCCCGCCACGGAATGGTGGGACACGTTCCGAGCACACACGGGTCGTCTGCGTTTTCGGCATCGGACTCCTCTGCGCTTGCAGCTTCTCCGATGCCTCGTTTCCAGCCCTCTTTTCTGGGGAACGCCGGGTTTTCTCTCCCACCTGCCCAATCGTCCCAAACTCTTTCACCGACGCCCTTGGGCTCATCGCAGGCTCAAACTCTTTTCGTTTCCACTGCGACCGCAGAGGATTCCCCTCCGGTCACCAGTCGCCCTCTCACGCACGCACGTTATGTGGGCTCGCTTTTTCAAACCTATCTTCTTTTTGAAGACCAAGGGGAACTCTGGCTTGTCGATCAACATGCCGCTCACGAACGCATTCGTTTTGAATCGTTGAAGCGCCGTTTTCTAAGGAGCCAATCTCAGAGTCGATCCACTCAACAACTTCTGATTCCCGAAGCGGCTCCTTTTCCTGAAGAGAGAAAAGCAGAAGTTGAGAGCTGGGTGAAAAAACTCCACGAATTTGGCTTTGATTGCGAGGTTTTTGGTGACCGTGCCCTTTTATTTAGAGGCATTCCCGCAGAATTTGGGCACGAAAACCTGAGAGTCCGCCTCAAGTCCCTTTTGGAGCGAGCACTCGAAAAAGAGAACCCAACAGAAGCGCTCCATTGGGATGAAGCAGTTTTTGAAAAGCTCGCAATGGAAGCGTGTCGCTCCTCCGTACGAGCGGGAGACACGATCCACCCTGAGCAGGCGAGACAACTCGCATCCGATCTCTTAGCGTGTGAGCATCCTTGGAACTGTCCGCATGGGCGCCCCACACTCGTAAGAATGCCGGAAGCCCGATTTGAAGAATGGTTTCAGAGACGAGTACCGGGATGATGACCCCACAGCCTCATTCGCAAGACTCGAGTTGTCCGATCCTCAGTGGACCCACGGCCAGCGGGAAAACATCGCTTGCCCTCAATTGGGCATCGCAGCTTGGACTTGAGATTATCAACGCCGATAGCCTCTTGGTTTACCGAGGCTTTGACATCGGAACTGCAAAACCCACTCGTGAAGAACAAAACCAAGTTCCGCACCATCTCATTGACTGCTGCCCACCCGAAACGTCCTTTACGGCCGCTGAATTTGTCCGAGAAGTGGAGCGCCTTTCCCAAGAAATTCACGCCCGAGGTCGGCGCTGCTTGATTGTGGGTGGTACCCCTTTTTACCTCAAAGCCCTTTGTTTTGGAGTGTGGGATGCCCCCCCCACCCATCCCGAATTTCGAGAAAGTCTGACTCCTTATTCGAATACCGAGCTTCATCGCCGCCTCTCCGAGAAGGACCCGCAGCGCGCTCTTCAGGTTCACAGTGAAGATCGCTACCGTGTGATTCGTGCGCTGGAGATTTTGGAATTCTCTCCAAAAAAATCCCACTCTGAAATCACGAGCTTACTCCCTAACCCGGAGCGACTTGCGCGCTATCCGCTTCTGTGGATAGACCGCGATACCGAAGAACTGGAAGCCCGAATTCGGCTTCGAACCGAGCAGATGCTCGAGGCTGGACTCATCGAAGAGACCGAACGCTTACGACGCGTACACCCCAATGCTCGGGCTTTGAAATCAGTCGGATACCAGCAAGTGCAAAATTACTTGGACGGCGCTGCGCCTCAAGGGCGAAAAATCTCCCCGGGAAAAGCTGGCCTGTCCTCTGAGATTAGCCTTGCGACTCGACAACTCGTGAAATCGCAGCGCACTTTCCTCAAAAGTCTCTCCACACAACTCGGCCCCGAGCATGCGAGACGATTCCTTTTGGATGCCGAGCTCTCCGAACTTGAAAGCGCACTGACGGCCCTCTACACTCGCGGACATGAGTGACATCCCAACAAACGATGCAGGTAGTCCCGCTTCTCCCGACGTGAGTTCTCGACGCGTCATCCTCGTCTCTGACGGCACAGGGGAAACCGTCGCGCAAATGACTAAAGCCGCCATGGTTCAATTCACGAACCATGATGTGTATTTCACGCGCTACAAAAACGTCCGAACTGAAGCGCAAGTCGCCGCAATTTGTGAAGATGCAGCCGTTCACAAAGACCTGATCATTTACACTCTTGTTTCTCCGGCACTTCGGCAGTTTCTCGCAGCGCGCGCACGTGAAAAACAAATCCCCAATGTAGACCTTTTGGGCCCTGTTTTGGTCGGACTGGGTGGCTATTTTGGGTACGAGCCTCGCGCAATTGCGGGCCTGCTTCACGACGTCAACGAGAGCTACTTCCAACGAATCGAAGCAATGGAGTACACGATTGCTCATGACGATGGACGTGACCTCACCGGTCTCGAAAAGGCAGACCTCGTCATACTCGGAATCTCGCGCACGTCCAAAACTCCACTTTCGATGTACCTTTCCCACCAGGGATGGCGAGTGGCAAACATTCCCTTGATTCTGGGTTTTGATGTGCCACAGGAAATTTTCGCGCTCGATCAACGCCGGGTGATCGGCTTGACCATCAACCCGACTGACCTTGCCACGATTCGTCGGGCACGCTTGCAACGCTTGGGTCAAAAAGAAGGGGGACATTACGCCAACCCCGAAAAAGTGAACGAAGAAATCGAATACGCCAACGAGCTTTTTCGAAAGAATCGACGCTGGCCCGTATTTAACGTCACAGGCAAAGCACTCGAAGAAACGGCTTCTGAAATCATCAAGCTCATGGCGTCACGACGACTCGCACCGCCTCATGTGCTCGAAGCCTGGGCCAATACGCCTGCTTCTTCCACGCTACCAAAGGAACCGATTGGCGGCTAGAAATCGAAGTTCTTGACGATCGCCCACAGGACTGGGAAGAACAGAGGAATCATGACAGCAGCTCAAACCAAGTCGGCCCTTCAGCGTGGAAATCAAATCTGGTTCAACGGCAAAATCCTTCCAGAGGAACAAGCCCGAATCAGCATTTTTACCCATGCCCTTCATTACGGAATTGGCATTTTTGAGGGCATTCGCGCTTACAAACAGAAAGATGGCAGTGGCGCGATTTTTCGTCTGCAAGAGCACATTGACCGGTTTTTTGAGAGCGCAAAAATTTTGGACATTCGCCTTCCCTACACGCCCGAAGAAGTCTCGCGCGCGTGCATTGAAGCTTGCCAGGCCAACCACTTTAGCGAGTGCTACATTCGTCCGGTCGCTTATATCGGAGACGGCCCACTTGGAATTCACCCAGGAACCAACCCTCCAATCGACGTCGCAGTCCTCACTTGGGTCTGGCCTTCGTACCTCAGCGCAGAAAGTGTCGAAAAAGGCTCTCGCCTCAAAGTCTCCAGTTACGTCCGGGCTCACGTCAATAACCTCATGACCAAAGGCAAGATCACTGGACAGTACGTCAACAGCGTCCTGGCAAAAAGAGAAGCCACCGACCTCGGCTATGACGAAGCTTTAATGCTCGACTCGGAAGGGTACCTCACCGAAGGCACAGGAGCGAACCTTTTCATCATCAAAGACGGTGTCGTGAAGACCACGCCCCTCAACTCGATCCTCAACGGCATCACTCGCCAGAGCATCATCACGCTCCTCGAAAAAGAAGGACTGAAAGTGCAAGAAGTCCGCTTTACGCGGGACGAGCTTTGGTGTGCCGATGAAATCTTCCTGACGGGAACCGCAGCAGAAGTGACTCCCGTGCGTGAAGTGGATGGCCGCGAAATTGGCAAGGGCGCGACCCTCGGAAAAGTGGGTCCGATCACTGCGAAAGTGAAAAAAGACTACCAAGCGATTGCTCGGGGCGAGCTCAAGCCCGAGTTTGCTCAAAAATGGTTGACCCCTTTCCGATGCGAGTAGCTGCTGCCCGGATCACTCTCGATTTCTACAACAACTCCAGCATCCCGAAGAAACACGCGATGCTGGAAAAACTCTGCGCAGACGTTCGAAAACAATTTCAAGTCTCGGCAGGGGAAATTGCAGATTTCGAAGACCCAGAAAAATGCGTCATCGGTTTTGCCCAAGTGATTCCCGATTCCTGGAACACTCTGGGCGTGCGCGCTTTGATTGAGAAACTCTGTCGCTACATCGACGAGAACAGTGAAGCACGCGTGATGACCGAAGAGACGGAGATTCTCTACCTTGAGCGCGACTCCGAGGGAAGCTAAGCACCGCACGCTCTCTCCTCCCGAGCGAACCGGGCAACAGCTCGCCCACGATTTGCGTTGGCTTTGCTTTTCCCACTCGCTTCTCGTCGACCCCACGCCACTTCCTCTCCCCTTGCTTCCTGAGAATTTTTTTCAAAACCGAAAGCAGGAAATCGAAGAGCTCTGCACTGAGATTGAGACCTCTCCTCGAGAATTGCAGGAGCATTTAAAAAGGCGGCCCCGCTCTTTCAAACTCGGACTCTACGCTCAAGCCCTTCTGGAATTTCTCTTTTTCAAGATCCCGAGCATTGAGCTGCTCGCAACGGATCTCGTCATTCAGGAAACCGGCCCCGGCTCCCGTACACTCGGGGCGTTGGACTTTCTCCTCTTTGATCGTTTGACCCAGACCCACCTTCATCTCGAATTTGCCGTGAAGTTTTATCTCGGTCACTTTTCCGCGGACTCCGAAAACTGGATCGGTCCCGAGGGGCGAGACCGGTGGGATCACAAGTATCAAAAACTCACGCACCAGCAGCTGCCTTTGCTCTTTACTCCACAAGGAAAAGAAACACTCGTCTCCAGTGACTCAAAACTTCTGACTCTTCCTCAGTGGGAGAAAACACACTCTTACTGCTTGCTTCGTGGCCGTGTTTTTCTTCCGTGGACACTCCCCGGTTCTCCGCAGCGCGAGTTTTCTTCTCGTTGGATTTCCCCGCAAGCTCTCAGTGGGGTTTGGACCCACTCCTCGGATTCGCGTCTCCTCTCTTCACCGCTCAAGCCCCTTCCGCACAAAACCGACTGGATGAGTCCTGCCCTCGCCTCGCGTGGGCACGCACACGCGACTGCTGAAAGTTTTTTGCAAGTCCCCTCACTCTTTACATTTGATGACCGGTCCGAACTCTTATTTGTCGTTCATGAGAGCTGGCCTGCTCCCCTTTAAAATCGGAATCGAGAGAAAATGAAGGCCTCGCAGCGTCTTCTCTTTCCGCAAGAGATAATCGGCCCATCGCTCGCGACGAAATCCCCCTTTTGGGAGCTGCTCTGTGGCTTCTCGGCTCGCGTGATAGAACCAAAGCGCCCCTTCTTGCGCGACAAGTAACCCCTGATGCGTGACCATTTCGCGATCCAGCCCCCCGAAGCTCGCTTGGGTAATTAGCCCGACTTCAAACACTTTGTCAGCGAGCGAATCGAGAAGAGTCCTTTCAGCGAGGGCCCCACATTCGCGTAAAGCTCGCGGGTTGAGCTTGGATCGCGTGACCCGAATCGGATTTCGATCGAGTGCCTCTAAGGACTGAAAGACTTGAGGACCCACAGCCCCCCCCTCTCGCGGAGCGGTCAGAATCCAATCTTTTTTTAAGACCTGCTCGAGTTGAGTGGACGCGGGAGCTCCTTGCAGAAATGCGTTCAAGTCGGTTCGGAGACTCGGTGAAAGTGCGACAGGAGCCGATGCGTTCTCAATCAATTGCGAGCGCATCACGGCCCTCCAATCTTCTCCTCGAACCCAAAACTCATATTCTTGGAGCAAATCGGGAGCACAGCCTCGGACTTTGAGTTCCGCACCCAAGCACGCGGTCACGTCCGTGGCACCTGTGACTTGAGATACGTGAGGGCTCCACTGGGTCTCATAAAAATGCGTCCGTTGAAAAAACGCGGGCTGATTGAGCTCACTGGCGTAGCGAAACTCTCGGGCGTTTCTGCCACTGACTTCCGTCAAAAAACCATCTACCGCCCCAGTGCAATTCACGGTGAGCGGGTCTTTCCAATCCAAAGGTGCCAAATGTCCGTCGCCTTCGCCTCGCGAGTACAAAGAGTAAGGCTTTTTCTGAGAGAGAAGTGCATCCAGCCCGAGGAGAGCTGCTGTGACCTCAGGAGAGCGACTTCCTGTTTTCTCACCTGCGCTCGGGCCACAGTTTTCGCGCACCGTGAGCTTCCGTGAAAGATCGCGTTGGTGCTCAATCCAGGGGTGAGGCGACTTTTGAAAGCTCGCACAGCTTGAACCGAACAAAAAAGCCCCGATCGGAATCAGGATCCTCGGAAATTGTCTGCTCGTGTCCCACAAGATAGTTCTCACTGTTAAAAGTTTAAACTAAACTCAAAGAAATGGCTTCAAGACAAATGAGCGCAGAGAACCGCAATCGAATCCAGCTTCTCGAGGAACATTTCAGGTCGGGTCGCTTTGAGCCTGCCGAGCTTCTGCTTTCCATTCTGGCTCAGCAAAAACTCCCAGCAGAATTTGCGGTCCGAGTGGCCGAAATCGCGAGGCGTTCGGGCCAGTCTCGACTCGCACTCGAAACGCTTCGCAAAGCGATTGGGAAAAAACCTCTTCTCGGTGCCGCACCTGAGCTGATCGCAGAATTTGCAGCCAATCTCGGAGTACTCGGTGATTGGAAAACTTCCGAAAAACTCTTTCACCGAGCTCAGCTCAGTGAACATTCCCGCTTTGCGCTCCCTCGTGCGATTGCCCTCATGAACGGTTGGGAGTTTGAAAGCGCCATCCCACTGCTTCGGGTGACCGTCGCTCATTCTGAAAACCCAGCATCTCGAGTGTCTGCCCTTTTACGACTCGCAACCTGTCTACTTCGATCTGGCGAACGCATGGGCGTCGAAGAAAGCCATGAGATTCTGGAAAACTTTCTGAAAGTGGAAGGTCAACAGGCGGAGTTCATTCCGCAAAAAGTGTACGCGATCCATTTGATGACCGAATGGCTTTTTTTCGCAAAAAAGGACTCAAAGGCGGCCCTCGCGAATATCGAAGCGCTGATTCGCGAGTTCCCAAAGCACGATCAAACCATTCCGCGCACGTGGCAGCTTCTCTTATCGATGCGCCTCAGCGGAATGAAGCCAGAGTGGACGGATGCCCTTCAAGTCCTTCGGGAGACCACTCGAAAAAGCCAACAACCGCACCTCGTGCGCCTGATGGATCTTTTGTCGGCCACAGTCCTTCAAGAGCCGAACGCTCTTGCGCGCCTTTGGTACGGATCTCCCTATCCAGGAATTCGCAAACTTTTAGCATCAAGAGTACCCGCTCAAGCCCTTCCTCGGTCGAGTTCTCTCTGCTTCCCGATTCACGAGGAATACGGACTTACTTCGGCTAATCCCGTACCTTCCCCATCGTTCAATCCGGACTCCGCAAATACGGCTTTGGATCTGTCGCGCGGGAGCTTCCAATCCAACCGCGAAAACCCTTTCTTAAAACTCGGCCAAGCGACTCACCGACTCATGCTCCTTCTTTGCTCCGACTTTTATCGCCCCATTCCGACCATCGAAATTTTCTCGGGCCTCTATCCCGAAGAAATCTTCGAGCCAGGTCCGGCAGAGACCCGAGTCCACGCCCAAGTCTCTCGCGCTCGAAAAATCATTCTCCGCGAAACCCGTTGCCTCACGATTGAACCCGATGAGTCTGGATCGGGCTATCTTCTCAAAAGACTCCCCCTCGAAGGCAGCGGAGCCAAGAGCAAACTTCCGGCCCACGTGTCTCTCATCACTCCCAATCCCGATTCTCTGGCCCCCAAAGACGAGTCCCTGGGCAAAGGAGCTCGAACTCTCTCGCGGTTGGAGTTTGAGATTGCCACTTTGCGATCAGCGCTCACCAAAAGCGACTCTCCTACGGGTAAAGCATCTGAGCCAGAGAGCTTCAACTCTGCCGATGCAGCTCGAATTTGGGATGTCTCACCTCGCTCCGCCAATAGCCGAATCAAAGAAGCACTCGCCGCAGGCAAGCTTCAGAGAATTGGGAGTGGTCCTAAGGTCCGCTACACTTTCAAAGGAAAGTAGACTTCGAGGTCATCGCGCAAGTTTTGTCAGGTCGACTCCTCAGGCTCGATCAAGGCGTGAATGTCCCGTAAAAATCCTGCTAAAAAGGAGAGCGTACGCTCACGTTCCTTGCACGAAAAAGCGCTCCCCAGGCTGAAATCGCGCTGGCAAGGCTCTTGCTCTCTTGTACTGGCATGAAGACGAAATTTTCCGCCCCCCTTCTGGTCCTTGGTTTCACCCTTCTGCCAGTCGCAGCTCAAGCTGAAGAAAGCGCCCTGGCGAAGAACATCAAAAAAAGCATGCCGACTCAGGTCACCGCTGTTTCGGGCTCCCTTGGCGCAACGGAATCTGGCGCGACTGTTGGCGTTGGGGCGCAGCTCAGTAACGCAAAAGACATCCCCGTCGCTTTTGTCGACGTTCAGGCGGGTAGCCCGATCCTCCGAATCGCCGGCCGAGCAGAAGGCGTTCCGATCCAAATCAAAGCAATCGAAGACGGAGAGCACGGCTTTAAACTTCAAATCATCCCTGTGAAAGGCTCCACACAACTCACTCTTCCGAGTTCGGACTCTTTCACTCGTAGCCATATCCTGATCAATCCGTCTGTCGTCGCTCAGTATCAGTTCAAAGGAAAGCGCTTCACCGGGAAAGCTCGCCTCCGCGTGGGACCGAACGTGGGGATCGCCATGGACGGAGACTCGACCGGAGTGCTTGCCGGTGTGAACTTGGGCGTGGATCTCGAAGCGCGTGTCCGCTTGTCTCCAGACGTCAATGCGATTGCACGGTATGCAGTGGACCAATACACGACCGTGACCGACACCCTGAAAGACGGATTCTCTCACTGCTTTGAGATGGGTTTTGAAAAGCGCACTTCCGACGGGAACGTCCTGACCGGCGGAGTCACAGCTCAAAAGACTAAGTTTGATATCGCAGACCACGGCCGCAATCAGGACGATGGCTCTGCAGATTTGGTCGGAGTTTTTGCCAGATTGAATTGGTAAAAACATCTGCCCTGTGCCAGCGGGAGAAGGGCGATGCTCTCTCTCCCCCCTCTCTCAATCTCCCTTTTCCCGCTGCACCCAACGCCTCTTCCTGCCTGT
>JACCDO012261742.1_pt1 | contig 16234 bp, 16 predicted proteins | sample 7446101 | NCBI WGS metagenome assembly JACCDO01 (sample SAMN15323440, study PRJNA562643) | freshwater metagenome | isolation source: river surface water | place: USA:Blue River Watershed | collected 2017-08-16 | reverse complement strand
TCAAGCCCCACCACGTGGTTGATCGAGTCGTTAGTGTGTACACGCGTGTCCTTAATTGAGTACGCGTGAGTCAATTAGAGAATACATGGACGACGTCGACAAGGCAATAGCACAATTGTGGTCAGTGCAGAATGAACCACCCGGTACAGAAGTAAATCTACCTGAAGAATTATTGTTTAAGATTGTAAAGCGATCGCGCGATATATTCATCTCACAACCAATGCTGCTGGAGGTTTCTGCGCCTATCAATATTTGCGGGGATACTCATGGACAATACGCTGATTTACTACGGCTCTTTGAAATGGGAGGATTGCCTCCTAATACAAATTATTTATTCCTTGGTGATTATGTTGATAGAGCTAAACAGTCTATTGAAGTGATTGCACTTGTATTGTGCTATAAAATTAAATATCCTGAAAAATTCTTCCTATTACGAGGTAATCATGAATGTGCCTCATTAAATAGAATATACGGTTTCTACGACGAGTGTAAACGTCGTTATTCGGTCAAATTATGGAGGATATTTGCGGATTGTTTCAATTGTATGCCTGTTGCTGCTGTTGTTGAAGATAAAATATTTTGTATGCATGGCGGCTTATCGCCGGATCTTGAACGAATGGGACAGATATTTGATATAGATCGACCCACAGGTACTCTTTTTATTTTACATACTAACGTACTAATTGATTCTTTCAATCTTTTGCGCATATGATTATTTAATTACTTACTCACTCACTCAGATGTTCCTGACGATGGTTTGCTATGTGACCTGTTATGGTCTGATCCGGACAGTCAAGTGTTAGGATGGGGATACAATGCCAGAGGTGTGTCATATACCTTTGGTCATGATGTTATTGAAGAATTTTTAGAGAAATATGATTTAGATCTTATCTGCCGAGCCCATCAAGTAGTTGAGGATGGGTACGAGTTTCAAGCCAATAGAAAATTAGTTACAATATTTAGGTAACCCTCTCTATCTCACATATCAACTCTTGTACTTATTTGCTTATTTATTCATTTAATTACTTAAGCGCTCCAAATTATTGTGGCGAGTTTGATAATGCGGGTGCGATGATGATCGTCAACGAAGATCTCATATGCAGCTTTAAAGTGCTACGCCCTTCATCACACAAATCTAGAAAAAATAGTTAACCAACGGATAGCACCGTCTTACTGTTCATAATATGTTTTACGACTTGATTATATAACGACCCAGCACTTTTCACCTTGTATATTATATAGCCGTGCTGAAACCGATTTTTTTCATTCTTAAATGCGAGGGTTTTGCAAAGAGTCCATTGCACTCCTCTCCTTTCTCTGCTATCTATCAATATCCATCGGCTGTTCATTGCATTTCTATGACTATTCAATGTACTTATCTCTCTAATCCCTAACTCTCACTCGAGGGCCGCCTTTTTTGATGATACATTGAGTGAGAGCAAAAGTGGCTGAGAATGTCGCTGTTGTATCACACCGAAGACGCGCCACAGAGCGTGTGCTGGGATAGATATAACTACAGCTCTTTCGATGACCAACTGGAAAAAGTAAAGAACTCACGAACTGTGTATGTAGGAAACTTATCGTATTATACTACTGAATTACAAATTCAAGAAACATTTCAGTTAGTAGGTATAATTGATTCACTTACTTGCTCATTTTCTTTTCTTTTACTTGCGTTATTACTTTATAGGTGCAATTAAACGTGTAATTATGGGATTGAATAAGTATACTAAAGAGCCTTGTGGATTCTGCTTTGTTGAGTATTATTCGCACGATCATGCCGCAGCTGCACTTAAATATATATCAGGTTCGCACTTAGCTCAAGTGATTTACTAGCGTATTTTATTTTCTCGCTTGTTTAAATAGGCACAGTATGTGATGGAAATATTATAAGATGTGACATGGATGCAGGATTCATTGAAGGAAGACAATACGGAAGAGGCGCAAGTGGCGCTCAAAGAAGAGATGAAAACCGCCAAAGCTACGATCCATCGAGAGGCGGACCAGCGCAAAGAGGATACCAAGATCAATCTATATTGAGTAGGATAGGTAAATAGGTTCAACCAGTAATACTGACTCATTCACTCACACACTTTCTATTAGGTGGCGCAAAGCGTGATCGCAACAGTGCTAGTGACGCCCCTGTTGAAGCAGCTGCAAGTGTTAGTAATGATGTAGATAACGCTATTTCTAGTGATTCAAATGCACCACCAGCTGCGGTAACTGAACCAACTGCTGAAGAAGAAAGAGATAATGATATTGATGAGGACGATAGACATAAATCAAAGCGTGTGCGTAGGACCGAGGAATGAAATTTTATTATGTATTAATCACCAAATATATTTCATTTACTTTCATTCGTGAATTTCCCTGAGTATGCATCAAATTTAGGAACATCCGCATCTTTGGTCAGTCTCCTCTTGATGGGCACTTCACAGATACCCAAATATTTCAATAAATGTTCTAATATTTTCTCTGTCTCTTGAGGCTTCGTGATCCAAATAGTTGGACACACTTTGCGTGCAGCGAAGTCGTTGCCTATAAGCGTAAACTGATCACCTACATGTAAACAATTGTGTGGTTCTAAACTAAAATATGCTTGCAAACACTGAATTCCAACACTTTTATTACCGATATCTATCCACGCATCACGCCCGCCGTTGAAAACGCAATAAGGAATCGAGATTGGCGGTCGCTGTCTCTCTAACTGACTCAGAATACGTAGAACACACTCATCTAATGCCTCTCGTTTTAATTTCTTTGAACCGTGACCTTTTGGGAACCTAGCTGCCATCTCATCACCACCAGGGAATAACCCAACGGCTCTTTCCTTCCTTAGTATCTTAGCTCTTAATTTTAAATCCTCGACTGTTTGGTTCATTACATTTTCTGCGGTATCTAATATACTCGTAATTTCATCTTGATTCCATTTGCTTGGCTTAGGACCATTCAAGTGATCCCCTTGCCATTCCTCAATTGGAACAGGGACTAATATAACATTAGTCGCGCCTTCGCTATCATCTCTATCTTCAACTTCACAGCGCATTAGATAATTGCACTCACCACCAAACACATAGAAGCGTTCTATCTCATCTTGCGTTAAATTTCCGGCAATAAAACTATTGAACAAACCTTTCAGTCTAACCGCGTACTTCTTGCCATCCAAACCATATCCAGCTGCTGTAATCAACACAACCTTCACCTCGTGCTTCAGCAATTCATGAATCGACCGGGCTAATAATTCATTCTCTTCAAAATTTCCACCATCACTGTGAAGTAAATGAATGAGTCAGTAAAAAGTCATTTATTTATTGAATGAGGGGGTAGCGATTACCTATACAATGTTTGATCGCCATCAAACGATATTAGTTTCAGTGATCGACCGATTTCCATGCACTGCGCCAAGTTTAGAATGTGTCTAACTTCATTAAACGTAGGTCCTATATCATTTGTGAGTAACAGGGGAAGTAACTATAGTGACAAAAGTACCTATTTGGGTCCTTTTGGAGGTACAATATTTGTCATCGTAAATAGAAAACGCTTCACTTAATGGTAATGGAGTAAAAAATGTTGTGATTTCTGGAACATATTTCAGTATCCGTGATGTTTCTCTATGGTCCCTGTAGATTTAAACGAGTAAATGAGATAAAAGGTGATTGGATGAAGTAAAAGCTACCTGCATTCATTAATTAACTGTTCAAAATAAGCAAAAGTATGAATATAGGTATCCCTTGCATCGAGTACGAATGAATGATTAAGTATCTCAACCTAACAAATAAAGAATTAGTTGTTATCGCAAATGAATTAGTAAGTGAATAAGTAAGTAATCGGGAGAGTAAATAAGTAGATCGGTGTGTATGCTACCATCCATTCAATTAATCGATCCTTCTCCAGCCCCTTGGAGATATTGCGGTTGTGCGACGTCCCAATGGACAGTGGAGAAAGCGACAGAGGCACAAATGATACTTGCTTCGCCATTCTTTTCTATCAGACCTATCCTATTGCCAGCAGATCTATTTTGACCGATTTCTTGCCTTCAAGTTGACAATGAGTCACCTGTCAAATCAAACAAAATGATTCGGCCCTGCAAAAGCGACCTAGCCGTTAGAGATGGAAACGTGAATTTGTAGGTACTAGATTAGTGAAACGCGTGATAATTGTGATATTCAATGTCTTAATCAGCGTGGGATTAAATGAGATAATAAGTTATTCACTAAATCAAAACCATGATCGTTACTTTGATAAGGATCGGTAGTGGGTTAAACATTGTGATATCGATACCAGGATGCATCTTGAATACCAAATATTGCACAGAGTTAGAGTTAAGCCACATTAAGTGTTTACTACACAAACACAATCACAATCAACAGTTTTGACAAAAGTGCAACAGTTAGTGAAATTGGTAGTTACATTCGTCATGACTATATAGTGGCATCAGTGGGTAGGGAATTTATAAAATCGAGAGCATGTCTATGTTTTCTTCTACACTCAATTATGCTATTAACGTATCATTTAATATAAATAAGGCTTAATCCCTATTAAAAGATCCGAGAAAAAAATCTTGAGTTGGACGCGGAAGAAGTGAGCAAGCGAGTGAGTCAGTGAGTTAGTGTAAGTTAGTTGGTTAGCGAATTAGTAAGCGATGATATTATCTCGCCGCCGAGTAGCAACTCCTTTGCATCGCTTGAATCGATCTCTAAATAGTACTCCTCAGCCAATTATTAACTTCAATGATACAGCGGTTGCGTTTCGATCCAAAACATTGTATGAATTGAGTCGAGCCAAAGTGGTATTTACCACATGCCAAATCAAGACGTTGGTAAAACACTCCGAGTCCCTCATCAGGACTTCTTATAAGCTTGCTGGTATGAAAGTAACGAATTCACTATTGCGTTGGACATTTTTTGGTCATTTTTGTGCAGGTGAAGATGAAAAATTAATTAAACCAACTGTTGATTATCTTCAACGCAATGGGGTTGGCTCGATCTTAGACTACGCAGCAGAAGCCGATGTCGAAGAGGCACCAGCTAATGAAACTGTCAAGAATAACCAAAAAAATGAACTTCAAGGAAGAGTATATGAATATAAGGTTCTTATTTATATTTATTTATTGATTTGACCACCCACTTACTTTATTTTTTACCTTCTTAAGGACGAGCAGATGTGTGATATGCATTTAGAAACGTTTGAAAAATGCATTCATGCGGTAAAATCTGTTTCTCCTACAGGTTTTGCTGCTATAAAATGCACTGCATTAGGCAATCCCAAACTGTTGGAGAGAATGTCCACGACGATTGTCGAACTGCGAAAGCTGTTTCTAATGTTCGACAAGTCGAATACGGGCTACGTAACACGCGAGGATTTCGCTGAGGCATACAATAAATTTTTTACGGGAGGTAGTGTGGATAGTATTTTTGATAAAATCGATGTGGATCATGACGGCAAGGTCGACTACATTGAATGGACAAACGGGTTGCCTATCGAAGACTTGGGCGACTTAATCAAATTATGCCGAGAGAAGGGACCACTAGCTAAGGTTCATATTCATTATCACATTAATCCCTTACTCATTACTTACTCACTCTCTCCTCAAGGCGGCATTGGATGCTACCGAGGTTAAATTGGTGAAACAAATGCGTGAAAGAATATATAAACTAGCCAAACTAGCGAAAGATCTTGGTGTTCGTCTCATGATAGATGCCGAGCACACATATTTCCAGCCTGCAATTGATAACATAACAATTGACTTAGCAAAGAAGTACAATATTGAGTACCCAGTTATTTTTAGTACCTACCAAATGTACCTGAAGGACTCCCGACAGCGTCTTCGCACGGATATTGAGAGGGCAAAGAAAGGAAATTATAAATTTGCTGCTAAGTTAGTACGAGGTGCTTACATGGTACTGGAGAGACAGCGAGCGAAAGACATGGCGTATGACGACCCTATCAATGACACGTTGGACGCTACTCACAACAACTACAACGGCGCAATCAAAGAGGTGTTGCAGGAAATGGTGAACAATAAAAATCAAATAGAAATCATGATTGCGTCGCACAATCAACAGTCGGTGGAGTTGACACTGAAGGCGATGAACGAGCTAGGGCTCACACCTAGTGCGGGGGTGTACTTTGGTCAACTACTAGGTATGTCGGACCATCTCACCTTCTCGCTTGGCAATAACGGCTATAAGGCGTACAAGTACGTCCCTTATGGCAAGATTAACGAGGTAATGCCCTATCTCATTCGACGAGCCCAAGAAAATAGTGGTGCATTAAGTGGTGCTAAAGTAGAAATTGAAATGATTAATAAGGAAATTAAACGTAGATTATTCAGTAAGAAATTATAAATAATAAAATACAAAAATACATTTTAGTTATTACGGCATGAGAGGAACGATAACTCTCTCGTGGAAGGCATCTGCTCTGCCATCACTGGGTACAAGCGGTCCACTATCTAGTTCGGTGCCAGCTAGCTTACTATATTCTCTTGCCTCTATGACGGTGTTCGCCGCATTGGCGTGGCCTGGACTTCGTTGATAAAAATCTTCGTATTTCCATAAAAAAAAGCCGAGCAGCACCACAACTAGTCCAAACAGTGTCGATTCTTGATATTTCTCTTGGTAAATACCCAACATTGGGGAGGTGAACGCCAACGTAGTCAATGGTAAGATGATTGCATACGAAATGGCATTCATCGTGGCGGATCCATATTTCACTAGGAATAGCCCCATGGTATTGAACATGAAGTTGATGCAGCAATACGCAGTGCATAACAAGAAAGTATGACGATGCATACACGCTGTTGAGTACTCGAGATAGCAAGTAAAACCTGAATAAAATGACTCCAGAATACCATTAAATGTCAGTCCGGTTTCCGAGCCCATTCCTGGAATGAACTGAATAGGAGCTACTAAAAATCCAATGAGTAGCTGGTAGATCGACACCCATTGGGTGAGGTAAATGACATTTATTGCTAAATTCTTAAAAGCGTGTTCCTTATATACATATGACGCCGCATACGGTATGTTGGAGCTGAAGTAAATGAACAAAGATAAGGAGGAGATGCTGCCCGCGCCGTAATCCACTATCGAAGGCATGATAACGATCCAAGCACCAACAAATATTATTAATGATCCAAGTATCTGACGTATTGACGATACTTGTCCAAGAAATATGTAAGAGGCAAACATCGTACAAGGTATCAGTGATTGGTTGAGTAATTGCTGGACCGAGCCAGGGGTGCGCTTGGATGACAAGCCTGCCAACATTCCAGCTATACAATCTAATGACCCCATAATTATAAATTTTAAATGTGGTACTTGATACATTTTTTCTGTTATTTCCCCTTTACATTCTAAATACTTCAATGCAATACCCCCGATAACTACATATTGTAAATTAACTAATTGGGCGACAAAAAACGCCTCGTGATCATCAAATGACGTATACATTACTTTATACAACACAAAATTCAATGGTCCAAGTAATATACAAGCCAAAAAAATCATCCACACAAAGTATTTTCTGTTGACTACTCGCTGCGTTTCGATCGCTCCATAACCGCGGGTACTGCCATTCTTTTCCTTGTCTTGCGACAACATGATTAATCTCTGCGTGTACTCCTAAATGAACGCTTTGATCGATGCATCAAGTACAATAAAGGTGCGATTATTCCGGCGAATATAAGGAATCCGCCGAAAAGATACGACGCGGACAAGTACGACACAGAACTGATCGTCATCCGCACGCAAAACTAGATTTTTGTCTTGTTTTCTATATAAGGTATTAGGTATTTTTTTGAACAAAGGGCCGATGGAAATGAAATTCAATTCTCACTAACGTAACGATAATCTAATGATTCAATCGTTGTAATAACATCATTTTTGTAACTTATTCATAAGAAAGACAATTATTAGTGAATAAATTATTAATATTCCGTTTAATTTTTGAAAATAATCAATTAATTATGCTTATTCTTATGCATACAGTTATGGTTATGATCAAGTTCGCACAGTAATTTAATAACATTTTATGTTGACTATTTTATGTTATGTTTAAGTTGCTGTTCATAATCCCTAATAAGTATGGATTTTTTGGAAGAAATTCAATACAAAAAAAAGATAATGTCGACAATTTCATCGTTTTTGCCGAGCGCAAGCGACTACCAGCCGCACAACATCCTCATCACCGGCGGTGCAGGTTTTATAGCCTCCCACGTGTGCATTTTACTCGCGAAGAAATATCCGCATTGCAATATTATCAATTTTGATAGACTCGATTATTGTTCATGCCTTGAAAACTTGGATGAAATCAAGGATTTGCCTAATTACAAGTTCATTAAAGGTAGAATACTATCACTCGCTACTTTTGCGCACTCACTCATTTGTTTATAGGCAATATTTGCTCGTCAGATTTAGTTAACTATGTATTAAATGCTGAAAAAATAGATACAATCATGCATTTTGCTGCACAGACTCATGTTGATAATTCGTTTGGTAACTCGTTTCAATTCACACAAAATAATATCATGGGTACCCACGTGTTGCTTGAAAGTGCTAAATTAGCAGGAATTAAACTATTTATTCATGTATCAACAGATGAAGTATATGGTAATACATTCATTTGCTTACTTATTCAATCGATTAAATTTTAATTTCTTCATTTTGTAGGCGAACAAAGACTTGATCAGGAAGCAATGTGCGAGGAACAAGTATTAGAACCCACTAATCCTTATGCTGCAACAAAAGCAGGTGCTGAATTTTTAGCTAAATCATATCATCGATCATTTCAAATGCCCATAATTATCACTCGCGGCAACAATGTTTACGGTCCACACCAATATCCAGAGAAATTAATACCAAAATTTATTAATCAATTACTTCGTGGCCGAGCAGTTACATTACACGGAAATGGTACCAATACAAGAAATTTTTTGTATGTTGAAGATGTAGCACGAGCATTTGAAATCATATTATTCAAAGGCAAAGTTGGTATGGTATACAATATTGGCGGCTCGAACGAAAAGGAAAACATCGAAGTTGCTCGGCAATTAATCCAGCTAGCAAATCCCAGTTACAAGGGCCGTGAGACTGAGCTCATGACGTTCGTTGAAGACAGAGTATTCAATGATTTACGTTACTTCATTAATAGCGACAAACTGTTTGAGTTAGGATGGAGAGAGGAGGTTTCGTGGGAAGACGGTATGCAGAAGACTTTTGAATGGTACCAAAAGAATAGTGTCAGATATGGTAATATAGACCAGGCACTCGTTGCACATCCTCGAGCAGGTTTAGACAAAGGAGTCAATGCTTGAATCTTGTGAATAATAAATACAATATTCATTACAAGTACTAAGTTCTGAGTGTAAACAGAATCCATATGACTGTTAACATAACCACAATGTTGTTACTATTCTTTCTTAAAGAATCATATCCTTTCTTAAATAGCTTATACACATCTGCTAGAGCCTTGTATATATCCGTTGCTTGTTTAATCATGTTAGAATCTAATCCACCTAAATTTCCTAATAATGGTATGAGAGAACTGCCCATTCCACCACTTCCAAGTAAACTACCGAGTCCTCCTAACCCCCCTAAGGCTCCTAACCCTCCTAGCCCCCCACCGCTTCCTAAGCTTCCTAATCCTCTATTCCCACTTGTTAGTCCATTAAATAAGCTACTCAAGTCACTACCGCTATTACTGGGACTACTATCTTTAGTTACTGCACCTGGTTGTATGTTGTCAGTAACTAATTTGTTTATTAGAGACTGCGAAAAATATACACGAGGAAACTTTATCTGTGCATCTTCAACAATATCTCGTAATTCTTCTTCTAAATCGACTAGTTTATCATCATCTAATTCCGTTGGCATGGCTACATTACCTAATGAGTGAGTAAGTAAGATCTTGGTGTACACCACCGAAGCGATAAGGTATACCTTGTGTTGATATCGATTTACGGGTCAAATCAATAGCATTAATAATCTTATTGTCCGAGGGGAGCATTTCTTTTGCTTTCTGTAAATCTAATATTGCTAGTTGTGGTTTTTCTAACCGATTAAGTGATATCCCACGACGATAGAACGCTTTAGCTAATGACGCTCTTAATTTATCCTGTTTATTGTCTGTTTCTGTACTGTTATTATCAGTAGAACTAACTGTATCATTCATGGACCCAATCTTTATTGGTAACTTATCTGTTGAGAGTATTTTGGTGTCAATAGGCGCTTCTTCAATCACTTCCGAGCATCTTGCTATTGTACAATAAAATTGCCCTTCTTGTAACTCGCATTCGGCTAATGTTAAACAACATTTACGACGTAATTCCTCTGACTCTTGACCGCCTATCCCTTCAATCAACTACACAGCACAAGCGAGTAAGTATAATTGATAAAAATATGCAACACTATCATGTTGCTTAATAAGTAGATCTTGTACGTACCTGTAGGACAGCTGAATAATATTTCGCTGCATATTTATAGTTTTTTTGTGTTAAATATTTTCTTCCTTTCCATTTTAATTTATCAATTCTTTCGTCCAATTTGTGGCTCTCCAGCAATACGCTACTACTCCCCAAAGCAGCGCTGATGAAGTGCAACAAGCAAATTGTCAACCACACACTCGCCGACAACTTCATGTCGATGATCGACTTGAGATCAACAAGTTCCAAGTGCGTGATAAAAAAATCAGAAAACACCGGTACCAGTACCGCCCGGCTGTTCCTGTTGATAGTAAAAGCAATATATATTTACGCACTCAAACGGATCTAAAGCCTATTAGAGTCGCTATATACTCTCTGGTTGACTGCACACCATGGAAGTAATAACTAGACTTGCATTGAAACATATAGGTAAGTAGACGAAATATCGGAACTACGTTGGTCGATCATAAGCAGATGAATTAATTTGAATCAACAATATTTATTAATATGAATTGATAACAACAATAATCATAATTGTAAAAATTTATAATGTAGTTTTAAAGGATGAGTAATGGAATATAGGTATTAACTACATTGACCAACTATTAGGCCACAAAATACTCTTTGTGTTTTTAAGTCCCAATATATGTTATCTATTATGTCATATTGTCAATATTCCCAGAAGCGCTGTGATGTAGTGGGGTGTGACAATTTCCGGACAAAAATTTCTGCGCATTCGGCCAAAGGTACCCCGCTGCAAGTTGCAGCACAACAAACAGGCTGTGCAGCAGCACAAAAGACAGCGCAACTTACAGTGAATATTAGCCGAAGAAAGAAATTAAAACACATTCAGTTTTAATCGGTTGGTAGCTGCATATGTCCAGGCGGAAGGTGGAAGTGGAGGAGGGCGAGGAGCCCGATGATGAGGGAAGTGCATTGGGAAAGCATCGGCACGACGAGCGCGATAACGATAATGAGATAAAACAGGCGAAAATTGAAACGGTAGTAATCCACACCATGCCTCCATGCCCAAGACAACTGGATTATGGCACCATTGATGACGAACTAAGCAGCTACAAGGTTTGGTTGCATGCAATTAAAGCAGCAGTATGCGCTGAGTTGCTGCCATCTGCCGAGAAGAAAGCCGAAGCTAATAGACTACTGATACTATGGCAAGATCATATTGATTATTTACAACGACAAAAACATATAACACATGACCCAATAAATAGACATTTCAGAAGTTACGATCCAAATATTGACTCTGGCTTCATGTCTCCTGAAGATAATATTGCACTTAAACCTGATTTAATATTTCAAAACTTTCGGCCGTATACTTCACCTAATGCTGATTTTGGCACTATGGAACCTTTATACTCTATACCAGCATCAATCGCTGATGCTGATATGGTGATGCCTCGTTGTAATACATGCTACTATTTGCAGCTCTTAAATCCTACAGTTTTGGCATTTAGTAGTGTCTCGATGCCGCTAGCGCAGAATTTGATTCGTCGCTATTACGATCGTTACGCATCGTACATATCAATATTATTGTTTTCAGATCTCATTACGGAGAAAGTAATTGTACCATTTGATACACCTAATGGCTGCCACGTCACCTGTTACATACTCCCCGGATTGCAGGTAACGGGAATCGTTGTAAATGCTTGGATTCAGCAACAAACCATTAACAACACGGACCTGTGTGTCTTTATGCGTCACAATGTAGCAACGGAAGACGCAAATGAAGAATTTATGAAAAATATATTCGTAGAAAATAAATTTGATACATTTATACCTAGTTACCCAGTGATGTTGAATGACGACATTGTCGTACTCACACCTATCCAGTTAATACAAATCAATGGTTGTATGACGTCATGCAATAACGCTACCTCGGTCATAGAGTCTCTTTGCAGCAGGATTACGGTCGTCCTCGGTGCGATGATTTGCAGTATTACCCATAGCTACAAACACATTAAACAAGCAGATGATTACTGGTTCTCAACGGGATTGCACGACCAAGCAGATTTTATGGATGGTAGAATCCATTTAATTAAACTTTTTAGTGGTGGATACAGCATTAATGAGTTGCGGAAGGGCGATTACCTTCGACCGGGTACCGCGCCGACATTATCCTACCTTGCAACGCACATTCCATGTTGCGACCGGGGCACCTTCTCCAATGATTGCAAAATCAACATATTCGCGGCTATAAAATGCTACCGACCAAAGGTTTTAGTGGTGTTGGGCGTCGACTACACCAAGGCCATCCGCTTTATCATGGACAGTTGTGATGAGAACACGGTTATATTCTGCGTCGATGATTTTACCAATCGAGCCGTTACAGACAATTTCACCGCAACCATGTCGCCCGACAACAAATTTGATTATAATTATTTAAAATATGAAACGTTTATCTCGAATATCGAGGTATTCGGTAACAGTTTAGGCAAATCATTGAGTATTTACACGGTAAAAATGGATTTATTCCAATCGATTGATTTCCTCCGTTACAACATCGTGCCGGTGAACATGGTGTTCATCAACAGCAACCACGACGTGGATAGTGTATACAAGTTAGTGGTGCAGATCGGTACCTACTACCCTGATGCCGCTATTGTCGGTAATGATTGCAATAAGAACATGGGCAATTCCGTTGTGAAGCAGTTACAGCTAAGTAATCCCTACCTGCTGAGGGACGACTCCTATATTATACTACCTCGTCAACGATACGTGCCGGAAATCAAACCGTTGATTGACCTAGGGATTACTAAATACGCCTTCACTGTGCAAACAAATAGTATTGAACACTATATCAATGAGTTAGTGGCATCATCGAGTGATTCCGGCAGCATTACCGAGTTGGAGGCCTTCCTCACCGCGCATGATATCTACGCACCACTGCTCGACACCACCGCAGTCACCCACAGCATCATGCATATTTTCATCAATAAATACTTTGAATTACACGAAGAAAATGTAAAAACGAATGTAGGAAGCTTCAATGACGTACTTAAGAGGAAACGGTTCTACACTGACGTGAGACAGGTATTGATGCAGGCGATAGGCCGGCTAGCCGGTAGTATGGGGGTCAATGAGCATTGCATCCACGTGTTTGACGTGATACTGACCCACCCAACGAGGACGAAGTAAGCGATAGTTGTTTGTGTAAGACGATAATGAGCGAGTCATTCTTCACTTTTTATGATTTTTATGATTTTCTTGGCATAACCCTAACTCGGATTTTAATGGGAGAGAAAAAGAAATAATTTCAAAACTTTGAAATGGTAAGTGAAAATGAATGCGAATGAGTGACTGAGTGAGTAAGACTGAGTGAGAGTGTACGAATGAGTGACTAAGACATAGCGAATGATAAAAAATTGTTGCAAATGTGTGAGTTAGTACGAATGAGTCATTAGCTGCATGCTTTTTTCGATTTTCTTTCTCATTTATTTCGTGATATTTGTCTCGTTGCAAATGAATCCTTATTTGAGAAATTGAATGCATTCGATGTTTGTCACTGGAGTCATTCATTCACCTTTCTCCGATCAACGGGTTCTTTCTAACTCGTTCATTAAAGAAAACTTACTCATGAACCAACTTTCAAATTTATATTTTTAAATTGATAATTTAGATTTCATTACAATTTACTCACATCTTTTCTTTGTTATAACTAGGCAATTCCAGAATTCAAATTGATTTTAGTCGGCGACGGAGGAACTGGTAAAACCACCTTCGTCAAGCGACATCTTACTGGTGAGTTCGAGAAACGTTATGTCGCAACACTAGGAGTAGAAGTGCATCCATTGAGATTTTTCACTAATTTAGGGCCAATACAATTCAACGTAAGAATAATTTCTCATTCATTCATTCATTCATTTACTTACTTACTTGTTTATATTGCATTAAATAGGTTTGGGATACCGCTGGCCAGGAAAAATTCGGTGGTCTTCGTGATGGTTATTATATACAAGGACAATGTGCAATTATTATGTTTGATGTAACATCTCGTATTACATATCGTTCAGGTACTTAATCATCCCACCTTTTCTATTACTATTGTTATTATTCACTTACACTCACTCACTTACTCACTCACTCACTCATTCACTCACTCGTTTATTCTTTTAGTACCTAATTGGCATCGTGATTTGACCCGTGTATGTGAAAATATTCCTATAGTCTTATGCGGTAACAAAGTGGAAGTAAAAGACCGCAAAGTAAAAGCAAAGCAAATTACATTCCATAGAAAAAAGAACTTACAATACTTTGAAATATCAGCAAAAGTCAACTACAATTTTGAGAAACCATTTATTTGGATCGCGCGTAAGCTAGCTGGCAACAACGAGTTACACTTCACGGAAGCTCCTGCATTAGCTCCTCCAGATGCCGAAATTGACTTGAGTTTGATGCAATACAACGAGCAGGAATTGGCCGCCGCCGCTGCTGCTCCATTGCCCGACAACGACGACGACGACGATATTTAAACCAACATAATGACGATAACACAGTTAGTGCGTGGGAGAGCGGCGACGTGGCGCAGGCAGTGACGACAACAATATATTCAATTAGTTTTCAAATGTATTTTAAGTAATTATAGTTATTATTCGTTTCTTTCTTTATTTACATAGTGAGTGAGTGAGTAAGTGAGTGAGTAAGTAAAGTTTCAATTGTTTCAAACTGGATTCATGTTTGGTAGCCGGTATGAAGAAATTAAAAATTAAATTCTCGAACCATAACATACGTGTCGCTTGCGGCAGACAGTAACCGAGTTTGTGTCGCTCAGAACAAGGCGGAAAATGCCAGAATATGGAAGTGTAGAATACTGGGATCGCCGTTATGGAGATGCCGCTAGCAGCGAGCCATTTGATTGGTTACTCACTCACTCACACACTCACTCACCACTCACTCATTCCGTTACTAACCTATTTCGCCTCCACTCACTTAATTACTAACTCAGTCACAATAAGCCTAAATTCTTACTTACTTTCTCTCTGTTTTGTTCAGGTTATTCGATTACCATGACGTGAAGCATGTGTTAGATCAATTAATTCCCGATAAGTCAGTTCCAATTTTGATGGTTGGTGCTGGGAATGCACCTTTTTCCCCAGATATGTACTTCCAAGGTAGTAATTTTCTTTTATTTACGCATTCACTTATTTACTCAATAATTGTGCATCTATAGGAGGCTACAAGAACATCATTAACATCGATATTTCATCGGTGGTAATTAATCAACAACAAAAGTTGTATCCAGAGCAGCAATGGCATATCATGGACGTTACCAAAATGACCTTCGCCGATCATTATTTTCATTTGGCAATTGATAAAAGTCTCATCGACACCTTGCTATGCTACTCAAACAGCAATGCCAACACTAGTAAAATGATTGATGAAATTTATCGGGTCATGGCGCCTGGTAGTAGGTACGTTGCTTATTCGCACCCTACTAACCCTTTCATTTAATTACTCACTCGCTCGCTTCGTCCAGGTACATCACGTTCTCTCTTCATTCTTTAGAAGAAACAATCCGTCACTTTCAGGATCCCAAATATAAATGGAACGTGTCTGGTTACAATATAAAATCAAGCCGTTGGAATGACGATGCCAATAGGCGACGCGCTGTTGCACATTGTATGATTGTCTGCGACAAGGAGCCATACTCGCCAGAACCGTTGGACTTAGAAGGTACTCACACACTCACTCACTCATTGACTCACTCACTCACTCGTTCACTCATTAACTTCTACAGGTGTACTATCGACGCAAGAATTGAGTGTGCTACAAACCCACGCGGATGAAGTGAATCTC
>JACCDO011289304.1_pt1 | contig 16244 bp, 11 predicted proteins | sample 7446101 | NCBI WGS metagenome assembly JACCDO01 (sample SAMN15323440, study PRJNA562643) | freshwater metagenome | isolation source: river surface water | place: USA:Blue River Watershed | collected 2017-08-16 | reverse complement strand
CTTTGGGCTCAATTGAATTGAGCTCTTCATACAGTCTTTCCTCCGGCAGTTGGAGGGTTCCCTTAATTGCGAAGAGGAGGCATTTATGCAGCGCCTCCAGCGGGAGGTTTCTCGCTTCCGCATGTGAGATCCAAAAAGGTTTCGCGGGGAACATCTTAGAAACATCCTTTGGCGCGCTATCGCATGCTAGATTTTCATAGGCGAGAACGATCTTTTCGACTGTCCGGTCGGACAATGATTGTCCGTGCGGGAACCATAAATATGTGTCGGTAAAACACTAACAGCCCGTACCAAAATTGCAAAAATCAAGCAAGCTTTCAGGACGCCACTCATTTGAAGAAAGTAGGCTATATCAGCGGCTCTCACCTCTCACTTGTTAATTCATAATAATGGCGCGGTTGCCACATTCAAGAAGCCGTGTCATCGAAGAACAATCTCATTGTAATTATAAATTTGATTGTTGACTTCCGATTGATTAATCTCATTTCATCAAGAAGACCTTCGTTGTTTCTTCTATCTAGCGAGCAATATGCCGATCTACCAAGAGTATAAATTGTTAACTGATAAATTTGTGAAATGGATTATCAAGACGGCAGGAAAAATAAGACCCTCGAGCGAAGGCTTACCCAATACAACGGGAAATATCAGTAGACGGGTGAAATTAATTTCGGATTGTGACACAATTTTCCCTTTCTTTATGGAGGACGACTGCATACCCGTCCTTGAAGATGTCCTCCTAGACGGTCGTAGGGCGATCAAGTTGAGGAAACGGAAGAACAGCGTGTATCTCAGAGCTTCTGAGCTGAGTGGCAACTTCAATGAAAGCGATTCAAATCATGCCCAATTTATCGTCGTTTTGGAATCCGCGCTCTTACAATTACAGACCTGGTATAACAAGATGGCTATTCAACTGAATTCGTCCGGAGCGGATGATGTCGGCGGTCGTACCAGTGCGACTAATATATTTGCGGTTCTGTCTGACGAATCTTTGATAGAAGATGGAGAAGATTGGAATGATTTATGCGACCTAATGAATTCGAGCAGCGTGGACGGTGGTAGCACCGTTCGAGACTTGAATGTCGATGAGATTGATGAGGACGAAGAAAAGGTGAAGACGATTGTGCTATGCTTCATCATCGACGCCACGGACCTGATGCAAAAAGTTGAAAACGCCTGGAAAGAAGTTGCCGAAGATTCTATGCATGCAGTGGTCGCTGTTTCCGTTTCGGTGACCGCAATACAGGCCATCGATCGTCAATTTGCGGAGTTGCAATCGCAACTGCCCTCCATCGACGACGCCACCCCATTTCTTGTGAGCATTTGCGATACCTTTCTTTCCTCCACAAAGATCGGCGATTGCAAGCTGTCGAAATTCTATGAGCAAATGATAATGTATCTGACAATATTTCGCAATTTTGCGCGCAGCACTCTGCAAGATATTGAACTTGACGGTCGGATATGGCCTTCCCCTAATTTTCCCGAAGATCGCAGCAGATTCATTGAACAGTATTCGCTGTTACCAATGACACCCAGCGGTGTGGAGGAGTTCTTGTCTGTGCAGCTGTGGTCGTTGCATCGCATGATGAGTTGTCTGGTCGCCCAGCAATCGACTCTGGACGATATCTACGTCAATTTTCCATCGTCTAAAATATTTCTTCGTAGTTTTTATTCTTTTTTTCAAACGAAAGACATTTCAGTGGCTCTTTTAGTGCGTTGTATGATGTGGTTGCGAATAATATCAGTGCTCCAAGACAGCGATGGGTTGACCATGGGTCGCACCATATATATCTTACGAAAATATTGCAGGAAAGTTCTAGAATTGCAATCTCCAGATGACGAAGTCATCTGCTATAGTGCACATCTACCGCCTCACGAAGCTCGCACATTCGTTATTGCTGATAACGCATGCGTGAATTTAGATGACAATTACAAGCTCTTCCATCACAACCCGCTGCTTCAAGGACTGCATCTACTCGACTTGATTATCCAAAATGAAGGAGGAATGAATCGTACTATTTTGTCCAATGGGGTGAGCTTATTTCGGCTCTATTCAGCGATGAAACAAGAACGACTCGTTGCCTCAGAAATAAACGGTATCCCCATCGTCGATCTGTTAATGTCCAATACAGGTCTGAATAGAGACTCTGCGACTGCAATTTCTCGAGGAAACTATAGGTCAAGTGACATACTTGAGGTAGAGCGACAGGTTAAGTCGGCGGCGGAGTACTTCAGTCCGATTAAGGTGCGCAGACATCGAAGAGGCCGCCAATCCGTCAGAGTCTACACGTCAGGCAAAAAAATTCCAACTACTGCAAGCGCGTTATACTTTTACCTGTTTGAACATGACTTGTCAACTCTAGATGGGGAAATGCCTTTGAGTTCTTCCGAACTAGTGGAGACCGTCGCTCAATTGGTTACAGAGGGACTGTTCGAAAAGAGAACTCTGAGTTTGTCTGCTGTGAAATTCGGCCGTATATTCAACGGAGTGTATCTGAGAATTGCAGCTATGTTTCCTGAACTCACACAAAGAATACGCAGTAGTGATATCTATCCGCGAAACGGTATTTGTGAAGAGCCTAGTAAGGTCTCGATGTTAGCCAGTGTTTACAAAATGGAGATCAATGCGTGGATTTTGGCGCAACTCGATAATATAGGTAGCTTGAGCGAAGGGAATTTGCATCAGTTGCGAAATATGTGCAAACGAATTGGAGCCATTATTGTTGACACACTAAGACCGATTCGGCTTGAAAAGGAGCTCTACATTTTCAAGAAGGACGAAAAAGGCGCATTTTCTCGAGAATTTGGCGATGGCTCTATCGCCAACTTATTGACTCGGGACGCTCAATCTGATCCTATGAAACAGATGCTTTTTCAAATATATGGTAATTTCTTTATGGATTTACAGGCTCAGTTTGAGCGTTTTCTCGCCCGTCCAGCTTCAGAAGTTGCCAACAAAAAAATTCAGCGCAAGTTCATAGATGCAGTGAAAACGATTGTCAAGAACGCTCCTGGTTGCTTGCAAATGACAAACTTGTTCAATTCTCATTTTGCTACAATTTTCGACTATGCTGTTTGTGTGCTGAAAGATGTGGACTTCGTAGAGTGGCTTGTCCAGATGAGAGGGTTCCTTCCTCGTGGTGTGCAGTTCTTGCGCGTAGATCTAAGCAGGGTCGGCATGATTCCAGGGGGCGTAGAGCAAACGCACCTTCAGTGTGCTTGTCAGCACCAAATTGCTTGGGCTATTGATTTCATACTCACTGTTTCTCAAGGAATTGATCGCAATTTCATCGGCTATAATTGCAACAACACAGCGCTGCATTATATCGTGAAAATGGGCGACCCGCTAAATGTTGTTTTATTTACAGACCAGGGAAATTTTATTCAAAATCATCAGAATAATCAAGGGAAGGCCCCGTTCGATCTCGCCGAAACGCAAGAAATGAAAGACTTTCTGAAATCATGTGGACTCAAGCTATGCGAAGTGGAAGACTACAGCTCGCAACAGCGAAAGGCGCGTAAAGAGGTCGGCACTGCAACTGGGCGGGAACTAGATGCTGTCCGTGCCCAGTCGTCCTCTGCCCGAAGTAATGCCCGAAAGGACGCATCAGCGCTAGCTGCTTTTTCTTCAGAAGACATAGCCAGGGTTGAGCAAGCGGAAAAAGAGCTGCTAGAAATGCTCGATGCGGAGGATGCGAGCAAAGCAGCAGGGGGAGGGGGCAAGAAAAAAACCTCCAAAAAATCTGTCAAGACTAAAAAAAAGTGAATTTCAAGTGATGCTGTGATGCTGTGATGTATATTTTTTTCTGAGTTTAATTATTATAATAACACGATGACTATACGTATGTACCATGTGACTCGTGTACATAGACGACCCCAATGGCCATACCTCGAAGTACGGTCAGCGGGCCTTGTTAAGCTACTGATTGCGTAATGAGAGAGAGCGTTGTCAGCATTCATTACTTATTTGAGTGCGAAGAACGAACAGAAAGCTGAGCGTTTACACGACAACCGCACTTAGATGAATACAAATAACAGTTATTTACATGCAATATATAAAACACCTATCTTGCCACTATTGTCAGACCAAAATATTCGAGCTTCCGGCTACTGCCGTACGTCCAGGCATCAACTCAGTTTTGCGTCTGATTCAATGAAGCAATGGCCCGTCGCTGCTCCTGCACGGCCTTCTCCAGGCGATGTACAGCCTTGCCCCGCGCTTGTCGCAGCACCACAAACGCGCTGTCGGCTTGCCGTGCACGCCCTCGGCTCTGCACCAGCGACACTGCATTAGTGATGGGATCAAAGCGTATAACGCAATTCGCAGCGGGGATGTCCATACCCTCTTCAGCCATCGACGTAGCGATGAGAACGTTAATCTTTCCACTTCGGAAGCGCTCGACAGCTGCTTGCACTCTGGTCTTAGATAATGACAGCGAAGCTGTGGCAGCCGCATTGCTGGCATAGACCACATCGGATGTCAAGCAACTGACCAACTGCGGGTCCGTGCGCAGTGCGTGCTGGACAATGTGAGTCGTCACTCGTTGCTGTACAAACACAATGCAGCGCAGCTGACCGGGTCGAATCCCAGCCAACTCTTCTTCGTTCGTCGTTGTCTTCACGCTTGCATCCACAGTGAACCTGCGATACTGCTGTAAGAGAACTTCTTTCAGATGACGCAGGCGTGAGAACTGAGGTCGCTGTAGCGTCCACAGGCTTTGCAGCCGCCGCAATTCTGGCAGCTGGGCCGGGAGAGACAGGTCCGTTGGTGCAGCGCTTCCGGGCTCCAGTGCGATACAGCCAGCAGCAGGCTCAACAGAAAGCACGCCTTCCATTTCCAGATAGTGCATAGCGAGCTCTAGTGCGGCCTGTCGGGAGTTAACGAGCATTTTAAGTGCCTCATACATGTGCTCCAGGATGTTGTACAAGCTGAAGGCTGTAGGCGGTAGCTCTGTCCGCTTGCGCTGCTGCACGCAGTACACCCCCCACTTACTGGACTGGGTGGGAGCAGCGCTGCCGGCGTTGCTAATCCCTTCGCTGTTGTACGTATTGGTATCATAAAAGCTTCCGTGCGGCGCCCGCGTGTGCTCTTCCCGACGATTGCCTAGCAGCTCGGCGGGTATCGGCGACCGAAACGCTGTATCAATTAGCGTTAGCGCTTCCTCCACCTGCCCGATAGCTCTCACAAGGCTGTCTGACAGCGGATGCAAGGAGAACGTATGCACAGCATGTGCAAAAACGGTTTGTAGGTCGCACCCGCGTCCCCCAGAGTTGCCCACAGGGAGCAGCAACGCAGACTCATGAGGACTAGAATCCAGAGTAAGTGTAATAGCTCCTGCTTGCGTGTCTGCAAAGGTACCAGAGTCGCTATCGGAATCGGGGTAAGTTGAGCTCGCGCTGGGCCCCCACGGCGACGGGATATCAGCGTCGACGTTAAGATGACTGCCGCCAAGTGGCGCCGGCAAAGTTTTCTCCGCATCAGGCAGCGGTGCTTGGGCGTGATACCCATCGGATACGAGCTCTCGCTCGGTCGCCGTGAAGATCGCATGATCCACGTTGAGTCGCATTTCTGCGCACAGGTTAGTGATGTTCGCAGCGATGTTGCGTCGGTCAATGGCGTAGGTGAGCGAGGCAGATAACCCCAAGAGGCGAGGTGCAGCTGCTTTCCAGGGCAACTGGTTGAGCTGGCTCAGAATCTGAATATATGGGTGCTTCTTCACGGCATGGTGGATTTCATCAAAAACCACGCGCCCAAAGGTCAGGTAGCCGAACGCCGAGTTAGCAGCCTGCAGCGCCGAGAACGCCGTAGGCGTCGCTACTAACACCTGGAAGGGAGCTGAAGGAGCACTCGAGCCCCCTTGGAACTCTGCGACGGATAGGCCCGTTTCCCGCCGCACTGCAGCAGCTTGTTGACGAACCAGCAAGCACGTCGGTACCAGAAAGAGCGAGCGGCGGCCCTGTGCGGCTTCCACGTCCATGACTGCGGTGGCAATCAGCGTCTTACCTGCACCTGTTGGGAGCACAACAATGAGATCCTGCTGTAATGCCAGCTGAACTGCGCGCAGCTGGTAACGTCGGAGTGGGGTCTTCAGGACGAGCAGCTCACTCAAGTCTGATCGCTCTTCGATTCCTGGTTCCGGGCCAGGGCTGGGCGAGCGCGGCGGTGAGTTGGGCGCCCGAAAGAAGCTTTCCAGCTCCTCTGCATATGGAAAGGGGTCTTCCTCCGAGCTCAGTGCAGGCCGCCTGTCCTCCGCGTAGCTGCATGCTTCGGCAGACGTATCGTCGCTGTCATCGCCGTGGGAGCCCTCCTTACATGTGCTCCGGTCGGGAAGTGTGCCAATTAGCCCACTGCGATCAATGCGCGCCCGTTTATTGATATTTTCATCTTCGTTGTGGCATTCATATCCCCTGTCCGCCCCTACTTCGTCCTCGTCTGCGGCGACCAGTCGACCCTGCTGCGGGCTCAACAATGGTGTTTCGTCGATCGATGGAGAGGCGACTTCAGACGGCAGACAAGACATATTGCTAAACCTTCGCTCTAAAAGTGCTAGTTCTTGCTGTACATGCATACGCGCCATGGCGCCCATTCTTCGTAGGTTGATATCCCGCGGATGTTCGCGGATGTTTAAGTCTTTCCATGTCACCCCAGGAAGTTGATGGGATTCCTCGTCTTCGAACTTCAGATCGTTCACTTTAAGTTCCAAGAACTGCCGCTCAAGTATTTCAAGCTCTCTTTGTGCATTTTTTTGAGCATCATCGCAGAACATTTCTACATCCTTGTTGGATGCCGATCTTTTACGAAGATTAAGTGACGTTAGGGTTAGGGTTAGGTCTGCGATCTTTTGCTCCATAACATCTAGTTCCAAAATTACTTGTACTCGTTTTTTAATGGTTTCATAGTCCGCATATTCTTTCCTTGATAAAGCAGCATGAAACAGTAGGCTCTCTATCTTCTCAACAAGACTAGGCAGTCTAGCCATAAACTTGGAGTTACTAGTACTCGCGCTTTCCCGCTCCAAGATATAGTCAAAGATTCGATTTGTAATATTATTTCTGAGAGTCGAGTGCCCGTTCGATGTTTCTCCGTGCCAAACTCGTATCATCTCAGCTCGACACTCCTGATCAGTGATTGATTAAGATTAAATTCTGCTAATAACCCTCGCGTTCACGCTATTATTTGATTTTTCGATTAACAAGTGCATCTCTGGAGTGAAATTTTAGCGAACTTTAAGCTTTTCTCAACCCTTACCTTCAAGCTCCTGGAAGAGCGTGTGAACTTTAATAATGCCGAAACATTGAGTGCCCACAAAAGTATCTCTCCACGAATAGGGAATCTTTCGAATTCGAAATTTCCAGATTCTGGCTTCTATAAACATTTTTATATTACTTTGGCTGCTTTCGTAATTTGTATAATATGGCGCCAGCACCGGTTATTCATGCAGCTGGTGTTTACACTGCTTTGGCTGGTTCTGTCATCGCCGCTTTCTACGCTTTAAAGGTAAGTGTTTCTTTTAATGTGGATCCTATTGTATGTAAAATGTTATATTGTGTGGTTCTTGGCGCTTTTTGCTAACTTTACACTCTAATTATTCGTCATTCTAAAGGTGCGAGGGTCCGTCACAAAAGATTCATTTCAAATAGTCATAGTGGTGACCATCACCTTAGCAGTAGCAACTTTTCTTATGTGGTTATGTGCATGGATGGTAAGTCTCAATATTTATGCCTTTCCTTAAAGTTTTTCTTTGTATTGCATTCTGCAGCTTTCAAGTGGTCACAAAAACGTCCTAACGATGTTGCTCAACTCTTACCGTTACTTCTTAACCTTTGATTGCATGTTTCCAAAAGCATCAATGGCACCCACTTCTTACCCCAGAGTGGTCTGCAAGTGAATAATACCACTTATTTGCGATGTGGTGGAGGTCGGGTGCCGACCGGCAGTCCGCCATTTCGAATGTGGACGAGAAGGCTCAGAAAGCGAAGCGATCTTGTTCTGCTGAAATATGCATTGTGCAGTGTATCTCGTGCTAAATGGGTGAATACTATTTCTGTGTTGTGTATAATATACATATAGTAAAATAGATATATAAAATATACTTGTTGTGCGGCCCCGTTCCCGCGGAGCTTAGGGTAGTGGCAAGCTTACCCAACGAAGGCACGGAGCTTAAGCATCGCTCGCATGTATTCTGGGCTCCTGGGGCCCGATAGCGCCATGCTGAGCTGAGCCGCAGTAGCGATGGCTGATTGCGCGGCTCGGCGCGGTTCCGAATCCCCGCTGTTGGATCGCTCGGTAGGATAGCCGTTGTTTCCCATCCGACCTTTGCTATTCTTAAAGTTGTCTCTACGATCTCGACTTTTGTGTTGCATCGCCACGGCCAAGTACAGGTCGTGCACTGTGACCCAGGCATCGGGCAAGTATCTCTCAGACCACGGCAGACATGTTGCGGCAGACAACAGACGAACTGCGTCCAGAGCAACGTATAAGGCGGTATCCACGCCGCTATCGCTGATCGTGCGCAGTATTAGGTCATCGAATGTTGCGGCTTTGGAACGGTAGCGGTCATCTTGTGCAGCAGTCGTGGCAGACGCAGGATTGTCGGCTGCCGCGCAGGTCTTGCACGTGCAGTGGAACCTGTATATTTCGCTCAGAGCCGCACGTCGCTCCGCGGTCGTTTGCCGAAGGTCGATGTAGCAGTCATTGATTTCTTCTCCTTCCTCGATGGTGCGTGTAGCATACAGCACTTCTTCACCGGTTGAGGGAATGTGCGACTGCTGTGCATTCGGAGTGCACGAATGGTTCAATCTCGCAATGGCGACGTACAGTGCGCAACGCGGGACTCCATCACCCTCTTCTCCATCCTGTGCTTCTTTTTTAAGGCTTTCCGCGGAGAATGAAGGGTTGCCTTCGATCGATTTCGGGGAACCCAAAAACTGAGCTTGCTTGCATGGTTCTGGCCATTGCAACGCAGAGTCTGGCATATCAAAGCTATTAGTCATAAAGATACCAGCGGCCAGTGTAGGTGCATCTGCAAAGACGTTGGCCAGAGATAGTGCCGCACGCTGCTGTTCGACAGGAAGCATAGCTATTCGACGGTCAATCTCCAAAACTTGTTCTTCCGTGAATGGGTGATGTCCTTCTATCCAAACTGCAGGTTTTTCTGTACAAATAAGTTCGCCTCTTTGAAATCTACGAGTGGCAAATGCGGCGTAACCTGCGTTGGGCATTTTCTTTAGCACCCATGGTGGCTGGTGTTGCAAGTGAGCGCCCACTCTTTCCGGATTCTGGGATGATTCGCTTGAAATGCATGCAGGAAATGTGCAATTGAGCCAGCAAGTCACATCCGTGTCATTGGTATAATCGTTTATATTCAGAGCGCATGTGAATACATGGTCTTGGATTGAGCTCTCGCTTGCCATGCTCTGTCTCGTCTCAGTCTAGCGCTTGCTCGTTCGATCGACAAAATTTGAAGGTAACACTCTTCAAATTAAAATCTGTCTGAAAAATGATATCCGTCGTATATTGTGAGACCAAAGCAGCGCATTTCTTCATGAACTTGCCTGTGCTCAATGCCTTGAATTAGCAATGCAAATTTTCGACGGTCCCATGAGCTCCCATTTTTTGGGCTAGTGAAACGAGCTTGAGTGCTACGGGCGTAAGAGAGGTGATATATTTTAAGATTTCGCATCAACTTCTGCGTAATATCTATATAAAAACCGACTAATTTGTAAAGATCCTTTTACATTGCCACCAAACTTTAGACACAGCTGCGAAACAATTGCATCTCGGCTCTAGATTCATTATTTGTGATTTTCGCCTTAATATTCATCTAAAATGAGTTCGAACGGTGGCTATGGAATCTGTGGTGCAATAAATGTTTATTCCAGTTCAGCCAAACTAGGTAACTGGGTTGAAGACAAAGCTGGAGAGCGACTTGTAGTGCATCCCAGACCACCCAAGGGTATGTACATCACCGATCAAGCAGCCAATCATATCGATCCTGCGTTGATGGCACAGCATCCATCAACTACTCATGTCAAAATGATGTCAACAGCAGAGCTGAAGGCCAAGAACAAAGAGGGAACCTCATATTCATTGCTTTTTTCCCATGGCAAACCTGTTCCCAATGATGAACGATATCGTACGGCTAATCAAGAGCGGTTTAAGCTCAAAGATTACGAGGAACGTTTTGCGCGCCCCGAACAAGGCTTGGCAATGGAGCGGGCCAAGCAAGCTGTAAGAGAGATTCGTGCATGTTACAACCAGCAGCCAGGCTCACGCATGGCATCGGCGTACGTAACCTTGGAAAACAAATATTACACCCCGCATGCGGCACAAGGAGCATCACAGCCCCTGCCTAACTGGAAGTGCCAATCAATTTTGACTCGCACTGAGTAGGCCTTGGTTCACGTCGAATGTATCGCCCTGTCACAAAGGAGCAGTAGACCTCAGTCATATGTCCTACTCCATGGTTTCGCCATGAAGATGCCGCTTGATTATAGTATAGTAGTATATAGTATAGCATTATAATTTTAATAAAATAAAGTATAGTAAACAACGCATTCGTAACACTATCTAACTCAATACAAAACGTACTTGTGATCCTCTGATTAAAATTTCAAGCGCCAGTGGTCATATGCAATAAGAAGAATGCCGCACGGTTGCCCGACAATGCAAAACACACACCAGAAGAATGCGTTGCCAATTAACGCATTATCAAAGCGGTCGTTCAGTACCCTCGTGAGGAAGGTCAGTGGTGCCTGCGCTAACATGCCGTAGAATGCGTGCATTGAAATGTGCTTGAAGGGCACCGAAATGATGACTTCGTGAAACACAGCGGAGAAGAAGAAGACACCGAAAGTGGCCCCTGCTCTCCCAACTCCTGCCCTCAGCAAGGGGTAGTAGACATGCCGCAGCATCCAGTGATGGACTGGGATATTCCAGTCCCGCCAATAGCGTTCGATGGTGCGTGCATTCCACCAGTCGCGATAAAACGACCGGTCTCCAAAGCGCGTCAGCTCTCCAAGTAAGTTCAACCACAAGTGGAAGTAAAAATAAAAAATCAATAACCAAATGTACGTATTTGGTATGGACAGCTTTAGCAGAGCCAATGCCACGGCACCACCTTCGAAGTTATGCATGGCTTGCATCGATGCCTGCAAAGTAGGCTTAATGTATTGCTCTGAGCCAAATAGTATCAATCCTGATACAATGAGCATACGGAACAAGATGGTCAATACAATTTTCCAACGGATTCGTTCGCTGCGAGGGTAGTTGAGTTGATAGCACAACGTTGGCGCGACACAAAAATACAGCACGTTCCGCAAAGTGAGGTTTTGGGGATAGCGCAGGTATGGCGGCTTGAGGTCCTTCACTTCCTGCAACACCTTCGCTTCATACAGCGCGCGACTGCGCGACATAGTGCCAGTAGCTCCTGCTGGGGACGGCGGCGCAGCCCCTGTGGACGCGGATGCGTTCAAAGCGGTGGAAGATATTTTGCTGCCCTGCAGGTTCAGCGCCTCCATGCTAGAGTTCCTACGAGTAAGATACAGCTCGCGAGCCATGCGCAGGTCTCGATTCGCATGGGCATACGAGATGAGCTTCATCCACATAATCGTGCTCTGAAACAGGTATACCATGCAGCCTCCCCAGTGCGCGTCGCTGCGCCACACCCATAACGTGGGCAGGACAATATTGGCAATACCTACAAGATAGTTTATCAGCAGTATGCCGCGCTCTCGCAGTGGGCACCATTTGCTCACGTAAAAGTTCTCTAGGGCCCATTGGATCAGTGCTTGCATCAGCCAAGTGGCCAGCGAGACAGCGGGGGCGGATTGCACCCAAGCGAGCGTACTGGTGTTACGCTGGCTTGCAGAGATGAGATTGGTAAAGGCAGGCAGGAAGCCGTACTTGATGTGCGAGTCAATCACAATGCGCAGGTTGGACAAAACGAGAATTATTGCCGCGAGATTGAAGAACCCGCGGTAGTTGATCTCGCCATGTCGCATATCGTTCGATAGCGGTGAAGGCTGGGACTTGAGGTGCATAGGATGACTTCCGCTGAGCACTTTGACCTTCGTTACTGTGCCATCTGTGGCAGAGTTTGCCCCCGCAGCAACGCTAGTGCTTTCGGCAACCATCGTTTTCCCTTTGTCGTCTTTGTTGGACACTCCATGTCTGCGTCGCAGGCCTGAAGACTCGGTGGGTTCCGCGATACTATTAGCTCCTGCATCCGAACTCAGAGTGTTAATGCTTTGATTTTCCGTGATTTTTGTGCTAATATCGAGATCGGCCCCGGTTTCAGCGTCTAGATCCAATCCTATAGCGATCGGCGCCGCCGCTCGCGGTAATGACAGTCTCGAACCAGACTGCTGCAGTAGGAGTCGGCTGGAGCGCATTCGCTGGAGCAGCACAGGAGATAGATCGTCCTCGTTCAATGAAACCACTCGATCTCTATTCTGTTCTTGTTGTTTCTTTTGAGTTAGGTCTGCTGAATCTGGGCTGGAGGCGTGGACATCAGGCAATTCGGCGCTTACCACATCTGTGACTAATGTCGCCGCGCGGCGAGTGCCTAGTGCACAGCCTTGCTGCAAAATGCTTACCCACTGCTTCGCCTCGATGCTGCTACTTGCGGATAGTCGCAGTACGAGCAGAAGCTGCTGCGCATTGTCGACAAGGCCAGTGTTCTGTACCTGCGAAGCTACGGGCTCGTCCTCGCTCTCATCTTCGACGCTCTCTTTTGCTTCCATATAAATGCTAAAGAGATGAAATCTGCCGTTGCGGGATATGCCTTCTGTGCGTACAATACATGAAGCTAGATCAATTGTGCGGCGTGGGCGCGCTTCGTGCTCGTCGTGAAAATATGAAAGCGTATGTCCCTGCAAAGAAAAGTAGCGCAAGGCCCACTTGCTTGCCCAGCCGATTTCACGGTCGCGGTATTTATACAGGTAACCTCGTTTAATGACTTAGTGAACATCGTTGGGAGCATTTTTTATGAAGAGGACTATGTTAGTAAAAGGAGTATTGGAAGACGATACAGCTCTGCATGCACTAACACGTATATACATTCATAATAATATAATATTTTGCGATACTTTTGATGTTACTTCCTCTACTCACCTGAATTCGTAGCTGTATCTAATTCAATATTCAGCCGCTGGACTTCATACTCAAGATCAGCATTCTGTTGGAGCAGAATTTCTAGGCCTTTGAGTTGAGATTTTAAATATTTGATTTCTTTATCTTTGGATATAAGAGTGGTAGACACTTTGGTATTATTCAAAAGGTCTCCTTCGCTGCTACTATCAAGAGCAAGCTTTCCGAGAAGGAAAGCTTGCTGATCTTTTGGGCTGTTAGACATTTCAGTGATGTTTGCGAGCTAAAACGCAGAGCTCGCCTTTCCGAAATACTTGACAGTACAAGCGATATAACTGTAAAGAGCAGGAGATCACAAGAAATACATCTTTCAAAAAAAAAGATAAAGGTGTCTTTGTTGTACGTGCAAAAGACGCCCATGAAACCCTGACAAACACCCTCCTCTTTTTCTGACGTAAATAGTTTGTTGTGCACATCTACTCTAAAGATTGGCAGTTAAAAATGGCCGAGGAAGGTGGAGAAGGCATTTTAGTCAATGACGGACAGAATATTCGCGTTGCTTACACGGAACATACTGAAGAGCAACAGAAGCAAATTTTAGAGATTTGCGTTAATGCTCTTAAAACACAGGAAAAGGCAGACGTAGTCCTATATCAGAAAGATGTAGCTGAGATGGTTAAGCGCGAGCTAGATACCACTCGTGGCGGAACTTGGCACGTAGTAGTCGGTCAAGCCTTTGGCAGCTTTGTGTCGCATGAAACAAAGACTATGGCACAGTTTTTTGTCGGAAATGTAGCATTTTTAATATGGAAACACGGTTAATAATGTTAATTTCATGAGTTGTAGAAAAGAGAATGCAGCGATTATGTCACGCTATGCGACGAATGTGGAACAAGATGGTGAATCAACTAGCCAAATGATTGTTTTCGATACAGTATAGGGTGTGACTGTCAGGCTCGAATTTATTTGTCAATTTGTTTTAAGTAAAGAATGCCTAGTTTTAGATAATGATCGAATGCACCGGATAGAATTAAGTGAGATGTAACGTTATTATCAAATTAATACAAGGATAATCGTACGCCAATGAGCATCTTACACAGACTCATTAGCAAGGATAATTTAAAGTCGGGCTCTGACTACCAGCCTTTCCAGAACTTCTCGTTGACGTACATGTGACCGCGTTCCAAATACTCCGCGCGTGTGACGAAAGCTGCAGACAGAGTGCCCGCTCGTTTCTCCTGCTCCACAAACCGACTTGCGCCCTGCCATGCATAGTAGTCTGGGTGGGGAGGCAGAAACGTGCTGATGTCGTACATGTCAGGCACCGCGGGGCGGCACTCCGCATACAGTCTGGAGGCGAACTGTGGGAATCTGCAGTTCCCTCCCGTCAGCACGATGTTAGCCGCAGCAAGCCCCGCATCGATGACATTCATGGATGCAATTGACTCGCAGAGCGCATCTCCAATGCCTCCCTGCTCCATGCCTACATCGGATGGGTAAAACAACACTTCAGGCACAGTAAACCTCTCTGTCTCCATCATCAGCTCCTGCTGCCCTGGATGTGATGCTTCGTCCAAAGGCCGCACATACCCACGCATGATCGATGAGTAGTCAGGCATGACGAAACCGCGCTTCAGGGGCAAGCCCAGAGGATCCAGTCTGGCAGCGATGCGGTCATCTACGCTGGATTCGACGGTCAGTGTGGCAGCCGACGCTTGCGGACCAGACGCCTTGTGTCGTTTCGGTCGATCACAGCAGAACGCTGTATTATTATGCTCTTTTGCTACAAGCCCAACACGCTGTGCCGAAGCATGCGCGGCCTGCAAGTCCGCCTGGAAGTTTTCGCTGACATAACATAAGTCCTCCTTGACCTGGTCCACGAGAGGGAACTCCTCCATCATGTTCCATTGGCGATACGACACCAACTCCTTCAAGTAGTTGGTCAGCAACTTGCCTCCAACATTGACACGCTTGACAGCTTTTTTTACACATTTGCCTTGTACGAAAGGGAAGACGTGGGAGAATGAGAAACCACTGTCCACCACGATGCACGACCGAGGGTCTTGGAGCGAGGAGGGAACAAACGACGAGGAAGACGAGGAAGATGGGGCGGCTGCATTAGTTGCTGCAAATTCATAAGCTGAGAACCACGCGGCTGGGCGGCGCAGGCATTCACCGAATCCGAAGTCTTCGAAGAGCACTTCGTTCATGTCGTTCTGCATGCTCTCAGGGCAGAATGGCGCCTCTGTCAGCAGCAATGATGTCTGCGCTGGGGCCGACACATTCAAGATCTTGTTAAAAAGGCGAGACCACACCTCGATCTGGCAATGAACGTTGGTCATGTATCCACGTTCGAAGGGACGGGTGTATGTTAAAAGTGATCCATTCGCCACACCGTCGACCTCATCGCCCACTAGAACCTGCATCTGCTTGTTCATACGAGCTACACAGTTTGGCATACTATTACGCGTGTTCTGACTTATTCTATTGCTCTGAGCTGCTGTGTCTGCTTCGCCTCCAAGATTCGACTCCAGGGATGGTGGGCCGTATTTAATTCTTCCTGCACCATTATCTAATATTATATGCCTCAACTCACTCATTATTATGTAGAAGTGTACAAATGTTGAATCAAATATGATCTATTGTCTTATTTGTAAATGCAAAGCACAAGGTCTGTGCTCGGAGATCTGAGCACTCGCTTGAATTTGATATATTATACAGAATGCTCTTATAAATTAACACGCCGAGGCTTGTATAACTCAATACGCTAGTGGTACGCGTTTAAATTCACTTGTGTGCAAATCAAGACGGGATATTCTTGAAGTGCCTTCCTGCAAAATGGGGTGATTTATACGTCCGAAGCTTTAGAATTATTTTGTCTCTATTGGCAAGAATCATTACCTGATCTGAAGTTTATGATTCTCGATGAGGTGTATTTTCTGTGTATTAACAAAATACGATAATGCTTGAAGAGTTGAGGTTAGCTAATTCCTATTTTAAAGCTCATGAAATAAAAGATGCTATTCAGGTGTATAGTACTATCGTCAATTGTTTCCGATCTGCATCGATCTCGATTGGTGTTAGCGAAGAATTCAGAGCGACATATATTTCTTCATTGCTTAATCGGAGTTCGTGTTATTGTCAGTTAAAAGAATTT
>JACCDO010134826.1_pt1 | contig 16251 bp, 14 predicted proteins | sample 7446101 | NCBI WGS metagenome assembly JACCDO01 (sample SAMN15323440, study PRJNA562643) | freshwater metagenome | isolation source: river surface water | place: USA:Blue River Watershed | collected 2017-08-16 | reverse complement strand
GAAAGCCTGTGGTTAAGTGCTTTCTATATTGCTGTGGCCCTGCTGTTTGGCCTAGGTGTCTGGTGGATGCGTGGAGCAGAAGATGCTCTACTTTACTACACAGGATTCTTAGTTGAGAAATCATTAAGCATAGACAATGTATTTGTGTTTGCCTTGATTTTCACATTCTTAGGAATACCAAGAATCTATCAATATCGTGTTTTAGTCTGGGGTATTCTAATGGCTCTTGTGCTACGTGCTGTGTTCATCGGATTCGGTGCCGCAGTGGTATCAGAGTGGCAATGGGTACTTTGGTTCTTCGGAGCCTTCTTAATCGTCACTGGCGTCAAGATGTTATGGGCCAAAGACGATGATGGACCAGATTTTGAGAACAACACAGTCTATAAATGGATGCAGAAGCGGATGAATCTAAGCAAGGAATACAGAGGTCACGATTTCTGGTTCAAGGAGAACGGTGTAAGATATTTTACTCCGTTGTTCGTTGCTCTAGTTTTAATCAACTTCGCCGACATTGTATTTGCTGTGGATTCAGTACCAGCAATATTAGCGATTACACAAGATCCGTTCATAGTTTATACTTCAAACATCTTTGCTATCCTAGGACTTAGAGCACTGTATTTTGCTCTAGCTGCTATGATACATAGATTCCATTATTTGAAATATGCGCTGGCCCTGATATTAGTTCTTATCGGTGTTAAGATCGTATTGATGATGATTGGTATTAAATTGCCTGCACTGTTAACCTTAGGTTTAACCTTTGGCTTACTAGCTGGTGGTGTTGGATATAGTCTATATAAAACCAAGGAGGTACAACATGTATAAGTCGCCATATCATAACATAAAGAAGTCAGACCTCTGGATAAGAGGTATCTTTGTAGCAATAGCAGTTGCACTAGTTATTGCACACGAATAGAAAAGCCCCGAAAGGGGCTTTTCTATATAGTTTCGCCAGCTAACAAAGTTGATTCTTCGCCAATTCCTAGTATACAGGCATATTCTGGAGTCATCTGTAATAAGGTCCACGCACCCGTTTTTGAGTTTACAAAAAGACTGTATCTTGTGCCGTCTTGTGCATCCATCGCGGTCCATATAGGTTTTTCGTAAAAATTTGTAGTCAAGGATTCTATGATTTTTTTTGTTTGATCACAGATTATTGGCTTTTCACTTTGAAACTGGGCGTTTGCTAAAGAGCTAGATAAGCTGAGTAGAAACGCCACTACTACTGAATACTTCATAGTGGCTTCCTTAAAATTATATTTAATAAAAAAGCCCGCCGAAGCGGGCCTGTGAGTTGGGCTATGCCCTATCATTAGAATTTGTAAATTAAATTAGCTCCATATACATTTGAACCGCCTTGATTTGTTTCTAGTCTATCTGCACGAATGTTAAATGTTAAATTATCTTTCTCTTGACTAAGACCAACCCCTAACTGTTTTACTCCATCTGTGTGATATAATGCAGTAGCATTAAATATTCCTTTTTTAACCACTGCTCCTGCTGTAGCCCAACCGTAGTCTTGATTTAAGTTGTTAACTCTATTAGACACAGTTACGCCTGGTAATACATCGATGTTAGCTGTATAACCATTAGCTGATCTTTGTCCGTATGTTGCGCCTATTACAGGACGAATCATTTCATCTGGACCAAAACCAGGACCGACTGCTTTTACACTCACGCTAGTATCTTGCCCTCTAGTCTTGCCTGTGACATTAGGTAAACTGCTGTTGAATGCCTGTGTGGCTAATAGTCTACTATCACCAGATGTAACAATGTTTACACTTGGTGTGGCTGAAACATTATAGTCAGTCATGCTATGTTGAATAGTGCCGCTGAGATCAAATCCCTCAACATCTTTCTTGCTCAATGTAGCGCCTAACTGTACAGTTTCTGAACCTACAGAACTTGCATTGCCAGATAAACGTGTATCAATTTTATTGATGCCTAGACCTAAGTTCATTCCGCCTTCAATATCTTTGCTGTGTCCTACACCCAATACAGTAGAATGGCCACGATAGCCATCTATGGTATGATCATAGTATCTGTAGGTAAGTGTTTTACCAAACTCTGCGTTTCTATTGATCATCGCCTGTAGTTGATTCACAGTATTGATTTGATCTGTTCTTAGTCCCACAGACACTGCGTAGTTAGCTGTACGGCCAACACTACCGTTAGTCACTACATCATAGTCGCCTGTAACTGTTGATGATGTTGTAGAAGTAGAAGAAGTATCTGTGTAACTACTTGTTGGTGAAAAATCATTTGAGTTTACAGTAGTTGTAGTTCTATCGTAGGTAAATCTTGTTGGAGTTGTAATTGTGTATAACTCGTTGGCTGTGATAACACCCGATGTAGAAACTGTTAGAGTTTTACCGTTGTTAACAGATATTGGCGTAGCTCTAGTGTTAACTAGACTTGAATTATCAATACCGTTTGAAACCCATACAGCGGCACCAATCGCTTCGGACCCTGTGGCTATGTCGTTGTGTGTTACATCGACATTATTATAGTATGTCTCTGATGCTGTCAACGAAGTAGTCGGTGCAGAAGTAGTTGTGCTGTCGCTGTAACTAGTCACGATAGTTCTTGGTGTTGTGGTAACTCTGCCAACTGATGTAGTTGTAAGACTGTTGTAGTTTCTTGTTAGATAGTTGCCAGCCACTAATGATGTTGATATTACAACTGCATCACCATTGGTATCAGCAAATGTTGGTGTACCGTTGATTGTGGTAGTTCCTGTTACAGTTGGTGTGCTTGGTGTGCTAGGACTACTTGCAGCAGATGTCGCTGAACCTACGTCTACCAATGTACCACCACCTGGCGCAGTTCCTGGTGTACCGCCACCTGCTCCGCCTGTGACTGCTGAACTAGCGGCAGCGAACGCACTTGGTCCAAAAATGTAAGCATAACTGGCTGTCAGGGTGTCGCCAGAATTAACACCTGTCCAACTAAATGTTAAACCGATAGTATGATCGTTTCTACAAAACAATACACCAGTTCCGCATGATGCATTAGCGTTGGTATAACTGTCTGCCTGTGTATTCCATACATTAATACCTGCAGCGACATTTGATGATGCGGAATATAAACCCAACGCATATCTTGAAACAGTAGCTTCCGAGAATGCCACATTAGTCGACGGAATAGCACCGTAACCTAACACGTTGTCTGTGGCAGAACTGTCGCCTGCCATACCCTGACTGTCTGGATCGATAAATTTAGCAAAATAAACATTTGAAGCCGCACCACCTGCTACGATTGTAGAAGTGATATCAATATAAGGTTTGCCTACGCCTAATGTATAAGCGTTGCTCACGGACCAACTGTTGGCACCAAATGCACTAGCACCTGTCCATGTTAATGTTGTGTCACTGTTGCTGAGTGTAAGACCACCAGTCTTTCCTATCTGCACAGTTCCAGTGTTATTGTTAGTTTTATTAATACCGTCAACTTTGAGTGAGAATCCGTCAAATGGTGCTCCTGGTGTTAGATAGTCGAAACTAGGATTAAATGTTCCTGTTCCTGAGGGATCAAATAATAGTCCTGGACTAGTTCCACCTCCAGACCCTAATGTTCCTGTGTCGGTATTAACACCTGCTCGAACCCAGACATTTTCTAATAGTCCCATGCCTGAGCCTTGTAGACTGGCTGTTTGTGCTAGTGCGCCAGAGGACATCAAACCTGCCACTATGACGGCTATTATAGATTTTTTCATTTTTTCGCTCCGTATACTTTTTAATTTTTTGTTTGGTGTATACTTTTATATTTAGAGAGTTTCCTCTTTTGATTAAACTATTAGTTATTGTTGAGTTATAGTAATCGTGCTGGTCGATCCTTTATTAACATCCTGTTTAATAACCTGACCGTCTTGATTGAGATTTAATGTTACATTTTTTGTTGTATCAACAGTCACAGTGGCATTATGATTACCTGTCCTATACAGTGTTATTTTACTCTTGTCATCATTGAAGTAATATCTTAATCCGCTAGCTTCATTATAATTAGGCAACAAACTGTTATCTAAATTATTAGATAATAAGCTTTTATTTTGTGCATCTAGTTCGTTCCATTCGTAATAGGCCAATAAATCACTGTTTAAATCATTTCTGTCCAGTGCGGTGTTATCATCTAATTTGTTTTCATCTAAGGCTGTAAATTTTAATAGATCTACATCCAAAGCATTGAAATCTAATATACCTTTTTCTGCTCTCTTTGCAGTTGCACTATCGTCTGGCAGCTCTTTGGGTTTACTGATAATTAACATATTATTAATGTTAGCTTGATCTACTTTTATCACTACTGGAGTGCTTGGAGGAGTATTGAGACTTGAAACTAAGGTAGCCTGATAAGGCACATCTAATAATACCATACCGGCCAGATTGCTAACTTCTATCGCTCCAGTGACACAACCCTTTTTGTCACAGCTAGGCAGCAGAACGATTAGACTTCTACCGAGTTCATCGATAGTCATGGAAAAATCAGTACCTCTCACTGCCACTGATGCTGTCGGTGTTTTTATTGCTACCTGTTGAGGATTATTTTTAGCTATCTGTCCGCTGGCATACCGTGCCGTGCCGAGCGCCATCTTCATGGCCAATTTGCCTGTACCTTTCTTAGGATCATAAACGAAATCATCTATGACCATTTTGCTGTGTTCTGTAAGCTTAACCGTGGTATTATCCTCAAAGGTCAATTGTGCTCTGGCTCTGGCAGTTGAAATCATGTCGTTCATCTGCACCGGAGCATTGACCTGTGAGGCAATGCTTTTCTTGTCCCTCAGTATTTCTGTGGGACCTGTTTGTTCTGTTACCTTACCAACTGCGGCTACAGCCCAGCTTGCATTAATCAGACTGAGTAACAGAAATATTGTTTTGGCTACCATTACTGGTGATCGTAGCATTTTTCGTAGTTACTCCGGTCTGTGTTACTGCTACTGTATTAGGAGAAACTAAACTAGTTCCACTGCCCGACACAGTAATGTTAGCGGTGTGATTACCAGCACCAGAAGCAGTGTGCGTCACTGCATTATAGTTTCCTGTTACATTCATGATACTCGATGCTGCGTTACCTGATAAGGTCTGTGTAGTCCTGTTACTGTTACCGTTTATATTTGTGGTTATTGTACTAGCATTACAAGTAGCGGCTAGAGTAGTACCGCAGGCAATAGTTTGGATGTTATCATTACCATCTGCTGTAGCTGTTACTGTAGTTCCGCTGCCTGCTCCACCTATGTTTGGATTATTGACTACCATTTTTACTATGTTGCCGACACCGATTTGATTGATAGTTACAGTATTTCCATCGCCTTCGAGATACGCTGACTCTCCAGTGTTTAAGCCCTGTACGACGTTACTGGCTCCTGTCTGCGTAATAGTTGCGGTGGTATTGTCACCTATTTGCTCAATATATACATCATTGGCAAATCCCAATCCTGGCATCGCAGCCACGATCAGAGTTGCGAGTAATTTTCTCGACAACTCGCCAACGCCTGTCATTCTTGTTTTCATTTTAACTTCGCTCCTTGGTGTCATCTTGGTAACACCTTAATAAATTGTATTGGTATCCACCCCTCTTTCCTTTCATATCTAATGAGAGCAAACCACTGCTCTAATTCAACAACTTCCACGGTGGTCCCAGGTGGAAGTTTAGCCACGGTCTCACTGACTCTAAATTTCTGTGTGCGTATGTTTACCCAGTCTTTGATTATGCCTTTTCGTTTTTGTGCCTTAGGTACTGATACATTAGTTCGTGTGTCCTCTCTGGCCTCACTGATTTGAGAGTCTGAGCCATCAACCTTTCGGTCATTGGACTGCTGTGTGTTGGCCTGGATTGGCTCGGCTGTTCTTTTTTGTGCGGTGTCCTTTTGAACCAACTCATTTGATTTTTCCTCCACGGTTTCGGGTACAGGTGGTGCAACAGGTTTAGTTTGTTCCACGTTTGATACTTTTTCGGGCTGTGTCTGTACCGGGATAACTTTTTTATATCTCCACAACCCTTTTCTTTCTCCTTCTACAATCATGTCATAGACAGCTTGTTCTATAGCTACTCTAACAGCATAAGTAGTGGGTTCGTTGAGTGCGGATCCGTTTTCTAATTCTAAACTTTTTGTTCCTGCATCTACAAATCTCAATACCCCTATATTATGTTGTGTGCTATAGATGGTTTTACTAACAGCATTAGTAATCAGCACTTCCCCAGTGTTTACAGAAACTAATCTTAAAGATATCACGATTTCGTCTACTCTGTACTGCTGACTGCCGCCTATACCTAAAAATCTAGCACCATTGCCTCCTGATCTTAAATTAGTATCATAACCTATGATGCCGCCTTCTATCATCACACCAGCTACAGTCATTGGTCTTAATGGTCTTGCATCTTTGCCTTCATATACTTCACGTTGATTTCTTATCAACTGTCTTTCTTTTATCAGATTATCTAATCCCACACGCTCTACGACCTTAAACCAATTTTTACTATCTTGCAAAGATTTGATTAGGAATACTTCAGCACCTTGTGTAACTGCCTTGCTGAATAGAGCTAACCTATCGCTGGGCTTCATCTGTCCAGTCTTATCCATAAAACCATAGACAGCTATAGTGATAGGCGGTCCGTCTAATTCAGGCAGAGCTGCTACTAAATTTTCTCTAGGTTTAAGAGGAATAGGATCCTCTTTAGCCATGTGCATGTGTATATTTGCACAGCCGCTTAAGAACAATATTGTGATGAAGGATGCTGCAAGTTTTATCATTTAAAAAGCAAAGCTGGCTATAGGAACAGTTATTTCTGTTCTACCACCGTTTGTTTCGATGATAGTTAAAGTAACGTTCGAGGCAGTTTTTACCCAACTGATATTGGTGCCTTGAAATTCCATAGACCCGCTATTACCTCCCCCTTCAGCAAATAATTGATCTGCTAATTGTTTAGATAACTGCGCATAAATTCTTGCTTCTACATTGACAAGAAACTTTGATAGATTACTACCTTTTCTCGCAGCTTCTTCTTTGGCTATTTCAGCTTCGTGTTGTGCTCGTATTTCCTTCTTGCGTGATTCTTCTAGTTGATGTATAGTTAATACGTGTGTGGAGTATCCACTCCCTGGTATAAAAGCAGGGCTTTGGAATTGATGCACCAATTCAGTAGCAGGTGCGGCTATTGGTAGTAAGAAAAGTACAGCTATTAACTTCTTCATTGATTCGCTCCCGGTAACCGGTATTAGTATTTACTGAACGAATCAAAATCATTAAACTGCTTGATTATAATGCACTACGAACTTTAGAAGACGCATTCATTACTAGAGGAATCAAATCGTCAATTTCAAAAAAGAATGCAATCCTTTCCGCTTTTGAAACTAATAGTCTGATATGGAATAGAGATTTTCCTGAGATTTTGTCAGTGATATAGATATAATTTACGCCTGTTGATGAAGTCTGTGGATTAGCATACAGATCTATATTTCTAGCAAGATCCATGATTCTCTTTGGATTCAACTTGTTATAGGTTCCGTCTGCGTTGAATTCTACATAGATTAATTTTTCATCTTTGGTCATAGACCTAGTTAGGTTTTTCAGAAACTCATCTACGAATACTGCTTCACCTTTATCATTTTTAGCGAAGTATTTTTGATTTAATTGTTGAGCAGCTATCTGTATGATTTTACCAGCAGCTTCTTTTCTTTTGTGTAAAGCTTCTAAAGGCTCGCCTCTCTGTTTATCAGTATATCCGGCTTGAGAAATAGCCTCATCAGCTACAGCAGTGTCAAACCCGAGTATATTAAAAAACTTTCTAACACCTCCTACATTAGTTCCGGGAGCTTGATCTAGTGTAGCACCTTTACCGGCTTTAAGGCTCATTGAAAGACTTTTGAGAGTTCTTTCTTCTCCTGTATTCGGATCTATATAAGTGGTTTTGACATCAGTTTTCTTACCTAAACCGCCTACGATTGAAACATTTACTGCATCTTTTCTTGCATTTTGTGAAAAATATCTATTGTATCTAGCCATTTCCGGATCAGTATTCACATATTTCAATATACCGTTCACAGCTCCGATTAATTCTCTATCTGTTTCTTTCAACCCTGTAGCTCTTAAAAATGATCCTTCGTTAGCTGACACAATAAGATTGATGGTATCAGTCACTCCTGCTTTTTTGTCTGTGACTTCTTTAGATATGCTGCCTTGGAAAGTTTCTACTTTACTCTTAGCGCCTCTCTGGAGAGAAACATTACCTTTGACTGTTTCTAGTAAATTTTTGATAGTATCTAGTGTGATAGCACTATCAGTTCTGTCAGATAATTTAGCGAAGATAGCAGCAGCTTTGATTACTTCTACTGCGGGTCCTATGTTGGCTTTTTCTATATTGTAAGCACCTTTGCCTCCAAATTCGCCGGTCTTAGCGATTTTAGATAAAGGCACACCCCCTATAACTTTAGGAATGTTTGCAGTAGCATCTACTTTTCTAGCATCGCCGATTTCATTATAAAATTTATAAAAATCTTTAAGTTTGTCGATTTCCTGCTGACTAGCAGATATCACTTGTTCTTGTCTATCTACAATAAACGGTTCTTTTTTCTCTAGTTTAGAGATGAATGAATCCAGCCTTGATTTTTTATAAAAATCGCTGGCTGAAAGATTTTTTTCAAGTAGTAATTCAAAAGCTCGCATTACGATATTTATCGTATTTCAGGGAAGAGACAATCCTGTATAAAGACACGCACATCTTCTTCGTCAAGCCCTAAGCTAGTCATTACACGCGGTGTATGCGGATTCTGCTTCTGATTTTGTGCATAAAAGTTCTGCTCAAACGTGGTATCTGCTACTTTATTGTTGGTTTCACCTACTGTTTCTAAGTAATGGTTTATCAGTATATGAGCCAGACTTTCTATCTGTGACAGCTCATCTTTGTTCTGTACATTGCCCGCAGCTATCATGTACGGGCTAAAAATACGCTGTGCCCAGTCCGGCAAATCACGCTTGCGAATCCACTCATATCTGCTTACTTCCTCAGCGAAATACTGTATCATGGGATGATTCCTATCCGCAGTTGGACTATAATCTATGAAGCAGCCTGTGATTTTGTTTTTGCCTGCGATTACATCAAATCCAAAGATAGGAGCAGAATTGTGGGTATGCGGGAATATACAGCAGTGCATCATCCATAGACCTTTAGATTCTCTAGCATCCACTACATCTACGTGTGCTCTGCGGTATTTAAAACTGGTCCAGACCCGATTGACCCAACCTGGTTGGTTGAATCTTTCCATACCGGGTTCGGATATTTCTACGCCTGTTTTAGCGAAATTCTCTTCCAGCAGTTTCTGGATTTGGATCAACGTATGCCATACTTGGCTCATTGTTTAGTTCTCTCATGATTTTAATAGCCCACTCAAAGGCTACACGAGCTTCATCGCCGAGATCATCTGTGAGTTCCGCACGGATCTTTTCTTTGAGGTTTTCGGGATCTTTAAATTTATAAAAACGACCCTGCCCTGGAACACGTTTGGCTATCATTTGTCCACCGTATAAGTCTCCCATATGTCGACAATACAGGTGTGCTTTGATTAGATGTTTACGTTCCGGATCGTGTAATAATTTCAGCATATAGTTATGATAGGCTATAGTGCTAGGTAACCATTTATAATTGTGATCTTTTCCTGCCAGCTCTATGAAATCTTGATAAATCGGCCATGAGCGTTCAATATCAGGCAGATTTTTAAAATTGCCTTGTATGCTATTTCCCATCTCAATAATCGGATAGATCAAAACCATCTGGTAAAGATAGTTTGCATAATCTTCTTTACCGATACTACCGCTTAAAAGTTTTTTAGCAAATTCAGTGCGTTCTGCATCACTGTGTAAGTCTTTCGTGATATCTCTTAGACTCATTCTTGTTCTACCTGTATACGTAATGGAGAACCATTGCCCCTTGCTATTGTAGTAGCTTCGATACTACGTTGTTCGGCGATTTCAAAAGGATATATTCCTGCAACTCCACTACCGGTATTATGTATTTCTAACGTTACTTCTTTAGCGGAAGATTCTGAATGTTTGAAAACTGAAGTCAAAAGTTCTATGACCAATTCCATAGGAGTTTGATCATCGTTTAGAAAAATCACCTTCCATAATTTTGGTGGTTGCAATGTTACGACTACTTTTTCTTCAATTTTAGCTTCTGTTGACATATGTACCTTACGTTAATAAAGGGGGATTTCTCCCCCTTATTTAATTACTTGACATCTACTATATCAATAATCCGAGGCTTAAGCTCTTCTGGAATTTCTCTTTCAACATGAATTGAAAGAATACCGTTCTTAATCTCAGCTTTAGAGACTTTCATATGTTCTGCCAGAGCGAAAGTTCTTTCAAAGTTACGCAGAGCCAGACCTCTATAGATATATTCAGGTTCGTAGTCTTTTTCTGTAGATGCTTTCTCACCTTTGATAGTAAGTTCATTAGCTTCTACTTGAACTGTGATTTCAGTTTTTTCGAATCCTGTTACAGCAATAGCGATCTCATAGAGATTATCTCCAATCTTAGCGATATTATGTGGAGGATAATTATTTGATAGTTGATTAGCAAATCGACGCTCCATGTCGTCAAAAATCCTATCAAAACCTACCAATGCTCTGTTTAATGCCTGTGTGTCAAAACGTTGTAATTGTGTCATTTTGTTTTCTCCTTATAAAGTAAGATGACAATGGGCCCTATTAGGTACCCGACTTAGAGTCGTCTTTTTTCTCCGTAAAGGTAGCATCGACGACATCTTCCTGTGGATCAGCAGGTTCTGCTTGTGCTTTGGCCTGCTCCTCCGCAGTCTTTGCTTCCAACAATGCTTTCATTGCTGGATAGACTTTGTTAAGTTCTTCTGTAATTTTTTCAGGATCGTTGCCTTTGGCTGCTTCTTCAACTGCGGCAATTACTGTTTCAATTTCTGCACGTTGTTCGGCAGTTATTTTATCACCATGTTCAGATAGATCCTTTTTCACTTGATGGATCTGTGATTCGGCAGAGTTTCTCGCTTCGATCAATGCCCGGGCTTTTTTATCAGCTTCTGCATTTTCTTCAGCTTCGCGAATCATCTGCTGAATTTCTGCTTCACTTAAACCGCTGTTTGATTTAATAGTGATTTTATTTTCTTTTCCGGTAGTTTTGTCTTTGGCTGAAATATTCATGATACCGTTAGCATCGATATCAAATGTTACTTCAATCTGTGGCATGCCTCTAGGTGCTGGGGCGATTCCATCGAGATTAAACTCGCCTAGAAGTTTATTATGTTGAACAAGTTCACGCTCACCTTGGAATACTTTAATTGTCACAGCAGGCTGATTGTCTTCTGCGGTTGAGAATGTTTGGCTTTGTTTTGTAGGAATAGTTGTATTCTTTTGGATCAACTTGCTCATCACACCGCCTAACGTTTCGATACCGAGACTTAATGGTGTAACGTCTAGTAATAAAACATCTTTTCGATCACCACCTAGGACAGCACCTTGGATCGCGGCACCTACTGCTACTGCTTCATCTGGATTGACATCTTTGCGTGGTGCTTTGCCGAAAAGTTTTTCGACTTCTTCTTGCACTTTAGGCATGCGAGTCTGTCCGCCTACCAAGATGACTTCGTCGATATCGTTAGCACTTACACCTGCATCTTTCATAGCGATGCGACATGGTTCTAGTGAGCGTTGGATAAGATCATCTACTAGTGCTTCGAGTTTAGCCTTGGTTAATTTGACTACTAGATGTTTAGGTCCAGTAGAGTCAGCAGTGATGTAAGGTAAATTTACTTCGGTCTGTGTACTGTTAGAAAGCTCAATCTTAGCCTTTTCAGCAGAATCCTTTAGACGTTGTAGAGCTAACATGTCCTTAGTTAAGTCTACACCTTGTTCTTTCTTGAATTCGTCGACCAAATAGTCCATAATGCGTTGGTCAAAATCTTCACCACCTAAGAATGTATCTCCATTAGTTGACAATACTTCGATCTGTTTATCCCCATCGACATCGGCAATCTCGATTATGGAAACATCAAAAGTACCACCGCCTAAGTCATAGACCGCAATCTTTCGGTCTTTCTTATCAGTCTTATCAACACCATAGGCCAATGCTGCTGCGGTAGGTTCATTAATGATACGCAACACTTCCAAGCCTGCAATCTTTCCAGCATCTTTAGTTGCTTGACGTTGGCTATCATTGAAGTAAGCAGGAACAGTGATCACTGCCTGTGTTACTTCGTGCCCAAGATAGTCCTCGGCAGTTTTTTTCATCTTGCGTAGAACTTCTGCGGAGATCTGCGGAGGGGCGAGATCCTTGTCCTGTGCTTTGATCCATGCATCACCGTTTGAACTCTCGATGATTTGATATGGCATTAGATCTATATCTTTTTGAACTTCTTTTTCTTTGAACTTACGGCCAATCAAACGCTTGGCAGCATAGATAGTATTTTTTGGATTTGTCACTGCCTGACGTTTGGCAGATGCACCTACTAACACTTCGTCGTTGGCATAGGCAACGATACTAGGTGTGGTTCTAGCACCTTCTGAATTTTCAATAACTTTGGATTTTCCTCCCTCAACGATTGCCACGCATGAATTGGTGGTGCCGAGGTCAATACCGATGATCTTTGACATATGTCATCTCCTTATAAAGTAAGATCTATGGGCACTATGCCCTGTAAACTACCCACTTAATGTTGCAGTTTACGATTTTATTTATCTCTGATTTGCCAGTGGCATAAACAATTTTCCGTCTAGTCCTGAACTAGCAGTTCTTAGAGCCTTAAAAACATTCTGTACACCAACTGCTTGATTCCATGCATCTTCTAGAGCGTGGTGTTTCAACACAGGAGGTCTGTGCGGATTAATTCCTAGATCAAAAAGCGTCCGAGTATCACGAACTTCCCAAAATTGCCAAGGAACAGCTTTGCCAATTTTACGAAATAAGTGCTCGCAGATAATAACATCAAATCCAGCACCGTGGCTCCAAACACGTTTAGCACCCCAGCAGAATTTATACAACTGATTCATCGCATCAACAATATCTATTCTACCTTCGGGACTGAATGCTTCTTCTTGAGCTTCTTTACTTTGACTGCTCCACCAATCTAGTGTCGACTGGCTAACCGTACAGTCTAATTTATCACAGCTATCAATATCCACCTTGACATAGAATTTTTCCATTTCTGGTTCTTCCACATCACTTCCAAATGGGTCGAATTTCACTGCTCCGATAGTTAAGATTGTTGCGGAAGGGAGAACATCTAGTGTCTCTAAGTCAATCATAATGTCAGTTTTCATAATACTATTATAGCATAGTAAAATATTAAGGTCAAGAAAAAAGATACTTAAAGTATCCTTTTTCTCGATACCATATTTTAGAATTTGTATTTGGCTGAAAAAAACAATGCCCTTGCCGGAACATCTACCGACGATCCTAAGACCCTTCCGCTATTATTGAAAATATTCATCAATGCTACCGTATAGTCAATTTTATCAAATTTATCAGAGTATCCAACATTTACGATTGTATAACCGCTATTGTGATTGTAAACCCTAGTATCAACTAAGTCTTGATAAGCCAGTCTATTTTGACGTGTCTGAAACTGAACTTCAGACCAAAGTTTATCATAATTTATTCTAGTGTATCCAAATAACGGAACGGTTTTAACTGTGCCTTCTTTAGTACCATCAGGTAAATTATTAGTACCGTAAGTATAGATTAATCTAGTATCAATGCCAAATTTACTATTCATGATATTTTTATTCTTATAACTAACAGTGCTACCATAAACGTCAGTAGTCCCGCCATTATAAGGTTGATTCACTAAAGGGCTAGAAGTTATTACTCTAAGTTGCATAGCATTTTGTAACTTTTTATAATAGACATCAAAATATAATCCATCTTTGTTAAAACCTGCTCTATAAGTATCAGCAAATTCTTCTTTTAGATTACTATTAGGTATGCTAGTTCCTCTACCCGAAGTTAGTGCTTGATTGGTTTGAAAATAACTAGGTGTATTAGTGCTTCTATCATAAGAAACAAAGTATCCATGCTTACCAACTATCAGAGATCCTTCTGGATTATTGAATTCACTGTCACCTGCTTTAACAGTTTTATAACCCACAGAAGCAACCACATCTAAAGATGCTACATCACCATACCAACGTATACCTTGTTTGTAAGTTCCCCATGTATCGTTATCAACTCTAACCGGGTTGGTCGAACTTACAGCCACACCATTGTCATATTTAATTTTTTCAATAGAGTTCGTAGAGTAAAGACTAAAACCACTGTCAAAAAAGTACTCGCCATTTACTGTATAACTATCTACCAAAGAACGAATTGGTTTAACACCATCGGTAATGTTTTCTTTAAACTGCTGATATGCTAGACCCACTTTCAACCTATCAAAGTTTGCATCGTGTTTTAAAAGAGAATATTGCTGTAGATCCCATGTATAAATTGTTGGTGCTTGAAACCCTGTTAATCTCATTCCACCATTCCATCTATCTGTTCTACGCAGGTCGTCACTTTGAGAAATCATCATAGTTGTCTTATGATTATTGTTCCAATGTGCCTCAAACATACCTGCTGTTTGATTATAAGAAGAGTTTGGTACTGTACCATCAGCAGTTCTTACATTATTAAAATCAATATTGCTTAGAGCAAATCCAAAACGCTCTCCTTTATAAGAAGCAGTTTCGGTTAGTCCAAGTGAACTATTGTAAGAACCACCAATATGTGTAGGTGCAATACCTAATCTACGATTAATAGTCCCACCTACATTACCACCATCTGACACAGACACCTCTTCTACAAAAGCGTCTGGTATCCAACTAAAGTATTGATTAGGTCCCGTTCTAAAAAGTGGATTATTAAAACGTATTCCATCAACTGTTTGTGTTATTTGGTTGCCAGTAAATGCTCCTAGATAAGGATTTTTTAGACCGGGTGCGGTTTCTTGTATATGAACAGATTTATTAAAAACTTCTGTTCTTTCAAGTCGTTGTACCTGATAGTTAGTATAACCAGTCGCTGTTACAATTACTGGATCGAGCACTTTGATTTCATCTCTATTTTCTGCAAACGCAAAACTGATTGCGGACAAAAAAAGTCCGCAAGACAATATGAATGTCTTATTCATTGTTAATCCTATAAAAAGTAAAACGGGGAGGCGTGTATGTCCTCCCCTACGTGATTAGATCACGGTACTACAGTATAAACGTAAATATCCCAGCTATTGATAGTAAAATAGCTACCCATGTGCCCAATGCAACATAATATGTTTTGTACGGTGTACCGAAATAACGGTTACCGATCATTACACATTTATGAGTAGGGCTCAACAGGTATCCAGCATAATCTACAGCAAAGAACCATAAGAAGTACACGGGTCCGAAGAGTTGTGACATCAATACAGCTAATGCGATGAATCTGCTGCTACTGCCCATTAAGAAGCTGGCTCCAAATCCTACAGCACTGATAACCAACATGCCAATAAAGGTCGCAGGATCTAATCCTATACCCTTAATAACTTCTTGGAAATATGCTTGTTCGGATTTAAAGTAGTTCCCTAAGATGATCACTACCGCTACAGTTAATATCACTTCCAACTTAACGTAACTTGCAAGTTTCTTGAAGTTCCATTGTTGAGTGATAATAACATAATATAGCGCCAATAAACCAAAGCAGGCTATGTAGTTGTTAGACCAAATGTATGTGCCGATGGCCACAAACATAGGTAAACTACTGCGCATTACCTGACTAAGTTTAAAGTTTCCAGGAGTGATAGCTAGATCTTCTTCTTTGGTATTGTACCAAATGTACCAACCAATGAATAGTATCGTAGATATCAATAATGGGGCAATCATGCCGAGCCATGCTGCATAAGTCAATCCAAATGCTGCTATAGGAATGATAACAGTTTTCTCTAGAGGTGACCACAAATAATAGTGGTGCGTAGCTAGATAGTCAATGATACCCATCCTTTCGCGACCTGGACCTTCCTTTGGTGCGATAGTATCGAGCAAACCTGCCGACACTGTGACTCGACCTTCGATTGGCAGTATACCGCCAATTGCGCTTAAGAGAACTAAGACGAATTTATTACTACGGAATGTATTTCTTACATAGGCAAATGCCGGGGCGAAAAGTTGATACTCTTTTGCTAGTCCAGCACTGATCATAATGAAGACAATCATCCATAGATAATTTATGTCCTTTAATAGGACGTTTAAAACAAAGTCCATATTTTCTCCTATAAGAATGT
>JACCDO010014943.1_pt1 | contig 16252 bp, 10 predicted proteins | sample 7446101 | NCBI WGS metagenome assembly JACCDO01 (sample SAMN15323440, study PRJNA562643) | freshwater metagenome | isolation source: river surface water | place: USA:Blue River Watershed | collected 2017-08-16 | reverse complement strand
GGACCCAAGAAGCACTGTCTGGTTTCTAGATCTAAGACTAGGAAACGATGCTTCGCTCATCGCTATTGCGCCCTCTGAGAGCCGCGGCGCCCCGCAGAGCGCTAGGCTCGGTTGAAGGTAAGATTAAAGAGTTGGGTTTAGTGATGCCGCCTCCAGCTGTGCCAAAAGTTTTTGTTCAATTTACACAAATTGGAAATGTTGGTTATCTTTCCGGACACTTACCACAACCAGCGGAAGGTGCGTTAGTGGTAGGTAAAGTTGGTAAAGAAGTGACCGTAGAACAAGGATACGAGGCGGCGAAATTAGTTGGACTAAATCTTTGTGCTACTTTAAAAGCTAATCTTGGTGATTTAGATAGAGTTAAAAGAATTGTGAAACTTACTGGTTTCGTGAACTGCGTTGATGGATTCACACAACAGCCACAAGTTGTTAATGGATGTTCTGAATTATTTGTGAAGATATTCGGAGATGCAGGTGCTCATTCAAGATCCGCCGTGGGCACTAATGCATTACCACTTGGTGTACCTGTGGAGATTGAAGCAATTGTTGAGTTACATGAGAAATAAATTATAAAGCCAATTTTGTTAAACAATGATTTTTGATCTTTTGAACCATTTTGTAATTAAAATACATTTTCTATAAAATTAAACGATGTTCCATGTATTTGAAGTGTCTAGACTACAATAACCCATGAATTGCTAATTGCGGTCTTGGATGAAATTGCTGCACAACCTCTTTAGCCGCAATGGTATGAGAAACTCCCGCTTCTCTCAATGCCATTGCTAACCTGACTCTTGCATCACGTAAAACACGATTATCAGCGAATCCATTCAATGGTAAGTAACCTCTACCAGGATCATCTACTCCTCCAATATATTCCCAGGCTTTTGCAGATGCAGTTATGTGATCCAACTTTGATTGAGCATTTTGCATAGCTTCCCAATATGGTACCTGTTCAGCTAACTTCGATAACCATTCCATTCTCCTGCATTCCTTCCATCTTAGTTCTTCTTCTTTCCGACGTTTCTCATCCTCTTTTTCCAATCTTAGCTGTTCCCGCATCTCTACTTTCCACTTACTTTCTTCAATCTCTTTTTTGATAGCCTCGTTTTCTATCTGTTTTCTCTCTTCCTCTAGACGACGCTGTACTTCAGCTAGCTGGTCTCTAGCTCGTTTATACATTTCAACACGCATCTTCTTATCCTCTTGCTCCGCTTTCATGGCATTAGCAACTAATCTCTCTCTGTTTACTTCTTCTAACAGTCTGAGCCTTTCCTCTTCCGCAAGCTTGTCTTCCATGATCTTTCGTTGCCGTCTAAGCTCTGTTAACTTACTATGTAATTCCATTCGACCTTCTTCATGACGTTTCATTTCGTTTTCACGAATATGTTCTAATCGACGATGTTCACGAAGTTTATCAAGTTGTTCTTTTGCTTCTTTGATTAACGCCTCTCTAGTTGCAGTGTACCGGGCTATTAAATCATTCTTTTTGTTAGATACAATACGGATAGCACGATACCATTGCTCATGCATCGCTAACTCCTCGGTTGTTTTATGAGGTAAATTTTTAGCTAAATTTGCACTAAGAGTATTGCGGGGAATACCATTCATTTGTGCTTGGCGATATATTTTGGTAAAGATATCGTGGTCATCTTCACTCCAACCACCACGTGTAGCTAAAATATTATTCTCTGCTACAGTATTTGTAGTCGTTGGTCCATCTTCATCAGCAATATTGTTACTATTACTCAACCCATAATTCTCTGCTGCATTCAACCTTTCCTTTTTCAACAATTTCAATTCTGTTCTATGTGCATCGTCTAGAACATTCAACTTGTTTATCCATTCTTCCATAAACATTTCAACCTCCATATCATCGTCTTCTTGAAGGAAAAATTCATGTTTAATTTTTTCATTTTGCTCTAATAGTTTATCGTTGCGTAAGGCATTAATTATGCTCCTTCTATCCTGTAATATTGCTTCGTGAAGCGAAGTCTCCGCTGCTTTCAATCCTTTCCAAGAGTGATTATGGTTAGCTCTAACTTGCATCATAACATCTGCCACAATAGATACACTTGGGTGATTACAATTAGCACTCTTACTACTATTACTGCTACTGTCAGTTCTGCTACCTAAATTATCATTCATTTGCTTATATTCTTCATTTGCGATTTGTCGTTTCTCTATTTTCTTCACACTTTTTATTGCTTCATTCATCATTCCTTTAATTTCCTTCAATTGTGAGATTATCAGCCTTTCATTGTCTACACGAGATGTTGTTAGTTCTTCGTTCAATGAAACTAATTCTTGTATATTTGAATCGGTTATATTATGCAACAGCATTACTTCTATCAGTCCCGCAATATCTTTATCTAATGATTGTCCTAAACCTTGTAGACTTCCCTGCTCCTTCAACCACTCCAATTTAGCAATCTGTCCCTCTGTAATTGTCTTACTTTTCTTCTTGAATTTATTAAGAGTTGCCAATCGCGCAGCTGACTGGTCGCAATCTTGCGCGATATTTGCCATCACATCGGCTATATTTGACGTGGAATATGATGTTTTTAATATTTTCTTCCTCAATTTAATACTTTCATCTTCGCGCTCACGAAGCTCCTTCACCAGCGCCGATTTGCTCATATTACACACACGACAATGACGACGGCGGGAGCTCACCAAGCAGCTGCGATCGATCCGCGCATTCGCTTTACTGTTACTTACTTTACTTCCTGGTTTTGAAATTCTAAATTTCAAGAAAACGACCACCGGTACTGATAAGATCGTACCGGTGTATAATTTACCTTTAGTTTTCACGCTTTAGAAATTGATTGTCTCTAACTTCGTCGAGCCGATACGGCGCTACCTTCAGCATTCATTTTCGGTGGTTATATGCACATTCCTTTTGTGCAGTAGCCGGTACCCTTCATACCGGTATAAATTTCGGCGAAAATTTCTACCGCGAAATTGCGCATAGTAAGCGAGCGGCATAACCATCACAGATTTTAATTGCGTTTCCCCTATCGGAGGTGGTTTTTGTTAGAATGAGTGAGAATGTGCGAAGTGCTTGCGAGCAGGTACGCCGTCTGTGGGCGCTGCAGGGACTGTCTATCTTCGGTCCAGCAATCCAAGCGAGATTTCTTTTGTTATGCAAAAGTTTAAGAAAATATTGTGCTGGTGATACAGATGCTGCGACTGCGGTTCAAGAGCATGAAATTTACTCCCTGATTGGGGATGTGTGTAAGTCAGTCTACATGCGTAAGCTCTTTCTGGACGAAGAGCAATTGAGTGTTTTTCGAGATAACAATGATTTCAAAGAAATAATACTAGAATTATGTCAACTTGCAGCTAACTTTATTAATTGCGGCGATGCCCAGCGGCGTTATGTTTGGTCATCGCCAGAAACAATTGAAGTATTTAAGCATATGTTGGCGGTTAGCACTTACTTAAAGCACCCTAAGGCGCTAGTGGCGGTGATGGCATGTATTTACAATAGTCTGTGTCAAAATGCTTCAGAAAATATGGAACAGTTGTTTCAATCTAGGGATTTAGTTTGCCAAATGCTCTTGGCTGTTGTAGACTGTGAAGTCATTTCATTAAACTGTAGCACTGCAACTACTGGTGGTTCCCAAGAAGACTACACTCAGTTACTTGAGTGGTATTATTTATTGATACAATTATTTATAGAGAAGCAAACACTCAACAGGTTTTACCATGTTTTGGCACCAACCACCGGATCAATTAGCATATTACATGAGCAAATAATACTGTTACAAATAGTTGTCGAAATATTTAATGATACTTCCTGTAGCCGTAAAATTCTCAGTAGTATTAACGTTGATAATGCTGAGGAATGCGATCTAGCCTTGTTCATGCTAACCCTCGGAAACAATATATCGCTCTTGAATATTTTAGAGATAAATATTAGCAATGGCATTATGAGTAATGACTTGATAGTGCCCAAGTTGTTGCTAGAGTCATTTCCTCTTCATATGGATATCATATCGTCGCTGTTGGTGCTTTTGCCCGTGGAGATATCTAATCCCGTTAAAATCAACTTGCTGCTTAAAACTAGACTATTGGATGTCTGTCTTTACATTACTAACAACTTGCCAAAGAGTCATTCCCGCGATGCACCTGCAGTGGATCAAAGTAGCTACGACATTCTTAAACTTTGTCTACAGGTCATTAGTAATCTGGTTTATCGATGCAAAGTAGGGCAAGATATGATCCGCGACGCTGGAGGACTGCCTATTATTATGTCTCGTTGCACAACTGATTTTAAAAATCCACTTGCAAGGGAATGGGCATTATTGTGCCTACGAAACTGCTGTGAAGGGAGCAGTGAGAACCAAGCGTACATTGATAATATCAATATCGTGCAAGATGTGGTACAAGACGAAGAGTTGCTAGCCAAAGGGATAACGGTAAGCATAGATAATGCAAGTGGGAAAATTAAATTCAATAAAAAGGATACTTGATATGTCCGCAATTACACTATAACAGCTATAACTCGTTGTCTTTAATGCTGATGTCAATGGTGTTACCAGTTGCTGATTCCAGACACATTTGGTTGTTTTTGCTGTGTCGATTGAAGTCATCAGCTAGCAGAATAGTGCTAATAAAGGTCCTTTTAGTGAGCCTCTCGAGCTCCGCCTCATCACTGTCATCGATGACCTTATCCACCACTGTTGTCAGGTCAATTGTTGTTTTTTTTCGATTAGACAATCGTTTCTTGACAAGATTTTGCAGCATCGAGACAGTTATTGACGGAGCTGTAGACGTCTTAACTCGTGGTATTTGACTCTTCTCCTCGAGCATCGCTCCCAGGTTTAGTCGAGTTAATATTCGTGATTCACTCTTCGTCACAGGAGTATCATCAGGAACACTCTCGTGCATCTCCACTACGTTTGGATAGAATAAGTTATTACCAACATCAATCGCAGTATCCGCGGAGGTATCCAGTTGTATCGATTCGTCGACTGCATATTCCGTTTCGCCCTGACTGTCGACGCAATTCATCGTGTCTTCATTTTCTGAAATATTATTTTCAAAGAAATCATCGAATTGAACTGGTTCGATTGGAAGATTACTTACATTATTTATATCGCTTTCATCAATTCTGTCGATTTCTCTGTGCACATTGTGGTGAGTGAGCCAGCAATGCAAGCATGCTTTGACCCCGAAGAACAAGCTATTACAATTTTCAATTTTGAAATGATTACGCTTGGGGATCGCTATTGTTGCCGGGTATGCCATCATGAATCGATTCAATTCGCTGTCCGAGTTATTGGTATCCAGGGACTCGAACGATGCTGTGCACACGTGGTACACATTGTATGCTATATTGGTATTACTTTGATCCTTTTTGCCTGGGGATTCCAGGGTATTATTTTCTTTCCAATTATTCACAAAAATAACGGAGTCTTTTTTACGTTTGGAGCGGATTGCACCAAGTTCCTGCTGCATGCGCTGGTAATTGTGTCGGAGGTCGTCCAATGTGGGTAAGGATTCATCACTGTCCTTGTCCTTGTCCTTGTCCTTGTCCTTGTCCTTGTCCTTTGTAGCACTAGTACTAGGGCTAGAAGCATATTTTTTCATTCGAATTGGAGCTTTTGGTGCATCGTTTTGTTTTTTGTTTTCTGTTAATATAAGTCCACTTACTTTCGCACTTGCTGTCGCTGCCATTATTTTTGTACCAACACTTACCGTCTCATTTGCTTTGCTTTTTTCTCGCGGCAACTCTTCGTTACTATCAACAGTATCAGTATCAGTGGTGTCGTCATAACGCATCTGCGTAACTGCTTCTTCCACTGGCTCCATGCCGCACGCATCAAATACATCATCATCGAATGCAAATGGCTCGACTAGTTTCAAATATGGTGCTATTTTTTGTTTAAAATTTTCGTTTTCACTCTTTTCACCGACCTTCTGCGCCGCAAAATAGTCCCGGACTTCGTTACTCATTTCATCTAGAATTGGAATTTTATTCACCTCTTTAGGAGCATAAAATCCATCTTTATCACAGTTCTCGAAGTCTGTTACCAAGCTGGTATACGCCTTCTTGCGTTCACTAGACATATTCGTAACTAAGCCCTCAATCCAAGGAATATTTGTGCTTAAATTGGCGCTACAGTATTCTTGAAGTTCAGAGGCGGAGAAACTAGAAATCATTTCTAGCATTTCCATTTTCTTAGTTACTATGTCATCAATTTCTTGATACTCAGATTCAAGAGTGATGGCGGGGACTACGGTTGATCTTGGTTCATTTTTATTACTATTAACATCAACATCTTGCTTACTGACTTCATTTACTTTATTTGTCAGGAACTTTAGCTGCGAATTGATTATTTCACTCCTAATCTTTAAGTCAGTCGCCAGGCCTTGAAAACGATCATCATCCTCTCTTTCATCCCCAACCTTCAGCTCTGACAGCGCGTGTTGGACGTAATTCTTGTCGAAGGGGTCCTTTTTGTGTTTCTTGGACTTTATCTCCTTCAGGAGGTCATCCGCCGCTTTCATTTGCAACGTCACCCAACAAGAATGTGTCGCAACACTTTTGGACACATAGGTGTGGAATAATTAAATTTAAATTAAAATTCCTTTTGCATTGACTTTTTTACGACTTCTCACAAAAGGACTTCGGGCGCACGTTTAAATACTGCATGGCAGATTTGCATCTATTTCTCGCTCGTTCTGGTGCAGCAAGCAAAGGTCTCACTAGTAACACTCACATGGTATCTCGGCACCGATGTGTATGCATAATAGCCCTGACAATGCATATTTTAGCAGCCACTATGCAGAGATTCGCCGTATGTCCACTCTATTTTCTCGGCATTTGCTGCAATATTTCAGGTGACCAACCAAGGAAGTGTAATTCCACACCTATTGCATTTTTCGTGAGTCATACCTTTCACAGAATTATTCACTTGTGAGAATACTTGTCGAAACCCACGAGTAATAGTAATAATAATAAGATTTCGTAGTAGTAGTATTTGCAAGAGTCAGAGGAAATTATTTTCTGAAAGAATTATAAGAAAGAAGCTGCGGGAAGGTTGATTGAGTGGCATTAGTTATTTTGAAGGAAGGGCGGGATGAGCGATGATTTTAAGGGTTTGAACTTGGTGGATGAGGCCTACGAGACCAAGATGGTCGCTTTTGAATCTGATTGTAATGATGGACATGGAGAAGTTTCAGCATGCCATCATGTTGGTGAGTTCTTGTCGATAGTCAAAGACAAACATAAGAATGCATCAATTGTATACGAAGGAAACTGCAAGAAAGGTTACGGTCCATCTTGTTTTAATTTAGGTAAACTATTTTTGGCGGGTAAAGGTGTGCGTCAAGATGACAATGAAGCAGAGAAGTTATTCACAAAGGCGTGTAGCTCAGGCCATGTAGCCGGTTGCTATCACCAAGCATTGTTAATGTATTTGCAATCAACTCCTACTGATGGAAGCACTAATGCCGATTTAAAGAAGCAAAAGGAAGCTATTCAATTATTTGAAAAGAATTGTGCTAATGGTGACTCTGATAGCTGCTACTTTGCAGGAAGTGCATACATAAAACAAGTGGATAACAATTCAAGTATAACGCGCAATCCACTTAAAGCTTTGGATTATTTTAAACAATCTTGTGCCAGCAATCACGGTCCATCATGTTACAATCTAGCTGTGTTGTATAAGAAAGGAGACACTGGTATAGCACCTAATGAAAAATTATTTGAAGAATACAAAGTAAAAACGAACACTTTAGTGAGTCAGTATGGCGGCTTAGGAGGACAGAAAACAGCTTGAAATTTTTGTATTATAAACATTATATTCTATCTATATATTTAGCTTTGGTGGATGCAACAAACTGGCCGCATCTATATTCGGAGCAGATGTTCTTCTCCCGGCAGTTCGCTTCCGGTTAGGGAATTGTGTCTCGAAAATATTTAAAAAAAGCTTGTTTACATTGTTAAACTCCTTGGCAGCTTTGATAAAACGATTGGTTTCTGCCTGCAGCTTCTCGTCCGGTAAACCGAATGCCTCTTCAACAATGGCATCTTTAGATTTTTTATCATTATTGTCCACATCCATAATGAAATTGGAGTAATCAAAGGACTCGTAGAGATGGCGCTGTTCAAGCAGATGAATGAACAACACACCAGCAATAGCATAGCCGTGACCGAACTCCTCCATATCACTTAAAAATAAATCAGAATTCTTATTCTTCTTTTCACGACTTTCGTTTGAAACCCGTTCGGTTGCATCGTCATCAGGAGGCGGTGGGGGAAGGTCGTCTTCATCGGGATTATTCCCTTTGTTTTCTTCATTAGGAATATTTTCTTCATTATCTTGTAGATTAAATACAAAGCTTAATGCCGACCAAATGCGATGAAAAGCGTTTGATGAATCGAAAGCAGCGCTTGCTGGATGGTCCACGTAAGTTTTCGTGTCAATCGCCCATTCATCCAACAGATTATACTTCACCATTAGCTCTTTAACCTTGGCAATCACACCGATAAACAAGCTTTTGGACTCAATATTAGCACCGCGAATAAGCGACTTCACTAGATTACCACACATTTCCTCTAACTGTATAGTCGACGCTTTGCTTTTCAGTATTTTGGAGTCATTATTAATCGAGGCGATAACGGATAATGTGTGGCATATTTGCGTTAACGGGGTTGGATACAACTGAGACTTTTCGTCAATATAGTTCACCGGATTATTCAATTGGTCACCAGTGCTAAAGGGATTAATGCCGAGGAAAGGGGCGGTGTTGAGGTACAGCTGCTGGTCGTACACATCAAGTGCCTCAGACAAGTCCTTTGAGAAAGCTATGGCATTACCAATTTCACGAAAAATTTGAAATATTTCAGGTTTTAAATCATCAAAATCTAGTAATACACCAAGTCTATCCTCGAAGTAAACGTAGCAGCCGGCAGCGTGGTACTCAAACTTGGGGAAATTGATAGGCGGCAACTTGTCTTTCAATATATTAATATACACGCTTGTTTTGCCGATGCATTCTGATAGGTGTCCAATCACAGCCTCCATCAGCACCGATATGGACTCCATCCCGATAATGTCTATGTACGCCATCATGTGGCACGAACCAAAGAAATCCCTGGTTAGCTTGCGTGATAACTCATATACTTTATAGAAAACAGAACCGAACAACCCGCTTATCTTGGTCGCTTTAGGAGCCGCTTTGTACTTAATCGGTCTAATTTCCACAGCGGATCGTACAAAACGTTTGGTATAGCCGTTGTAACTGTAGTTAGGGAAAATGTCACCTAGCAGCGACTTGATCATGTGTGAGCTGATGCGTGACCGGAAGCAAGTTGGTGCAAAATACGCATTAATCTCCGTAAACATTTGCTCGTAACTTTCCAAACCATGCAAATATTGGTGCAAATATTGATGCGTTTTTTGTATCACCTGCAGCAGTTGAGACAGCGGGATAATCCCCGTGGCGTCCGACGATTCGAACCGCTTCAGCGCCAGCTCGATGTCATTCTGAAACTTCCCATTCATTTGCTGTGTAATTAGATAGTTCAAATCAATTGTGCGACCCAGTACCTGTATGTGTCGCTGATTCAAGATGACGTTGAAACGCTTCCCTATATCCACTTTGAGGTACGGGAAACCCTTCAATTCTTCTAACTCATTCTTGTATGATAAATCCAACAGTTCCGACGCCGATAAGTGACGATAGTAAGTGTAGATAAGGTCACTAAGTAGATATACGATTTGATCCACTACTAGACCGCACTCCGCTTCTAACTCGTTGAATAAATACTGCTTCTTATTCTGGTAAAGCGCGTATTTACACGAGTCATTATACACATCAATCACATAAAAGATTTTTTCCAATAATGGAGTGTAATCCGAACTACTATCGTACTCATCCGACCCGTTGATTGCGTCGTGGCAGCTGTTATACGCGTGGTCAATGAGCATCCATGGAATGCTTAGATCGATGGGAAATTGCACGACATTACACAAGTCGATGTAGTACTCGCGACACCACAATTCATGCAAATTATGCAAATTATTGAGGGTTTCTCGTGAGGCCAAAATGTACGGATAATAGTAAGAATTGTTGTAGAATTTTTCTAATTCCGTGATATCTTCTGTTTCGAGATCAACCTTCTCCATGACGCTCCCGGCCGTCTTTTTAAAATCGCTATGATCACTACACAAGAACTTCACACAAGATCGCAAAATATGCAACTGTGTGGCATTGCTACTGACCACTCTTGGCGTGTGCTTAGGAGTGACCGCTCCTAACTTTCTTGTATACGTTTTATAGTCTTCTTGCTGTCCACCATCCACACCGTTCATCCAATCGACAGCGATCGACCTCATATCGAGTAGAGTGGACAACATATCTTTCTTGTTGCGCTTGTCTAATCGGTGCAGCAATGGCACGAACACTCCTTGTACCAGGATCTGGACGTTACGATGGCAGTAAAAACGTATGAATGGTGCATAACGTGCCTCATGTTGCAGTATAGTATTCGTTAGGGATTTGATCATAAAAATGATATCTAGCATACAGCTCAATTCTTCAGGAGAGTAATTACTGCGTATTGCCAAATCGTATTCTTTATATTTATTTTCTTCGACATCGTCATGATCGTCCTGCTCTAATGCATCGATTGCATCTAACCGGGTCTTGTTAGTTCCTCTCACTCTGCTTGCAGGAACTACACATTTTAAAGCTATATTCTGCTCTATTAAACACTTCCATTTAGATAAACATTGGTACCCTTCGATCAGGAAGTTGCGGAACGAATTGGCTTGGTTAACCGTTTCATCACTAACTTCTTTCTTAAACGTCACCGTTTTCATCGTATTCATAAAGATTGTAAATCGCAGCATGTAATCGGTATATTCATTTTTTGTTGTCTCCCACTGGACCAGCAGGTCGTACTTGGTGTCTTCTAGCTTATCGCGCATCTCTATATCAACATTAACTTCGAATATTTTGCCCTTCAGCATCGACGGTAACGTCTCATACGTAGTTGCGTTCCGCAATATAGATATCAAGTCCAACGAAATATCGTTGTAGAAAGGAACAATATTCGTGTCTTTCAGTATGGAGTCAATACTGACATAGTCCAGTACAATCGGAGGCAAATGCTTCGCTTTACTTTTGGTATCTTTGGTTAACATATTTTCGAAAATACTGAATGTAGCAGAGCTTCCTGTAGCCGTTGGTAAACCGTCAAGTAAAAACAATAAATATACCATTGATCGGATATACTTAAATTTCTCATTTGGCATTATATATAGGAGCATATTGAGTTGTTCAATAGTGTGGTCGACCATTGTACCGAGTAGTTTCAGCATTCCATCGATATTGTATAGTTTGTCTCGCAGCTTAGTTAAAGAATGAAACCTAGGAACACGACTGAGATCACTGGTGCTTGGGTATGGTTCGTCTTCTGAGTCGTTTTCGTCCTTTAAGCCCAAGAATATTTCCAACTTGTGGTACAACTGGAGTATACTGGGATCAGTTACTTTGTCTGCGTATATCAGTACGCTACGAAAACGAATGTAATCGATTCTTAAGGCCACTTTCACATCATTGATGTGATCAATCTTTACCAAAGTGTCTAGTAATGTCATTAAATAATTGTAATGACCGATTGGGATACAATTTCGCTTTTTGATATCATCCTTGATTATTAAAAACTTGAAATAATCTACCAACGAATCAATAGACTTATCCACATAGCTCATACATCGTTCCATTAACTGGACTTTGGGACTTAATAGACTTAAAACTGTCTTGTTATACGCCTTGACATCATTTTTAAGCATCGATAAGTCAGCATTAGGTATTGCATTAGATAGCGATCTATAGGAATACAGTGAGTGTATGTAATCGTTCCCTTTATCAATCAAATCTTGAATCTCTTTTGTAACGATCAAGAGTTCCCCAACTGTACTAGTATATCCCTCATAGTCGATACTTAAATAAGGATCATTTATACTGGCTACAGACGTAGCCACACGATCATGGTGGAAGCGAATCGAATACGAATCCAGACGCGGCTCTGGCCTCGCATCCAGAGCGCTCGTGGCCTGCAAGTAGATATCGGAGAGCTTCACGAGGTCCGCTACGTCCATATCAAATCCACTATTTTGATTTATACAAATTGGAAAAAATCGATTTCTGTTTGAGATCCGGGATGTGGATAAAAGTACTAGAGAAGAGAATTCCTTGACTTTAATACTTACTAATACATACTAATACTTCTGTACTTGAGGAAATATTGGTCGCTTTGGTTAAGCACTCGCCTCTATTGACCTTTATCTATTTTCCCGTTGCGCGGTACTATGGTGCAACAGAGAAGTTGACATCACCTCCAAATTCACTAAATACGTCCCTTGTCGTCGATGTAATCAACTATCTCACCCTATGCAAGTTATAAACTAGTTAGTTAGGGTATTTCTAATCCCTAATATTTTGGTATATGAAAAACGTTACTAGTGTAAATTAAAATGGCGATCAGATGCGGCTACTCGGTGGGTCGCACCACGGGCGAGAGTTCGCTAGGCGACCAGCTAAAGCAGTACAAGGCCAAGCCAGTTATTGTGCCTACCGGCTTCGGTAAGAACAAAACTAAAAGGACATTGTACGCCCAAAAGGAAGAAATTTTACAGAATAATACCACCCGCGAGACATTGTTAGAGAAATGTATCAAAGTTGTTGTAGAGAATTTTGCCTTAAGGCCTGTTAAAGAGATTATACCACCTCCACAAATGGCAGAAATAGTCAAAAGATTGCCGACAAATTTACCACCTGTGATAGGTGCCAAGTATATATATGATGAAAGTTATTGGAAACGATGTAGTGTAGAAAAATATGGTTGGCATAATTGTACAATATCAGAACATGGTCTATTATGGAAGCAATTGTATTTTGAAAAACATTTACAAGAAAAATTAGAGTCGTATGATCCTGTCACTGAGACTTTGGAACAATTGTATGAATTGGTTGATTCTTGTATGGATTATATATTTACATTAACATTCAGACAACTTCCTAGTCATATGGAACTAGTTGAATTGTGTGGAATGCTCCCTAATTTATCCAAAATAAATTTTAAATACGGTGTTAATAAAATCGGAATGAACTATGAAAGAATGCTTTTTGGTATGAAGATATCGGATGCTACCTCATTGGCTCGTATATTCGATAAAACAGAAACTATAACAACAGTCATATTGAGTGAGTGTCTAATCGATGATGATTTACTACGTATGTTAATGACTGGATTAATAAAGAATAATACAATAACGGCGTTAGATTTATCCCATAACAAGATATCAAATCATGGTGCAAGATTACTGTCTAAGCTGCTAGGTGACAACTCAGTTATTTCAATGTTAGATTTATCAGATAATCAAATACATAGTGAAGGCGGTAGATATTTAGCAAGAGGATTGAGAGAAAATGACTCATTACTTTCATTAAATTTAAGATTAAATCGACTAGAAGATGAAGGATGTCGGCTTTTGTTTGAGGGAATCCAAGACAATTTGACTCTTACTGACATAAATATTGGATGTAATGGAGCCTCTGCACAAGCAGCACAAACACTCTTTTCTATTTTACGTGATCAAGAGCATAAAATTAAGAAATTAGATATATCAGGTAATGATTTTGATGCGAATCAATTTGAAATGATGAGACTGTCGCTAGGAAGCAACAAAACACTAACTAGCATTGATGTGCGCAATAATCCAGGCACAAAAGATGCTGAACGGGCTATAAATGAGATTGAAAAAATTGTTCATAATAATGAGATTAATTGCCGGAGATTAAATAATTATCCTATTTAATAGTGTATAACGAAGACACCATTCTAACCTCCCTTCTCTCTTCTTCCTCTTCTTATATTTATCCTTTTGAGGAGAGACAGGATCAGTAACCCTACCCCATTCAGAGAATTTTTTTTTAGTTTCAAACGATTAAATCTGAAAAAAAAAATGGCAGCAAGAGTAAGTAGCCCATGATTCTCTCACTCACCCACCCAACCTTCCATCCACTCACCCACCCATCGCCTCTCTCCCTGTCTGCGTTTGTTAGTTGCATCAAAATAGCTACAAGCGCATAAGGGATGACGACACGCAGTTGATTCTCTTCGCATCGCACCTGTTTGCACTGCAGCAACTTTTAGTGTCTTGCTTTCAGCATGATCCACCTCTTTCCCCGCCATTATGCCTTTCCTTACTTTCTTTGTCATAGATCGAGTATTCCGAGAAGTACCAAGATGGTAAATTCGAGTATCGTCATGTAATATTACCAAAAGAAATGGCAAAAAATTTACCTAAAAATAGAACCTTATCTGAGACAGAATGGCGCAACATTGGTGTACAACAAAGTCGTGGATGGGAACATTACGCATGCCACAGACCAGAACCACATATTTTATTATTTCGTCGTCCACTTGGCACTGATCCAGTAACTGGTGAAATTGATCCAGTGTTAGAACGTGAAGCAAAGGAGAATTATCAACAAGAACTTATTGTTAACCAAAGAAAATAAAGAAATGTGAACAAGATATATATAGTATAGTATACCAGGCGGACTGACGCGTTATTGAAGCAATTGGAGTGGATCTTAATTATTTTTTAATAATGTAAATTTAATGATGAATTATATACATATTCTAGTCTGATTTAGTTCTAGCAGAGAATTTAGAACAAAAATAATTCTTTGCGTTTGTTAACCTTGCGCCACTGAGGTTGAGTCTTGAATTCTTCTTTCGTACATCCAAGTTTCTCAGCGAACTCCTCATCAGTTAAATGCATTTCTAATTCCATTTTATTAAGACCGTCATATTGCTTGCAATAATTGCGACGAACAACTTCGCTGTATCTATAATACAATAAACCAGTAGCACTTTCACCAATGGCTTCTTCGGGTTCTAAATTTAATATGACACTTATATCCTTAGCAAACGACCTGGCATCAAAGTCTTTAGTTTCTTTCATGGGCGTAAGATTTCCGGTAGTGAATAATTTTTTCACTGAACTTGATGTTCCAGGAATAGATTTCGCTTTATCTGCTTCATCTGCATTGACAGTAGTTGTGTCTACTGCTTTATTCTCTAGCTTAGCTTCCCACACTTCAACAATTTCGGACTCATCACCGATTCCAAGCATACGGAGTGATTCTCTTCTATGATTTTCTCTCATTTTATTATGTTCTACTGCTGATATCTCCCATGACTCGGTATAATTATCGAGTGCCTCATTAAATACGTCCATACTTATTTTCTCATCTTTTTCTACAACAACTACTGGTTCTACAACAACTACTGGTTCTACAACTGCTGGGGTGTGTTTAATTGGTTCCTCTACAATCGGGATTGGCTTGGTTTCTGATACAGCTTCTTTGACAGGAGTCACTACCGGAGGAGTAACAGATTTATTATCACTGGTAGCATCATCATTACTATTTAATGCATTTACTGCTTCTGCAGCTACACTGTCTACATTACTAGTCATAGAACTACTTCTACTTGGTCCACCTCTACCACCTCTACCAGTACTCATTCTATTGGGCGATGAACCCTCCGCAAACGATCCACTTCCTCGACCCATTCCTCCTCTTCCTCCTCTTCCAGCACTCATTCCTGAACTGGATGTTCTAGAAAACCCCGAGGATCCAATCAATTGTGCTCTATTTTTCAACGCATCTTCAACTTTAGTTTTGTCATCAGCATATCTAAAAATATTGATGAATTCGTCCATTTTACTCCTAGGATCAGTTAGACGTGGCGCTAGCATAAGTATAATCGCAAGTTTTGTCTTCATTGAGGTAATAGTATCAATAATGTTTTTCAAATTATCAGAGCTAAATAAATAAGGTCCTTTCTCATTCTCCAATAACTCCAACAACTTCTCGTTGACTTCGTTATTCTTCAAAACCTTCCCCATAAGCTCATCAAAATCCGACTTCGTTATTTGTTTACAATTTGCTAAATTTTCAATTTTAATATTAGAAGAAACGGCTAAATCCTTTGCTAAAGCATTTGCATCAAAAGATATAATCGAACTTCTTGTTGGCTTCCTTTCTCTCGTCGCGACGACTGGTGGTAGCTCCTCCTCTCCGTCCGACATACTTGTTTCTTGTACTCACTCACTCGTATTCCCTCTAACTCGCGTACTCGGATCCGCTCGTCTCTCTTTCCCTATCTAGCTATCTATCTCTTACGTCACACGCGGTGATCCGCTACTTTCCT
>JACCDO010225391.1_pt1 | contig 16254 bp, 9 predicted proteins | sample 7446101 | NCBI WGS metagenome assembly JACCDO01 (sample SAMN15323440, study PRJNA562643) | freshwater metagenome | isolation source: river surface water | place: USA:Blue River Watershed | collected 2017-08-16 | reverse complement strand
ATTGCTTCGAGCGAATCTTCGGGCGAGTTCAGATCTGCCGCCCCTTTTGTGTCCTTCTTGCAGGCTGAGTCATCATCTTTCAATTTCTGCATATCTACTCTCAGCAGACGCTTTCGTGCAATAAGTTCTGTTGACAATATGCGATCTTTTTTACTTAATTTGGCAGCCGCGATTTCTTTTACAGAAGCAATCACAAAGCTCTTTCCATGCAACAAATGGTCTCTTTTTGTAAGAGAAAAACGTAAGCGAGACCTATGTGCGTTTTTGGACGATTTTACTCATATATATCAGGAGACGATGCACACTCCGTCTGTCATTTTGCATAATCATTCGGAAGAGTCTTGGACTCAGACAGCTAAGTCTAATGATATCGTTCAAGCATCTATGAAATTAAAAGACGATTTATTATTACATCGCTTTGAAACATTATCGGCATTCGAATCTATCGCGACTTATCTTACGTCTTTAGATAGCAACCCAGAGTTTTTAGGACGCCATCGGTCTGCAACACGCAATGCTTTGGAATCATTGTCTTGGTTGCCAAACCAACAGACCATACATTTACCCCTCGAGCATCTACTCTTCCCAGCAAGCCTGTTTTATGCCCTATCTTGTTGCACCCCTGAAACTGATGATGTATGCTGCAGCGAAATAATGACGTCAGATGCTTGCATGCAGCATATGCGTTTTAAAGAAGGTCAAGTGAGATTATGCATAATTGCCGGTAGTTTGATGTTTAATCTTCACATCGGCTCAGAGCTTAAGGCTGTAAGAGCAGGCGGCGTTAAAATTATTCGCCCTCCCAGTTTATTGAATGACGATTCTGGATATGTAGTCGACATGCTTTTTACATTTGTGGAATAGTATTGTAATTATTTTACTTGTTTGTAAACTTACATGTTTTTTGTTGTAATCTTTAATGTCTGTGTTTCTATCTACAAGGCCTGAGTCATTTACTGATTAAGCGACTTCCTTGGTTTCTTCTTTTCCGATTGCGCCATTTTGAGTCATCTGCACACTTTTCTCCATCAGCTTATCAGCAACAATATGTACTTTGGACGGAAAGCAATATTGCGTCAAAATCGCCTGTAATGGGGCGGGTATGAACTTCCAGTAGAACTTTCCTGCACTCTCGCTGAAGGTGACTTTAATCAATAGAATATAGGGTAAAATGCTAAACCAAAAAAATCCTTCAACATTCGTCGTAGGCGTTGGATATCCGCTTGTTAAACCACACTTCGCAACACCGCCAGTTGGATCTGCAGCTAAGTTTGTAAAACCGCCAATGACGCACATGGACCAGGACACAATATGACTGACGTAATCAGCGGTTCGAAACGAGGGCGTCACAAACTCATAAAGTGTAATAAAAAACATCACTCCTGCACTTAAGCATTGAAATGCAACATTCAGGAGTATCAGACTTCGATATGTATTCCAAAGCTTCAGCAAAGGACTTTCTCCGCCTGTTTTACTCAAAGCCACGATAGAAATCGAAATACAGTAGCAAATGATATGAATTGTAAATATAGATGTCAAAATCCAAAATGCCAATAGAGGGGCTCCATATTGGTTGAAATAAGCTGTAGTATCTGCCAGACTATAGTGAGGGTAAGGCAAAGAGCTGATATAGTAAACAGGGTTCCACATTTCAAACGGGGCTACACCTTGCGCATTTACTCTACCTTTAACGAGCGGAACTAGCCACATAGTAAGCGATGCAATTCCAAGCGCAACTGTGTATACACGACGAACAACCACAATACTTTTGATTTGCCAATAAACGCGAAACCAAACTTCAAGTGTCACACATGCATTAGTGAAAATTATTACGTAGACAAATGCGCTCCTCATGATGGCACCAGGAATGGCTAGTATCATGCCGCGTGCGGTTTGGCCTTGTTCAAAGACTAGCGGGTTCGCACATATGGCACTTTCACTGGGCTTTGAAAACAGGTACAGAGCGAGGACTAATTGCAGCACGAAAATAAAGATAACACAGCCAAATACGTGGTTGTTTCGCTTTTCTTTGTCCTGCAGAAGCATATTACAGATGATCAGACCACAAAGGATAACCGAAATTATTTGAATAGCCGTCTCACGATTCTCCACTGACGCATAATCCTTAAGTGTGCCAATAATGAGACTTGGACATGTCATTTTGCAAGGGCTTAAATCATTGCCTTTTGGCTGTGGATTAGAGCCCATCATAAATGCGTAGCGTGAATCTTCTATGCCATCAATGGTATCCGCAGAAAAGGCATATGGGCATTGCGTTTCTACTCCGAATCCCTTGGCAGGAACGTTGTCATTGGCATCCGTAGTGAGCAGGATGAATCCTCCAGCGCCATTTGGAAAGGCACCTAAAGTAACAGAAGTTTCGGGGAAAAGTGGCGTACCCGGGGCGACTTCGGTTGAACAGTCCAAACCAAGCATCGGTACCATTTTAATGAACGGAGCACATGCATCATTATATGTTTTGCAAAGAGCCTTACTTGGGAATTTCGGGAAATCGACAGGGCCACCGAACACCGGTGCCAGACTAGTCAAACCTTGCGGGGGCATATAATTCAAAGCACAAAAAAATCTTCTCATATCAACAAGGCAAGTATCATGAAGCCATCTTGGAACTAGGTCAAAAATAGGCGCGGTGGTCATCTCAAGAAGACTCTGTTGAACGTATGGTGGAAGTAGTGGGGATAGTCCGGGAATCGCGGATATTTGCGAAGTAGCTCCGAGATATGTCTCAGTTGTAATTCCTGCACAAGCACTTCCAATGTATGGTTCTCTATGCGAAGCCACTGTCACCGGACCAAACATAGAAGCCGTCATGGCATTGCATGTCGCGACGTTGGTGTCGAAGAGCGTGTGATCAGAACACGGCATTGGAACCCCAAACGCCTCAAGTAGCCCTCCACATGTAGTGCCGGTAACAGAAGCGGCGTCACACAAGCTTTTGCACGGTAGTTTCATTGGTAGATTAGTTACAACGTCGTAGGTAGTCGAATCACCAGGAATAACTGCGCGGCCATACACGAAGGGATTCAAGAAATGTCATTAGTGTTGATTGATGTAGGAAATGTATCGAAAAACCAAACCATAACATGATGTGCAAATACTTACCGTTAGGAATGCATGGTTGATATATCTGCGCGCAAATCATGCGCTTATAATCTGTGAGACAAAGATTGTTAATCATTCCATTTAAAGCAGGAACCATTGCTCTTACATCCGTTTCTAAAGATTCCTTAGTAGAACCTGCATTAACAATGAAAGGGTAATTCACAATGTCAGAGCACATAGAAAATGGCGAAAATGTATCAAACGATTGACAGACAAATGACGATGGTAACTTGCGTCGATTTTCGGCAACGCTTTCAAATGAATAATGAGGTTCTTCATGAATTGTATTAAAACTTGAATTAAACCCAGTTGCCTTAAGTTGGGTATTTCCAAGTATGCCTTTGCCAGCAGACGATTTTACAGCAAGTACAGCCAGTTCTAGGTCTTTATGTAAATTGACATAAAGACTGGCATTGAAAGCAGTTGTGAATGAACCTCTAGCATTGACGAAGCAAACTGCCAAAACAGTCAATCCTAGAAAAATCATATTAGCCATTGTAGATTAGTATGCGTGAGGCTGTACATATATCCGAAATGTATTTAGTATTATGGTGGGAATCGAACAGGAATGGTTAGAAGATTGTTTTAATGCATAATTGAAATATTTTTTTATGTTTTAATGCCTATTTATGCACTGAAAATGCAGCACAATGCAAATATTTCAGTGTTTACTCAATACATACACTTTGTTTACACTCTATTGTCACTCAAATTATGGTTTGCCAAGATTTTCGATGACAATTTTTTGTCGTGAACCGCTCGTAAGGGCTTGAGTCAAAAGGGGCCCGAGGGCTGAAAAATCCGAACTTAGTTTACACGACAGTTCATCACTTTATCAAGACAATAACTACTCATAACTAAACAGGTCGTGAACTTAACGAGACATAATGCTAGGCAATGCAGTAAAATTTAGAAATTTCCTAAAAAATACTAATTATGACGTGTTAGCGCGCAATGGATGTACACGCTTCTTTACTAGGTCTATATCAAGAGAATCAGATGTTTCGACCAGCAATGGAAGTCAGCATACATCAACACCTATTGAGAGCATGTCGGACGATCCTAGATACAAGGCTAGTGCTGAAGTTCCTATATCTGTCCTTAATACGATGCATAGCGATGTACCTCATTCTCCAGGATTTTCTATTAAAGGTAAAGCTCTAAAAGGGCGTCCCGCGTACTTAGATTTTCAAAGTACTACACCTATGGACCCCCGCGTATTAGATTCAATGCTCCCATATATGATGGGACGTTACGGCAATCCGCATAGTAAGACACATTCATTTGGATGGGAGACAGAACAAGCAGTGGAAGACGCTCGTGCGCACGTGGCATCCTTAATCGGCGCTTCTCCTAAAGAGATTGTTTTTACTAGTGGTGCAACTGAGAGTAATAACATGGCTTTAAAAGGTCTGGCTAAATTTCATGGACAGAAGAAAAAACACATCATCACGACGCAGACTGAACACAAGTGTGTTCTGAATTCTTGTAGAGCTTTGGAGTCCGAAGGTTTTGAGGTAACATATCTGCCCGTAAAAACGAACGGTCTTTTGGATCTGAAAGTACTTGAAGCAGCCATTCGCAAGGACACCCTGTGTGTCAGTGTGATGGGTGTGCACAATGAGATCGGTGTCATTCAACCTCTCAAAGACATTGGCGCTTTGTGTCGTCGAAACAACGTATTCCTTCATAGCGATATGGCGCAAATGGTTGGAAAGGTGCCAGTTGACGTCAATGACTTGAATGTTGACTTGGTTAGCATCTCTGGACACAAGATCTACGGCCCCAAGGGAATTGGAGCGCTGTATGTGCGCAGAAAGCCGCGAGTGCGTCTGGAACCTTTAATAAGCGGAGGAGGACAGGAACGAGGATTGCGATCGGGCACGCTGTCACCAGCGTTGTGTGTCGGCTTTGGCGAGGCTGCGCGGGTCTGCAAGCAAGATCTGGCTTTCGACACAGCATGGGTGACGCACTTGTCCAACCGGCTAAAACATGGTATTCTCAGCAGAATTCGCGAGGTTGTGCTAAATGGTGATCCAGATGCTCGCTACCCAGGAAATCTTAACTTTTCTTTTGCCTACGTTGAAGGTGAGAGCATGCTTATGGGCTTGAAGAACATTGCCGTGTCCTCGGGCAGCGCATGTACCTCCGCCTCCTTGGAGCCGTCATACGTTTTGCGCGCAATCGGAACAGATGACGAGATGGCACATAGCAGTATTCGCTTTGGAATCGGGCGCTTCTCCACTGAAGAAGAAATAGACTTGGCTCTGGAACTTTTGGAGAAGCACATCCACCGCTTGCGCGAAATGTCCCCCCTGTGGGAAATGGTGCAGGAGGGCATCGACCTGAAGAGCATTCAATGGACGCAGGATTCTCACCATCACTAGAGATAGGGAAATCTTCATTATATTATATATAAATATGTAGAATCATACATCGCTGACTTGCAGCACATTTCAAGAGCAGAGTTTGTGGGTAGGTCACGTTGATGCCTTGCCTCCGGCCCTGACGAGCAGTGTCAAGGCGTCCATAATCCATTGTACAGATATTTTAACATGCTTCTATACTCCCACTGATACCTTCTTTGCCGTAAGAAATGCATCAAACTTCAGATTTAAACCGTTTCAATTCTCGCTCCGCATCCCCCGCGGCGTGCTCGTCCGTGTCCAAAGCCAGCGGCTCAAACTCATCAGATTTCACCACAATCCGACCAACAAGCGCGCCCATAGCTTCGTAAATGTCCTTTTCAGGCGCTGACATGTTTTGCCATCGGCTACTTAAGTATTTGGCCATGCTGAACGAGTTATCGAAGCACTGGATAACGAAGGCTCGCTCCTGGTTGGTGAACTGCATATACCCCGTGGTTTGCAAAATCGGTGCGGATGAGTTAACGTCCTCACTTTTTAACCGTGTGGCAACTTGATCGTACGCACTGGCGTTGTATACGCGAACTTCTTCTAAGTAGCGAATTTTGTCCAGGCGTGCGGCTTCCTCGAAGGGTTTGCGCTCTTCAGAGGACAACGCGTTCCAGCGCTGTCCTAAAATTTTGTTCACCTCATTATTTGACAACTTTTTCATTTCTCGATCTTTCATAAGCGAAGGGCGCGTCGCTTTAACGTAGAGGTTGAAAGATGCCAAGTACCCTTTGGGCTTCACAACTTCTGGTTTACGTTTTTCTGTTAGTCCGAGGCCGTCATCGGCGAGTCTCAAGGCCTCTACAGCTTCGTTAGGAAGCCGTAGAAAATGTCTGTTCACTTCAATACAAGATTGGGTCTGATTAACGAAAGCAAATGACAAGTATCTACTGTCGCATGCGGCTATATATCGATCCAGTGCGAAATACAGTTCTCGTCTTAAAAAGATGGTCGATGTTGCGTATTCACCAGTGCATGTTTGTCCCGCTGGCACAATGCTCTTGTCCCCAGTCCAAAATGAATTGCAAATTCGAGCAAGTTCCATATCTTTTCCAAGGACCGGCTGAACAAAAAGATCAAACATTTGGTACGTGCCCACTATTGGCAAGCCTTCGCATTTACAAATTGTCTCCCGATGGAGCCGTTGAAATACCACACTCGTGCTTCCGTATGCAAAGAATAACGTGAATGTCCCCAGAACGGCAGCGAATTCAACCAACAGTTCTCCAGTATTGAGACCATGAGCAGTAGACACACTGTCAGAGCCTACAAGTGGAGCTAATATTTTTTCTAAGACTTTGATAAGAACACTTTCCTCAAAAGCATCGAAAACACCAGCGACAAGGCATCCTTTACTTGCGAGCGATATGTACGATATGTTTGATTTAGTGAACTTGTTCGTATACGAAGAGTTACTGATATTGCAATATACTCCTTTTTCGGCTGTAGAGCTTAATTTTGAAGGTCTTCGAATTTTAGGTTGGTGGTCTGTCTTAGATATTGACGATGGCTTTAATATAAGCACGTTACGTTCTGATTCGTAGCCTTGAAGAAGCGCAGCTGATAAAAAATTTCCATTGCCATAACTAGATATTATCCACGATACGCTGCTCGCTTTATTCATACTTAATGAGAGTTATTCTATATTCTTTTAGTATCTTGTGATTTTAAAAATGAGCTGTCAAAAATTAGTCATACTAGTCACGGAATCATTTTGTCACCTTACCCCTATCCTGGAATTTGGATATTCCCAAAAATTGAAAGATGATTTTGAAGGATCTCTATAGTGTAAATACCATAATACGTTCGCTTTTTCTAAAGCTTCACAAATAAATTTTAGAATGAAAACATTTTCTGCTATTTTTTTGGTTATTTTTTCTGTTTTGCTTGCATACATTATGCAGGCATATCAAGCAAACCAAAAGCCGACATTTCCGGAATGCGATAGAGAATCTTATCGCGAATTTGTAACTCAGCTTAATCATTATGCAAATCAATCGAATGTGCCAGGATATCAACATCTTCACGGGGAATGTGCTTTCTCTCAGACTTATGAACTCGCGAGATCGAAATTTCTTCACGCCATAAAACAAGTTGGTGCAAGTCATACAAGCATACCCGTGGGAACTGACGGGCTATCGATAGATGTGGCAGAGATTGCAGGTAGTACAGACAACTTTTTAATTTCGCTATCAGGCGTGCATGGCCCAGAAGGTTTTGCTGGAAGCGCGATTCAAACTTCACTTATAGAACTTATATCAAATTCTCCGGAAATGCAAAAACTGTATAATTCAGCCGAAGAATCCCGCAAAGCACCTACTCTTATATTTATACATGCATTAAACCCATACGGATTTGCCAACAATAGACGCTTCAATGAAGATAATATTGATGTAAACAGAAATTTTCTCACTGAAAAACAGTTCAAGGAAGTGATGGCGCGAGATCCTAACTTTGCAGGATACATGGATGTTGATTTCATGATAAACCCTAAAAGCATGCCATTTGGAAACAATTTATTCTTTAATGATATTTGGGGACATTTGAAAAGTGCGTATGCCGTTGCGCGCTACGGGATTACTCCTATTAAACGCGCGCTTGTTGCAGGCAATTATTTTCGCCAATCTGGTCTGGGCTTTGGCGGCTTCAAGAGATCCTTAAGTGCAGAGACACTTATAAACATTGCAAAAATCAAAAACCTTCACAATGCTAAAAAGATTACCTTACTAGACCACCACACTGGGCTGGGACCAAGTGGAACGGACACTCTCGCTTTGTTAGGCCGGGGCAACGCTGAATTTGAAACAATGCTGGACAAAATGTTTCCTTTAGAAATGGATGGAGACGTCATTGTCGGTGGGGCTAAAGCTTCCACAGCAGAAGGTAGTGCCATGAGCGGCTATGAGCTGACCATCGGGACGGTAGACGACTTCTGCAAAACTTGGATGGCGCCTAATGCAGATCACACCCGTGATGTGTTGTGCATTACGCAAGAATTCGGGAGTAAGTTAAATTTCGGTTGTATTATTGTGAAGTTGCATGTATGATTTGGACATATTTTGACCGTAATCCCTCTCTTCGCCTGTCTGTGCTCTTCTTTCCGCTTTTCCGACAGCTGTTTCCGTCATCCAAGTAGGAAAGGCACAGATGGAGGAGAACTTTGCTTACCATTACGGTACAGTTGAACAAAAGCGTGTTTATGGGGAGCGTTTGAAAGGTGTTTTCTATGTTCAAACAAAAGAGTGGATGCGCAACGTCGCGCATCGCGGACTAACACTGTGGATGCAAGCATGGAATCATTTAACTGTTTGATTGGTTTTTACATCATAAATCATTATTACGAATAAGCAACTCTTTATTTGGTTTGGTCTTCACTTTCGCTATCGTCGCTATCAGAAGAGTCTGATTCGGAATCCACATCTGAAGTATTTGTGTGCGTACTGTTTGTAGTTTCTACAGTTTTTAATACTGCGCCATCAGAGATAGGCATTCCTTGAAATGCAGCTTTTGTTTTATTTTTAGCTACGGCACTCGCAGCCTTTGCAACATTAGGAGCTTTCGGATTGTCATTATTTTCATCTTTTAAAGCCTTCTTCAAAGGCGGCTTGCTCGCAATTCGATCATTTTTTATATGTTGGGCCAGAAGCGTACCATTAAACTTATCAAACTCGGCAAAGATTCTTCTACCATAGAGGACGCTGCCATTTAAATCGTCGATAGCGGCGAATGCATTTTCAGGATCCTTGAATTCAACAATTGCGTATGACCATTTTCCTAAATTTAATGGTTTGAGAACAAGTCGAGGTACAGGCCCATATATCTCCATTTGCTTTCGAAATGTGTCTTCAATAGTGTTGACCGGAAGTAGTCTTACTACAATGAAATTGCTTACTTGTCTGGATTGGAGAGAATACGATAGCCCTAACCCCGACCCTATCACCTTGCGAACTAGCGACATAGGAAACATTATGCTCATTCAAGCACTAAATACCTTAATAGACTTAAAAGCGTAAAATCCACCAATTTTAAAAATCTCTGAACGAAAGTATGATTTAAATCCTCTCTAAGCCCTTTCCCCTTTCTAATTTATTTGTATATTTTGGCAGTACATGAAATCTTGGGAAAGAAGGGATCTCATATATGTCCTCCATACGCATGAAGTAATCGAAAACTTTAAGAATACAAAAATATGTCTAGTGAAAGTTTTAGCGCAACGGACACGCTGAAAAGTGTTTTGGAGACCGCGTGTAATGGTATAGGTGACGCCATTGTCAATGCGATGAAGAATCTGGAGACCTTTGAAAGTCACGATAATTACATTTTTCATTCATGTGCAGTGATTAAATCGCATGTTAGTGCGGATGTCAGACTTTTGGCCGTCATTTCACTTAAAAACGTTGTCATTCGTTATTGGACGAGAGGTCGTGAATCTAACCACATCGCATCAGATATCGAAAAACAAGAACTAAGAAATTTCACTTTATATCAGTTGAGTCTCGAAGACTGCCCAAAAGTAATCCAACAGTTATCTGCATTGGTCGCGAGAATATCTCGAGCGGATTGGCCACAAGCTTGGCCCGAATTGATACCAACATTAGTGAAACTGAGCATTGAACAGCCACTAAAAAAATCAACCTATGCTTTGCAAACGTTGAACGATTTTTTTGCAGAAATGAAGTCTATGCAGCTCCCGCTTCCACGGAAAGCACTTGCCCTTGCATGTTTCGAAAATTTCCCAGTGTTTTTAAAGCACTGGATGATACAAGGAGAAACATGTTTGCATTATATGTCAACGCTATCATCAACTGTATCGAATCACAAATGCGAAGGTTCGGTTTTTAGTGATGGTTTCGAAACTACTTATGTGCTCGAACTGTTTGATAATTTTAGTCTAAGCACTGGCATGCTTCATCAGGTAGCTGAGAGGGCGTATATTGCATTGGTTCGATCCGAATATGATTTGCTAAGAACATTCTTTCAGAAACTCGCAGAATATATTAGTCGACTATCAGAGTTTCGCCAATTTGCAGCTCAAATAGAAAAGATTGAGGCCGCACGATACACTGCTAATGCATCCTTTGGAAGTTCGGTGTCCACAAGGGTTCAAAGAGCTCTGAACGAATGTTCCGTCATCCCAAGTTCATTGCAAAAAATGTATCCAGTCGAAATGATTTCATTCATTTGGCCTTTTCTTGAGTTTTTTATGGATCGGCTAAAGAAGGACTGCGATCATGCCTCCATACAAGAGCCAGATGCGATGTCGTCAGATTTGCACAAATCGGCGTTGTTGTTTCTGGCCAATGTCCTGTCATGCAGAGAGTACGACGAGGCAGCAGCATTGGAAGATAATGAGATTGAAGCTAAGCTTTTTCTAGAGAGTCAGCGTTTAGGAATCGCGCGTGCGAAAGACGTATCCACAATAACTGAACTGGCCCGTCAAGCTCGAGACGCCTTCTTTCAAGGACCAACGGTTACTCGGCTTATGGATATGTGCTTGCATTTCTTCCTTCCTTACACACCTGCGACATTGCAGGAATGGAATGAAAATCCCGAGCAGCTTTTCAGTGCCTTTCAAGCACAGCAAGAAAATGACACCGTGCGAAGCGCTGCAGAGGGGCTGATTGTGGGCCTGCTAACCCACAGGAGTTGCTCGACGACATTGACGGAATATCTGGTTAAGTATCTGCACGATATTGATGCGCAAGTTCGCATATCTACCGAGGGGGCTTCGTTCAATGATATTCTCTTCTGGGAAGGCATTTTCTTATGCGCCGGGCTCGGCGCCTCTCAGATTGCGCAGCACATCAATACGAGCCAGTGGTTGCGGCTAATATTGGGGCCCATGTGGGGCCAGCTTCTTTCTCAACCGCAATCCGGTTCAATGCGCGAAGGTCAACAAATTATGCGTCATCGTCTCCTTTGGCTTCTCCGGTGCTGGTTTTATCAGTTCGAGAGTTCCTGCCAACTGGAGCTTCTTTCTCTTGCAGCATCAGTGCTCAACCCAGCGAGCAAAAGCGACATCCTTGCAAGCATGGAAGCGTGTCTGTTGATCGAAACGGCATTTTATACATGCAGTTTTGATAAAGAAACTCTCGCGCCAGTGTTCATTCAACTCGTTGAGCTTCTCGTTCTGCAAGCAGGTCGGGTTTCTGAGCCGGATCCTCAAGGAATAATTGTGGGAGTGATCGCCAAGCTTGTGCAATGCATGGGATATCGCTTGCGCCACATAGCTCAAATGTTAGTACAGCAGTTAGCAACACTTTGGAATCAAAATGCATCATTTTCACCGCTTAAACCTGCCATTTTAAGCGTTTTTACAGAGATTACGCACTCTATAGGAGTGGCCGAAAATATGCTTACTAGCATTTGTGAACTGATAGCACTTTCGTGCAACGGTTCATGTGAAACTTCTTATTTACTTAAAGATGGACTGTCACTATGGTTGGCACTGTTGAAAAATCTCCGGAATGAGGATTACGTTCAATGTGTTGATAGCCTCTTCAGTCACTGCTTCGGCCTCATTTTCAGCACGGAAGCCCACGATTTCTCAGAAGAAGTGCTGCGAGATATCTTGCTTATCTGCGAGGCATATGCTCTAGTCGGTGGAAGGGAGTTCTTGTTGAACAACCACGCCACTCTCCGGAAACTCTATCAGGCGCTTCTGTGCAATGCTCCTCCTCGATGTGTCGAGTATACCATTCGCCCACTCGAGGCCTCATTTCTCGCATGCTCTGTTGAAACTTCGCAGTTTATCTATGAAACAAAGCTACTTTTAGCACCGCTGCGTGCTTGTGGTGCTGTAACTCAAGAGTGGGGAGGGCTGTTTGAAGACGACAAAGAAGCGGACGTGGCAGTTGTGATGTACTTGTCCTTGCTCGCGCGAGTAGCTCTGGTTTCCCCTGCCTTGATTTTCAGTGCATCGGAAGATATCGTTTCAGCTTTACCTCCGCATATTCGAAGCAGCTGTGACATCACTCCAACAAATTATATGAACGCCATATTCCGGCTTTTCATCGACAAGTTCGAGCTTTGTGAGTACTGCGTCAGCGGGGCATGGCGCCAGAAGCTTTGGGTTGAAGCTCTTCTTGTGCTCTCACCGGATAGCCCAGCCTTATGGCAGTGGTTTCCTGAAGTGTGTCATCTTGCGACTTCTGTGGCCAGAGATTGGGACTCGCTGGATGCGGAGTCTCGAGCCAACCGTATGAAGGCCCTACTAACCGATACTCCAGTGGAGGACGATGTCGACTTCGATCCAGGCTTGGAAGAAATACCAAATGTTCAGCCAGTAGACAAACGCGTTGGAGATACGTTACAAAATATATATTTGGAGCTGATACAAGAAGATTGGGCGTACAAGATGTCTGTCGAAACATTACTACACGAGAAAACACGTGCCCTACAAGAGCGCGCGGGGAACGACACTTTTAATAGTATTATGAGCTACATGTACAAATGAAAACAATGTTAATACAAATAAAATGCATATAATGCTATACATAATACCAATATAGCGTAAATAATCGAATCGAGGCGTGTTCCTGCAGAGCTGGAACATTCGGAGTTGACAAGACTTTTTGCGACCGCTTCATCATTTGCCTCAGTTTTGTCTTTCGAAGTTTCGCTGCTAAAGATCTTCTTCATTTGCTTGATTTTGTTTAATTTCGCCTTTTCATAAATTGCTTGTGCCCTTTCAGCACGTTCCAATAGTAACGGGATTCGTAATCTGTCTGTTTCACTGACGGGCATGCACGGTTGAAAACGCAGCGCTTCAGTAGTCATGGTTTTTGTTTCAACTTTTGAACTCCCTTCAACTATATCTAAAGATTTTCTTAGTGCACTTATCGCCGATACATTTTCTCCTAGATGCACTAGAACCATACCTCTTCTCATTAGTGCTTTTCCACAACGAGGTCGTAATTCAAGAGCGGCGTCAGCAAACTTTAATGCCTTCGAAAACTGTTTTAGTTGAATGCAACATGCAGCCAAATTACATAGTACTGGAATGATCAATATGTCAACATTACTATCGTTAGCTTGCGTAACATTTTTCATATCAAGATCTACACTGTCATCCACATCTCGATCATCAGCCGGTGTTCCTTCTCTTGGAGGTACCCGTTTAGGAACGATAGTTCCAAAATTTGAAGCAGCCAAAGCCTCCACATACTTTTCCATAGCTTCCTGAATTAATTGTTCGGCATATAGTGCATTTGCAAAATCTTTCATTTCAAGTGCCCAAGCAGTACGGTCTTCGGGTTTCATTTGCTTTAAGTTTTGGGCAGCGTATGCCAAACGAGACTTTGTACTTAACGAATTGAGAGCTTTTGCATCCGTATCGACTAGACTTCCATCGGGAAGGCGCCGTTTTAGTTGACATGTCATTCCTGATGTTTTATCTGCATTCATACTTTCAATCATCACCTCCAAAGGAGATGGAGGAACAGTAGTTCCTTTACGATCCATGTCACAATAAGAAATAATCAAGTTGAACAATTGCAGTACAAATAGATACAGATTTTGGTGCGATTGCAGAATTCTCTTTCTTAGTTCCTGTAATCTTTTACATGGCCGCAATTAGTATTTTTTCTTTCTAGTTAAAGAGGTAAGACTCACCGACATCATAAGCTCCAAAATCAATCGACGCCAACACAAGCATTATAAAATAAAATGCGCGCAATACAATATTTCAGTGTTGAAATAGTTGCTAAGAGCATTAACGAAACGAACTAGTCACTTGAGCAAGTGTCACACGTCGTCATTATCTTGTCGCATCGTTAATTTAAAAGAACTATAAAAATAAATATAATCGTAAAAGAATGATTATTGAATACAACTTTGAGACCAAGGATGAGGACATGGTTCCTAAGGCCATCGAACTACGAAGGCGCATGGCCGAGCGTCGACTGGAACAGTCCAGGAAAAGTGGTGTATTAGGTGAAGAGACATTAAAAAAGATGTTAGCCGCGAATAAGGAGCAAATGGAAGAGCATTCACACGAAACATTTGCAATATCAATGGCTGAAATAAACGAAAAAATTGCTGTCTCGCGTGCTGAACAACAACTTAATCTCGAAGCTAAAGTCAAGGTGTTACACAGAGACATTGACAGAGCCAGTAAACTCAACAAATCGCGTATTGATATTCTTGGAGATCTAGAGAGCAGGATAACCAAAATGCGGAATCAGCTCAAAGACCCTACACAGAAAACTGTTGAAGAGGAAATCGGAATCGCTTTAAGGAAAAATGGTAAAGATAGGCTAGAGAGCAATTTTGAAATATGTCACCATTGTCAACGGCGTATTTTAGTAAAGCTTTTTGAAGCGCATACTGCGCAATGTCAGCGCAAAGATTCATCTGAAATCGGCAAGGTTTTCCGCAGTCATGAGAACAAGGCACCAGTATTCGACTTGCAGCAGAGCGAGGAGGTTTCACTTACTACTTTCGTATCTGGTGCACCACGCAACTGCAAAGTGATCGAAGTCGGATCGACAATGATACGCTGGGCATGGGAAGAGCCCGTTACGGACGGCGGTCTGCCTATCTACGAGTACGAAATCCGATACACGGAGAAGTTCATGGAGCTAAACAAAAAGACTAAGCGTTATACCGTTGTCGTCACCGAGAAAGAGTCGCATCTCACTTCCTACTTCGCTGCAGCAAATCCCATTTGCCATACAGGAACTAAAATTGTCGGTCTCAAAGGCGGCACAGAGTATAACACGTGGCGGATCCGATGCAAAACGCTGAAGGGCTGGTCAGCCTGGGTGGACATGCTGCAGTCGGATGAGGACTCGCACAAGAAGCTATTCGTGATGACGGAGGACGTGGAGGCACCTTCTCCACCACTTTTCTTCCGCCTTGTACAAGTAACATCTTCATGTGTGCATTTAGCTTGGGACTTGCCGTTTACAAATGGTGGGTCTGAGTTAACAGATTTTATCATCTTTTACACAGTGTGCGAAGTTCGGACGACCACCACTGAGCGTGACGTGGTTTTCGAAGTGGACAGCAAGCACTACACAGAAGGAGTTGCTACTTCCGCCGTCCTTCGAAACCTTCCTGCAGACACAGTGATCAGTAAAATACATATCAAAGCCGTGAACAAAAGAGGGCTCATATCCGAGCCCATGAAACTGCCAAAAATTGTTGACGAGGAGTCTAAGGAAGAAATTGACGTGAAGACACACTCTGCGTCGCGCTACGCTTTAACACACCGCGAGTTTGAAAGGTGTGCGAACAGTACCGAAACTTTCATAGATACCGCTTTCTTCACGGGCGTGCAGCAGCGCCTGTTGCGTGTAGACTTCATGCGAGCACTGGAGGTGGAAATGAAGCACCTGAAGCCAGACGAGCTTGAACGTCAAGAGGCCAAAGAGTGGGCTGCAACGCTAGGTGCACGTGAGCGTAAGCTGAAAGAAATTGCAGACGAAGCGGCGAGAAATGATCCTTTCTCGGACGCTAACGCCGGTCAGGATGACGAGCTGGGCGAGTTACTGACCCAAAAAGATGAGTTCGTGTTCACCAATCAACAGAGGCGGCAGCACTTTAAGCGCAAACTAGAAAATCTTACTAACGACATTGAAAGGCTTGGGCATGAAAAGTATCTTATCGATGCGGAGCGCTCTCGCCTGACCAATTTGATGAAAAACGAGCAGAAGGCCAGGATGTCCTACAAGCTTGAAAGAGATCGCGTGAAGAATTTTACGGGATCGATCGT
>JACCDO012080390.1_pt1 | contig 16256 bp, 11 predicted proteins | sample 7446101 | NCBI WGS metagenome assembly JACCDO01 (sample SAMN15323440, study PRJNA562643) | freshwater metagenome | isolation source: river surface water | place: USA:Blue River Watershed | collected 2017-08-16 | reverse complement strand
TACGAATAAGTTTAGAGAAAAAAGAGTTAGAAAATGACAATCCAATCGTTATTGGTTACCGCAATGTATGGTTTGTGTTCACTCCATCCGACGCGACGCTTCTCATCCCTGGTAGCGAAGCCGACCTTAACCTGATGCATGACACATTCATGAGTTGCTTCACTACTCAAAAGGCAGCATCATTCCCATCTCCACATTATGACGGTCCATTTTCTGCTTGGGCTCGACACTTGCAAATACAGCAAAAGGATCAATTAAAGACTCTGTTGGGCGAAGAATATTTCCTCAATCACAAGGATGCGCGGGTGAGAAACGCGAAGGGGTTCGTGTTCCTCAAGGCTATGTATGCTGATCACTTCTTGCAGGAGGTAGAAGAACTAAAAAGTAAATTTGAAATAGTCAAATAAGTAGAAATTAGCTTGTTATTAATGATGTAACAGTCGGTCTGTGTCATTCTTGCTTAGTTGCGACGGTATTTTCCATGAAAAATATGGGGACTGGAAGAGAGTAAATTATTCCTTAATTAAATTATTAAATATTATAAAATAATAGTTAACGTTTTGACATATTTTGAATATGTCTGTGTCTATCTACTTAAGCCTTGATCTCGCCAGCAACGCAGTCATCATCAATGCCGCAATCACCCATCTTGATTCTAAAGGATCCACCTTCTCCCCATCCTGGGCCCCAACTGTTGGTGCAGATCCAGTAGTTGACGTTGTTCTCTACTCCCCAACCAATCATTTTAATAGCATGGCCACCTAAGTAGTCGCCAGTTACGTGTTGGTAAATACCACCGGAATAAGTTTCGAAATCTTCGTAAACTTTCATGGCTACGGAAATAGTTCCCTTCTCCATTAATTCCTTCTTGATGTTTTCAACACCTTTGATGGAGTATGAGGATGATGCATAATGCTTATCTGAACTGTATGGTGTGGTGTAGGTAGAATCGGTACATGATGATGTGCACTTTGGAGTACTGTATTCAGGAAGAGTATCACATGAAACTTCACCTTCTACTGTAACGTGGTGGGCACAATTTTGTAAACTGTATGGTTTGCAAGTGCCTTTGTCACCATAGTCACCACCAGTTGATACACCAGTCTTGGTGAACCAGTTCCATGCACCGGCTGGTTGACCACCGTTGCATCCCATAGAGAATGAGCATTGGAAGCCATTGCAACATGAGACGGTATCTTCAGGAGACATTAATGTAACGGCATCACCTGTGGTAATACAGAAACGATCATTGAATGCTTCAGTTGAACCGAATGCCCAGCAACTGCCACATGATGATTGATCACGAACATGACCGATGATGTTGGCACATTTAGAGAAGTATGTGCGGGCATCGAATGATGTTGGTAAATCAGATGCTTGTAATGAGAATGAGATTTTCTCTAATGCAGGAGCGACGTATTCGCTGTCACCTGGTAAGAAGGTACCTAAGTACTTCTTGAAACCAGCAACAGTTGAGTTGGCGAATTTGTTGGAAGGTGCTGCTTTCCATGTAGTATGAGCATTGTTAACTAAGTCGGAAATTTCACTGGATCTTAGACGCTATAAAGAACAAAGGTATGTAAGTGTGAGTGTGAGTGTGAGCGAGTGAGTGAGTGTAAATTTGTAGGTTAGTGAGTAAGAATGGGGGAGTGGGAGTCATGATCAGTGGTGAGTACGTAATGAAGTGATATATTTGACAACAGTGAGTCAGTAAGTGAGTTAGTGAGTGATTAAGTGAGTGCGCCACCTTTAGTTCGTCTCCAGGCAGGATCTTGGTGGCGCAAGCGCACACTACGAGAGCGATTAACAGGGCGAAGAATAACATTTTTGAGTTTTTACTTACTGAATTCTTGCTTCAATCCTAAACTTACTAGGGTTGGGAGAGTTAGGGTTATGTCCTTAACTATTCTCATTGGGATACAATGAGATTAATTGTCATCATTACAATCGCTGCAATCGCTCGTGTCGGCAATTTGTTTAGGATGTACTAAATTTTGCTGTTTAACTTTAGATTTTTTTATTTTCATATATAATTATGTGGTTGATTACAATTGAATAATAAGATGAAAATTCAATAAAGTAATAATTGTTACGATGATAGATGCTAATTATCATTAAAATTTTGATGTATGATGAAAACAGCGGTAGGGTATCTCGGCCCCACCAATAGATCACACTTACACTCGTGCTCCCCCGAGGTAGAGATTTGAGCCCAGCTGAGCTCAAAAGTCGATTGAATAATTTCGATTAAGAAGAAAACTTTTGCATCGCAAGAAAACCAAGGAGACAAAGATGGCAGCCGCATTATTGACGAAAATGCTGGTTTTCATTATCGTTGCAACATTCAATATGGTACTCGGTTCTACTTTGACACAGATTGCGACCTTATCTGGAACCCCGGGATCATATCCCCATACTTTTGACGTTGATGCGAATGAAGCATACGTATACGTTACTGATGCAACTGGCACTTTATCACAAATTGATATGACAACTAATTCAATTTCAATAATATATTCTAGTTCAGCGGGGAATTGTTATAGCGTCAATGTTGATACTGCTAATAATGTCTTATATAATGGTGGATATAATATTCTAAATGCATATAATTCAATAACAACTGGTGGATCCAGTTCAGTTACTTTCAACAGTGCATCTGGTTCTGGTGGTACATACTCCACAGCATCAACTATTTTTTGGCCTCATTCTTCAGTTACTGATAGAACTAATAATATTGTATACATAGCTGATGCAGCTGCTAGTGTCGAGTCGGCATCATCTGGGGCTATTTGGAGAATGAATTTTCCTCCTCAAAGTAATAGTGACTTTATTTCGCTTTCACTTACTCTTAATTCAGTTGCATATGTACCCGGTGCACCCCATGGACTTGCATTAAACCTAGCAAAAACTAATTTATACTTTGTGGAGAGTGTTGGAAACAAAGTTAGCGTGGTTGATCTTTCAACACTTGCAGTCACTAATTTAGTTACCACTGGAATTGCCAGGCCTATGGGAATTGCTGTAGACTCCACGGAAACGTATGCATATGTATCAACATGGACTACCCCTACCGATGCTATTATAAAGATTGACTTGAGCACTTATTCAGTTACTACATTTTATTCTGCATCAGCTAGTATAAATTCGTTGTATATGGACAGTACCAATTCATTTCTTTGGTTCACAGATACAAATTCATTTAATACGCTATCTCTTGCCAGTGGTAATAATAACAACAACGATGATGATGACGATGGTAGTAGTGGTGCCAACAGCTCTGGTAATTCAAGTGAAGGTGACGGTAATAACACAAACAATCTTGGTGCGATTGCTGCGATAGGTGCGTTGCCTCTTGGATACTTGATGTACTTCTTAAGCAGAAGAAGGTTAAGTATGGAAAATAAGACCGAAGTTAAAGCATCAGAAGTGCAGGTTGAAACCGAAATGGTAAATCAAAATGAAAGTGTAGCAACTGCGTAATTAGTAGTAGTAATCGTACCAATTTCATATGCTAGTTAAGCAGATATAGACAATTTTATCAATTAGCTCTTCTCTTTCCAACAAACTTAATTCAGCTACTCTTTATATTACCCATAATTTGGTACTATCGTACATATTACACACGGTAACAGTGTCCTTAGGGTCCTACACTCACCTAATCCCTATTATGCTCACAAATGAAAAGCGCTCAAAAAGGCGATTGATGCGGCTAGTGGTGCTGCATCTCGCTGTTTGGTTGCTTTCTGCCGCGGGAATGGCGCGCCTGGTGGTAAGAAACAAGCTTGTGCCTCAAACTATCAAGGCAATAAGTCTTGATGTGACTGGCACACTGCTAGTGCACCGACTGCCCATTCATCAAGCATACTATAACGCATTTAATGAAGTAAATATTGCAGATAAGCCTGAGCTTGCTGACTTGAAAGTTGCATTTAAGAAGGCATATAAAGATATGTCTATAAAGTATCCTTGCTTTGGTTCTGGTAAAATGTCAGATCGCGATTGGTGGTATTTACTAATTCAAGCGGCTATTAAATTCACTGGGAAAACATACGACGAAGCAACTATGCAAAGATATTTTAGATCTGTGTATCAGCATTATGGTAGTCTGGAAGGTTATGAGGTCTTGCCAGATGCCAAGGAGTTTCTTGAAAAATATAGCTCACGTTATTTACTTGGTATTACAAGCAATACGCCTGTCAGGACGATGGAGAACTGTTTACCATCTTTAGGTTTATCTAAATATTTTAAATTTTTTGTATGTTCACAAGATGTTGGATATGAGAAGCCGTCACCAAACATATATAAGAAATCCATTGATGAGGTTAATGTCGCTCACTCTCTCATAATCATTCAAACCTATTATTCACATACTCACTCATTATTCAGATCAAATATTACAATCCTAGTATCCAGCCTCATGAAATATTGCACATTGGTGACAACCTAATCAGTGACTATTGTGGCTCTGTTGCCAGTAACATGCAATCGCTGTTCCTGGATAGGTCTGGCAACTCGAAGGTTGTACAGTTCAGTGATTATGACGCGTCTGGTTACGCCATCGATGAGGCAGCCCTTCGCCAGAGCACAGTCAGAAACTTTCAGGAAATTGATGAATTATTGAAATTGTTGTGAGTGTTTATGGTAATAGCCATAAGTCACAGGCAATGGAAATGCTGCGGTCGTGGTGGTGCATCGATAGGCCTCAGATTATACAGCCAGGGTCTGAGGGAAACCATTATTTCCATTAGCGATCCCTATCGCATGCTCTGCACTTCCATGTTCCATGAGTATTCTCGAAATCGCATTGAAAGCTAAGTCTCATCATGACGGTGTGATTAATTACATATAAAATACAACATTTTTACATTTCCGTGAACATATCTTGTGTTATAGCACCATACTCATAATTGATAGTAACCAGTGCTGCTCTTCGCTTGGCTCTGCAGCACCTGGCCATGACGTATGAAATAGCCAACACATTCGCGAGCCATATTATACATATCCAATTCTGTGCTGTAAGAGTACCTATAGCAGTATGTTAAATTGTGTGATGAGTAAGTAAGTAGTAAATGACGCACCTGTAGAGTGAGCTGGTACTTGAAGTACTGCGGTTGTTGCACTGGAGTTACTGCCTAAATAAATCATTTTATTGTAAAAAGCTAAATAATTTATCGAACCAAATCCGGTAACAGGATCCCAACCAGCTTTCGCGGTAAATCCTACGTTGCAACATCCTTTGTCACCTCGAAGACATTTATTAGTGCCGTTAGTTATGTCGTTAGTGAAGGTGGATGCATTCAAGATGTATAATGACGGGGTGACCCACCCTAGCGGTGGTAGTTGGATGCGACTTCTGGCATCATTAATCAGACTTATCATCGCTGCTACAACAGGTGCGGATGCACTAGTGCCTGATGCAACCATTAAGGTACCGTTGACTACAAATATGTAATTAGATCCGGCCAGTGAAACATCAGGGTACCCTCTTCCATATTGATTGTATTCTTGGCTTGGAAAAAATCGAAATGAAAAGCCAGTATGTGGTTTTTCGTCAGTTGTTAAGCTTTGGAAGTACGACTCAACGTATTTGTCTTGAAAAGCTGGTCTCTTGTACGCATTTGAGAATCCACCACCCGTTGTTATACCACAATACGCAGGTCCCTCACATGCGACCTCCTCTTTGTTGAATTCAATGCCAGCAGTAGCCCCAGTTGCCAGTATATATGGGCTTGAAGCAGGAAAATATGGTGTGTAACCGCAATCTTTGATTGACTGGAAATTGCCACTGACTCCATCATCCCCCGCGGCTGCCACAATTGTTATCCCAATTAATGCGAGCTTCCTGGCTTCTTTATCAAATATGTAACGTTCAGAATAACTAAGAAATATTTCTAACATTGCGTACGATATAGAAATAACGCTGGGTGGCTGTTCAAGGGCGTACACATCGCGCAAGAACTGCGAGAATGAACCAGAGCCCATATACATGTATTCCGTTGGGATATTAGGTGAGATGGAAGAGAGATATTGAAAATCCAGGTTTGCCTCACCACAAGACTTATAGTCCGGACATGTGTCCTCAAGGACATGGGTTCCACTACTACTATTGACACTAACCGGTGGATGGTAGTTTAAACCAAAATATTTATCAAATATCTGCAAATCACTGGCCGATACATACTGGTTGTTTGTGCCGAATACCGCTTGGATGAGTTTCGACGTGTTGTACTGTTTCAACGTGTTATGATTATCGATGTCGTAGGCCTTTTGCAGTAGAGCTGGCGTGACGTAGCCGAATATAGTCAACTCTTTGTCATTACTCATCATTCGATGAATAGTTTCTACTTTCGCAGGGTGTGGGGTACTCAATGGAGCTACTACTAACTTAGGAGGGATATCAATTACATTCAATACACAATCTATAATATCAATCAAAAAGGTAGGTATGCTATACGATGATGCCATAACTACTCTGTTGTTGGTGTCGATTGTATTACTGAAATGATGGAAGGTTGTATTTAAAAAGCATTCTAATATCACGATTGGTGCTGACACGTACAAATATTCACCAAATTCACTTATAGAAGTAAGTTCCAATTCTGGGATTGAATTAATATATTCCAAAGCTTTATGAATAGCTTCTTCGTTCGTTACAATATTACCAATTTGTACTTTTGTATAATAATTTCCAAATCTGGAATTAAGCGGATTTGATATTTCAGTCAAAGCAAATTCCAATTGATCGCTATTTAGAACTTTTAAAGCAATAACAACATTGTGCTTCATTGTTTTATCAACTGGTCCATGATCCACTAGCATTATGGGACAATTTACCGCAAATGCGGTTAAATTATCATTCTCGCTAATAGAACAACTTTCGATGAACTTATTCGTATCCACCGGTGTGTACGTGTAAGGCATGTGCGGGATGCCACCATATGCGCTGCACAGCAAGTGTCCTACTAGCAGCAACACGCACCAAAGCGGAATTTCCATGTTCATGAACATAACTACTTGTATTGAAAAAGTGCGAAAAGTTTTATACCATCTGTTTCCCACACCCCTGGTCTAAAGAATGGATGTGGATTTCTTTTCGGTTAGAAAAATAGAGCGCGAATAGTGAAATATTGGAGCATTGTGCGGCTCCGGAGGGATGATGCGAGGTGTCTTGAGATGAAATGAGTCTCACAACTGCTGTGGTTGAATATTCCAACCAAAAGCACAACGCTTCGGTATGGACCAAGTATTTGGCGCCATTGCGTTATAGACCCTTCTTCACTATTTTAACGTCAGCAGTTCTACTCACTATTGCTATTGTGCTTTTGAGCATTTCGTTGCCAATTAGAAGATGCCATAATTGTATTACATATGGTAATGATGAAATTCAGGACGACGTTAATGCCAAGCATACAAACGATGACGACACGCATGAAATATATGTAAAATACAAAGTACCGTATGTTATAGGAGTAGTGCTACTGGTTCTAGGTGTAGGAGTAGTCATTATGGGAATAATATTTACAATTTTAGTTGGTCCATTTTTGTGTTTATTTGATTGTGCTTTTGCTGTCGATGATGATCTTGAAGCTAATAATGGTGCTACGGGTGTTTGCTGCTCTGAAGGGTGGGCGTATTCAGCACTACCACATAGAGATAGCAGTAATCACAAGTTTGTAATTAATAGGGATGAATGGGGATGGAGAGGGAACTATATAAGCTCTGAATTATCCTCTATTATCTTGTACGGCAGACTAGTAGTAGTAGCGATATTTCATGGAATTCTACAGTTTAGTTGCTATTACAACCAACCATTTCAACGTGCAAAATTTATAGACAAATCAAAGATCGGCGAGTTTTCATTCTATTTAGGCTCATTAATCGGTACGAGTCTGTACTCGCTGTATCAAGTACTAATGCTACCATACTTGATTTCTCTCGACATGATTTATACTCCCAACAGCGACTTACTAATTGCGACCAACAATTTCACTTCCTATTTAAGTATCCGACGACCACTAGGCGCTGCAATACTGGTATTCAGGATTTTAATTCTAGGCCATTGTCCTTGCCTCCGCAACACTATTTACAACATCAATGCAGAGACTAGTTATATCAGCAACAGTCCCAAGTCGCAGAAGTCCAGCTCGAAAGCCGCCAGTAGTGATAGCGGCGACTCTGCGCTATATACAGCTATCAAGCTGAACCTTAACGCTGTCATAGTGTTCCTCGTATACTACGGAGCGAATACCTCCAACAAGTACAGGAAGTATCTGATGCGATTAATGAAGAATAAGAATACGTCGATGGCACAGCTGCTGATTAAGAAGTATATTACCACAAGTGAGCTAGCGAACAAGCGAGATAAGGACGGAAATACTCTGCTGACAGCCGCATGTACAGAGCAGCTATACACCTTGGCGATGCTCCTGGTATCGCAGGGCGGTGACCTGTACGTGAAGAATAATCAGAATCTGTGTCCACTGGACCACGTTACTGACAAAATCGCCGCTACAAGACTTGAAGACTGTACCGCGTTACCAATAGCGTGCATGTATGGTAAAGTAGAACGCGTAAGATCGATAATGAAAGCATCCGGCGGGGATTCATTTCGAAAGCTAATTGCTCAATGCCAAGGAGATGATGTTCGTACTTGCGTCCACTGTGTGATTGAGCGGGGATACAATGACATTTTATCGATGTTTCTAGAACACGGTATGTGCGACAGTGCTATATTGGACATCGCTGACAGCAAGGGGTTCACACCGCTATTACTGGCATGTAGCACATCAAATGCCTTCGCAATCAGGCAATTGATCCCCAAAAAGGTTAATATTTTAGTTTGCAACAAGAATTCTAATTATTGTCTTCACTATACAGTGAAGAATAACCTGGTGGAAGGCACTCGCTTGTTACTACGAGAACTGCAAGCACAAGGAGTGCGCAATATTGATTTCTTGAACAAGAAGTTGCAATCTCCGTTACACATCGCATGCATCAATAATAATATGGAAATATTGAAGCTATTACTCGACTTTCAACCGAGTCTGAATATCCAAGACAGTGTGGGTAACACTCCACTATACTATTGTCAAGATGCCGACGCGCTCGGGGCACTCCTCGGGTCCAACGAAACCAATTATTCCTCTCGGAATCATGCTGGTTACAGCATTGCGGGGTTTTATTGTTGTAATAACCATATTGCTCTGTTAGAGACTCTTGGTCGTTACAAACCAGCAGCGCTGCTGGAAGTGCAGCAAGAAGTGGATCAAGCTGGCAAGTCTGTACTAGACTGTCTCGACAGTGATAGTAGACAACGCCTGCATGTGCTCGTGTCAACTGCAGCGACACTTCCTTCCACCGAAAGTATTGTGGTGGATAAAGCAGTCCCTGCAGCTGCTCCCACAGACGTACTAGATCAAAAGATCGACGAGTCGAAACTCTTCAAATACAAAGAAAATGCTCCTAGTAAAATAGTTCCCTTATAACATGTCACATGTGTAATAAATATATATATCTGCTCCAGCACCTAAACATTGTGGTTTCCTGTGCTAGTTTCGTCTACGTCACCCTTCTTGGTATCCTTCGCGCTCCTCATTAGCTGTTTATACTCACGGGGATTTAATTCCGTAAAATAATATTTGAAATATTTTTTCCGCAGCGTATCCAGTGCCACCATAGTCGATGACAGCGCAATAACAAAGAACAAATCTACCATCGTCAGGGCTTCCGTTCGAAAGACTCTTTGTAACGGCGGGAAGTATATAACAAGCAACTGTCCCACCAAGGAGAATGTCATGGCAGCCAAGAATGCGTGGTTAGAAAATAAATTTATTTCTAGAATATTCCTGCTATTATGGCGACAAACCAACGCATTGAACATGTCGAACATAACGAAGGTAGTGAAGGTCATGGTCAGGTCTCGCGCACTGATCGCACCATCCTCCATTTCATGAAGGAAAACATAAAGAGTGCCAGCTAATATCCAAAACCCGGAGGTAAATACCCGAGCTAGCAGTGGTCGGGTTATTACATCATCAGTACGCTTACGAGGAGGGCGTTGCATAACAGATGGATCAACTTGCTCCACACCCAGTGACTGTGCTAAGGGTCCATCCATTATAATATTTATCCATAAAATCTGCATAGGATTCAACGGATTAGGTCTGCCGATTAAATTGTTGAACGCAACCAGGGACAGAGCTGCGACCGAAGTGGACAATTGAAATGTTAAAAAGTTTTTAATATTAAAAAATATACTTTTTCCTTCTTCAACCGCACTCACAATTGTTGAGAAATCATCATCGACGATGATAACTGCCGCTGCCTCTTTGGCCACGTCGGTTCCCGACCCCATGGCTACACCTATATCTGCTGCTTTTAATGCCGGGGCATCATTGACTCCATCACCAGTCATCGCCACCACGTGGCCTCTTGACTGCAAGGCACGAACTATATTCAGTTTATGTCTAGGAGAAGTGCGATAGCATATCGCCACATCCTCAATAATCATCGCCAACGCCTCATCACCACCATTTTTAATCAAATCTTCGATCTGCTGACCACTGATTATTCGCTTTTGACTTATAGAATCATATATACCAGCTTGTGTTGCTATAGTCACAGCGGTTAGTTCAGCATCACCAGTTATCATCATGACTTTGGCACCTGAGTCATGGATGCGATGCACTGCTTCCTTGACACCTGGTCGAAGGGGATCAACTAAGCCAAATAAACCACATAACATAAAGTCTTTGTTGTTATTGCTGCTATTCACATACCCGACACTGCATGCTACTGCTATCACTCTCAGTCCATCCCTGGACATCTCCAGCTCATGCTGATGCACTAACTCTATCATACTACTTGTCAATGGTTGCAAGTCGTAGTTGCTACTATTGCCGTGATAGTAAGCGCAGCGAGGAACAATCACCTCAAGTGCACCTTTAAGAAATGTCACTTTCTTGTTGCCATCATCGCATGTAACTTCCATGACTTTCGTCTCTGATGAAAAATTCACTTCACTAATACGTTTGACCGCTGTTCTTCTGTCTGCAATCCCTAACTTCATCGCTGCCATCAACAATGCCGACTCCGTTGGCTGACCAACTCCTTTGCCATCGGACTGAATATGTGCATTATTACAAAGGCATGCAGAATCAAAGAGTTGCAAGAGACAAGGATTCTTCTTGATGTCGAGAGACTGACCATTATATGTTAATTGTAAATCAATTTCCCCGGTGAATGACGAGGTAGTCGAAGAAAGGGAGTTGAATGATAACGATGATGACAAGGAGGACTTGGGTACCGATGGATAGTTGTGGGACTTGGTACTTACAACGTTATCAATAAGCACAGCATCATCCATTGCCGGAGAATAGGCTCTGGTTACTGTCATTCGATTCATTGTTAACGTGCCGGTCTTATCCGAACAAATGTAATCTGCACATCCAAGTGCTTCTACAGATGGTAATTTTTTAACAATAGCATTTTTTTGTGCCATTCTCATGACTCCTAAGGCAAGCGTCACTGTGACACAAATTGGTAACCCTTCTGGAATAGCCGCAACCGCCAGTGACACACCGATGTTGAACATAGCCAAGAAAGACTTGCCCTGGATCATCCCTAGCACTCCAATGCACGCAATTATTCCAAAAGAAAAGATACTTAATTTTTTACCTAACTCGTCCATTTTGATTTGTAAAGGAGTCCTCCTGTAGATATGAATGAGTGAGTAAGTAAGTGATAAGTGTTTTATGCAGCGTACCTATTCTCAATATCTTTCATTTCTTGAAACGTTTTACCGAACTCAGTGGCTAATCCAGTCTCCGTGACGATACATGTCGCATGTCCAGAGCATACCAGAGTTCCCATAAATACCACGTTCTTCTTATCTGATATTTGCGCATCTTCATTAACTGCAATTGCATTAGAAGTTTTTTCTCTTGGTTCAGACTCGCCTGTTAAGCTTGACTCATCAACAGACAAACCACTACATACTAATATTCTCGCATCTGCTGGCACTCTATCACCACTGATCAAGTTAATAATATCTCCAGGAACTAATTCTTCTGCTAGAATATTAATTCTTTGTCGGGCTCTGACTACGTTACATCTAGGGGGGACTAAAGTATTTAATGCTTCTAATGACTTCTCCGATTTATACTCTTGGTAAAATGCAACTGAACCAACAATAATAACAGCTGCTGCTATACTAAGTGCATCTTCATATTGACCAACTATTACACTCAATACTGCTGATCCTAACAACATCATTATGAGAGGGTCCTTGAACTGCTCGATGTATTGAAAACAAATATGATCCTTCACATCCGAATCCAGCCTATTTACCCCATGTAGTTGTCTCAAAGAATCCACATTATCCGCGAGTAACCCCGTGGTTAAATCAGTGACGTAGCCTCCGAGAATCTCTTCCACGCTGGCTGTCACCATCGCGTGGCTCGCGGGCTTGGACATGGTTGTTGCAACTTGTTGCCCAACTCACCCTGTCACTGTCTTAAAAAAAAATCTGTTGACTGAGCAGATCCACACCCAGCGGTAGGGCTGGAAGGGGAAAAAGGAGTGTTACGATTGTACTTTAATCGATTGAATAAGTATTTAAGCGCGGCTAGTCGGTTGCAGCCAGTTGGAGTTCGAGAATAATCACTTGGACTTGCAGGGTCTTCGTACATGGACATAACATATTTTGGACTATCGTTCAACACCAATCAGGTCGTGCAGCGACAATGATTGTAGTTGTCGTCTTAACCATCATCGTACACATAAATAATATCTGGTTTAGTAAGTACGAAATATTTTCTTAATTTGCTTCTGCATTTATGATAGTTATTGGTGCTCATCCATATGAAATTTCTAAGTCATCAAGTGCTCCATAAAGAATATAAAGATATATAGAACTGATGAACATAAGCAGTAAATACTCACAATAGTAGACGATCAGTCTCATTATTGCATAGATGCACAAAAATTAGGGTAGATAATTGCTACACGTTTGAAAAGTTTTGTATGGAAATATTGAAATTTCTAAAATTTTATATTACATACATTAATTAAATTATTTATATCGATTGAACATTTTATGGCAATGCGATAACGTGTGACATATAACCCATTTTCTCAATTAACAGCAAATTGATAAGGCGAGGGGCGTTATAATGATGTCAAACCCTCCTTTTTGTTCCATCATAACATCAATATGATCGTTGTCCTTAAGACCACAATTGTTTGGAATGGAAGTGCAGACTAAGCGTACTCCATCATGCATAAAACGCAACGATTCCAGCGAAACACCGCTTTTAGCTGCAAACACACCGAAAACTTCGCCCATTTCGGCATTCTTTTTTACTTTAAAACTTTGTATAAGTTTCTTATCTCTCAGATGAACGACGATCTCTTCATCGCTCTCTCTACCCGTATCTAGTAAGGGGGATAGTAGTGGAATTTTTAGGGAAGTTGCGGTTAAACTCATTTTAGTGATTGTGCGTGTGTTTTCTGGTTTTTATTATTTGTGTTCCAAGAAGGAAATTGTTTTAGAAATTTCCATTTGTGGAATTCCAAATTCCATGGAAAAAACCGGTATGATACTTCCACACCCACCGATTAGGTACCTAAAAACAAAAGCGATGAACAAAGAGAATCACCTCGTGGCTTCTGGCATACAGACTATTAACACACACCTACAAAGCTACAAACTATTAGATTTCAATCCCAATCACTTGGATTTACCGGTACGCTGCGATTAGTGAGAGGTACTTTTTGGGGTCCAGATAATATACCTGGAAGTTTCCTTTTTTGACTTACAGACAGTGAAAGCTGAGACGGCCGTACATCACCGACAGAGTCATTCGTTAGATTAGTGCGGCCAGTGAATGGTGGCACGTCATCATCATCGTCATCGTCGACTTCAATAACGTCTGATTTTTTAGAATTTACAGACTTCATTCTTGATTTACTGCTGTACTTGGTCGAATCATCTTCAGCACCACTATCATCATGGATTGACTCATCAGAGTCGTCAGCATATTTTTTTTTGGTGGCAGTTGAACGACTATTTTTTTTCCGTGGTGGTTCATCTTCTTCAATATCACTCTCTGACTCGACTGTTGCGTTTGATTTAGCACCTCTGCCAGTTTTACCACCTCGTCCGGCGGTAGCAGTGCGACCAGTGCGACCGCCTCTACTCCCTCTACCGCCCCTACTGCCAGGTCCCGTCGCTGGACGTTCAGTACCATCATCATTAACTTTAGGTTTGCTTCTACTTGCCGCTGTACTTTTTTTGGGGACAGGTACATCAGCTTCGTCATCTGACGCAACAACAGGATCTTCATCGTCAGAGAAAGCCGGATTCATCGCCTTCGCTCTTTCACGACGTATTTGTGCCTCCTTCTTAACACTTTCCATGGTCTTTTGTTTTACTTTCATCGCAGCATCCTGTATATCTTTACCATCAGCAGCTAACAAAGGATCCGACACAATTTCTTTCTGCGTTCGGTCCAATGTGTCTTTTACAGTATCAGCAATTGCACCTGGGTACTTTCTTATCACGAAGTCCTCCAGAGCCAATGACATTTCTTCGTTATCGAGTAATGTCATTTTTTTATTTGATATCATTTGTTCTGCAATAAGATCTTCGATACGAATCTTACTAAGCTCATCATCGTCACGACTCATACGTTCTAACAAATCAGACTCGGCGCCATTACCGTTACTGGTACTTCCTTTTGCACCCTTCACAAGTCCCGGTTTACGCTTAGAAAATAGTAACATATCAGAGGGATTTGCAACCTCACCAACGAATTGCGAACCAAAACGATGTTGACTTATCATAGGAAAACCAGAATGTTCGACTCTTATTCTTATCAATACCTGGTTGGGGTTCTTCACACGGTATTTCAATCCTAATTCATCAGCAGACTTGGTTATGCTATCGCTGTACTCGCGCGCAACTTTTATCATTTCTTGCGCCTTTTGAGTCAACAGATTCTTAATTTTTTCTTCTATTTTGGCATCCGTTGGATCCAAGTTCTTTGAATCTAAATTAACATCATCATACAGGAATGGTCTAATTTGGGTGTATGGAATATAGTTCAATTTAAACCGACGGCCTTCTCGTACGCTTAAGATTCCGATATTTTTCGGTTTTGATATACTCTCTCCTTCAACTAACGACGTCGCTACACTAGATCCAGGCTGGTAAATATAAAAGTTTCCTAATAAACTTTCTTGTGCCACAGGAATGCACTCGTGTTCATTTCCCCAAATAACCAGATCCATCCATTGTGGAATCATACTTTCATGAATGCAATTCTTAATCCCTCTACCATAATCGCGATTTTGATGAACAACAAATATTGATACATATTTCTCATTACCCTTTTCTTCAGGAGGTCGAACAAATTTAACTTTATCTTGCGACCACATTCGATTGAGTCTCTCATCTCTAATAGCACCTAAACCGTATAATGCAATATGAACACCATTTTTACTTATTAAAAGTGGTGTTATTTCAATATTATCAACTGTATCAGCTTTGCCAAAATAATTAACTAAATTAGATGCAGCAACAATATCCATCGCAGACAATGCATCACCTGTTCCTCCTTCACGCGATGGATCGTCATGGTTACCATGTATCGTATATACAGGTAGTGATATCGATAGATATGGATCGAGAAAATTTGGTCTACCACCATTGGTTTTGAGAGTTTCTGAGGTGTCCCCTTCATTCGCTATGTATACTGTACTATCACCGCAACAATATTTCTTGAATAATGACAGCGACTGAAACATTGTTCGCCGAGAAGGGCGATTGTCGTTAAACATATCTCCCGCAAATATAATCATGTCGGCATTGTTACGCTTCGCGACACTGAAAACTTCTTCGAATGCAGCGAAGCTATCATCACCACGCACTGGATCCTTCTCCAGAAAGCCCAAATGGTTGTCGGTGGAGATTACAATCCGCATCATCGCGTCATCTAGCGCCATATTCGGACGTAAGCGTGCAAGAAACAGGCGAAATCAGATAATTATTTGTGTTGGTTTTCGCTGATTTTTTTTTTGATTTCCGGATTTTTTAAAAATATTCCTTGTGTTGGTTCATGTAAGTATACGAAAACCATTTTAGTGAGATAGATATGAAGATTGATGTTAATCGCTGACTGGCAGTCACGTAACTGCTGATCGCATAGAAGTGCCCAGCTACTCAGTGGTCAGATTACGCGCTCAAGATTGATTCT
>JACCDO011527234.1_pt1 | contig 16256 bp, 26 predicted proteins | sample 7446101 | NCBI WGS metagenome assembly JACCDO01 (sample SAMN15323440, study PRJNA562643) | freshwater metagenome | isolation source: river surface water | place: USA:Blue River Watershed | collected 2017-08-16 | reverse complement strand
CTTTTGGCAAACCCAAGCAAGAAAACCGGCCCAACCAAAATTTTTGGAAAGATTGTATATCCTCAATATTTCACGATAGGTTTTATCGGCCTGCTTAAGACCAACATCCTCTATTGTCATAGGTGTCGGCACAAGTTCAGCATCAGAGCAAGCATAATAAAAGGTATCGTTTAAAATAAAGAAAAACTCCGTAGAATTATCTTTTATAAGATTTTCAAGCTGAACATCATCTATCTCGCAAATATCAAGATCTTCTGAATCAGTAATATAAAATGAGTGATGCCTTGCTAGTATCTTAAATGCAGCCAAAGCATTTTCATAGTTAGGTTCTATAAGATCTGGCCAGGTTTTTCTGTCATTTGTATCAATCATAACGATGTAAGCCTTTTGTTTTTAAATATTGATTCGAAAAAAAGTTTATCAAAATATGACCTAATATCAACCAAAGCAAAAAAGCAATAAGTGATATCAAATATAGATATATTTGAAGTAGACATCTTAAACATTGAATATAAAATCAGGCATGACTCAATTGCTAATACCAAATAATCAATTTTTAATTTTTTTGTCATGTTAAAATTCCGTATTGATTGCAATTTTATTATCACAGCTCTTGTGTTTTATCAAGTTTTGATTTTGAAATTCTAAATATATCACTAACTAGATTTATGAAATCTGGCAAATCTTTTTTTCTTACGGAGACGGGTTTTGCAGATCTGCCCGATGATAACCTGAAAGTGTAAACATCGTTACACTCTACAATTGATGATTTGATGATATCAACAACACTCATTTTTTTTGATGGATTTAGCCCAACCTTTGCAATATTATCGAGATATTTCATAACATCTTCAAATTCATCAATTGGAATAATTTGGTATCCGGTGCCTTTACCGGAATTTGGATTAAATCCAAATACAAGCGACTCTTGCTCGATGATGTTTCCTTCGTCATCTGTCATTCTGCCTATACCAAAGTCTCGCTTTGAGATATTTTGACTATAATTAAATTTTTCATCATTTGTGTTCTCGGAAGCGTTTGCGGAGTTAATAACAGATAACTTAGCCATTATAGTTAACGCCCTCATTTAGTTTATTTGCCTGATAAATTTATCGGCAACTCTATATAATCACCGAAAAGCTCCGGTCAAGCGTGGCCCCGACTTTTAGACCAAAAAAATATATCGCAAATCCTTTTTTTCTTTTCGCAATCCGGCAATAATTTATCTGCGTCAAAACCCTTGACAGGTTTGGGCGGCAGGGTTACAAAATATCGCGCGACTTAGGCGCAAAAGCAAAGGGTATGAAAAAAATGCAAATCGCAATCCTTATCGTCTCAATTATCAATATGATTATTCCTCCGTTGTTTATTGGATTTGTCATCGTTCCACATTACTTCAATAAAAATGCCACTAAAAATAAAGTCAATACATTGGATATTGCTGTTACGATTGTGGTTTGCATCGTTCTTATGATGTCCTCGGTTATTGGTGGAATTAACTCATATATTGCCTATCATAGTCTAGGATACCGCAATACAAGCCGCGCATCCGTAGAAATTCAATATGATGAAATCGAAGCATATCATTATGCAGAATAATATCTAAATACTAATATTTTATGAATTTAGGGCGAGGTTAATATGATTTCTGCTCTAAATTCATTAAAATCTTTTATAAAGAAAAACAATCTTTCTACGGAAAGAGTCGATTATCTTATCAGGCTGGCTCAAAAGAAAGGTATATATAAAATTGAAAGCGGTCTTGTTTTAGATTATGATCCGTCAAGCCCAGCAACAATAACTGTTAGTTGGGCACCAGAATCATCAAAATGGAAGCGTGGAGATAAATTTGAGCAAGGTTCGGATGATTTTTCCGTACTCTTTTCAATGCTAAAAGACGAGTGATTAAATGGCTTCAAAGAAGATAGTGATAAAAAACAGTATATCACATGCACATCAAAAGCGAGGAGCTTGTGGCTCAGGGCATCACGAAAATCGTAACTTAAGAATTAAGAAGGGTTCATCCAGAAAAATAAAACATAAGTCATCAAAATAACAAAAACCGCGATTATTTCGCGGTTTTTTTGTTTTTTGTGAAACCGCCCCGCGGAATCCGGCAATACGCCAGATCCATAAGAAAGAGTTGCTTTGGCAACTCTTTATGGGCAAAAAATCTATGTTATCCTTTTTCGTTAATCTTCAGGTAATCATTTATTTTTTTCTCCACAAATGTGAAAATATCTGTTGTTAATATTTCGCCAATATTTTTTGAAAGTTGCTTTTCTGCTTCTCTGTCCGGAATAACTAAAATATTATATTCTTTTATGTGCTCGTTAATAAGATCTTCTCGATCTATTCTGTAGAGAATCCATAAGTCTAAGAGGCAACAGGCAGATTCGATATTATCAACTATATCCTCTACTATAGTATTCGGCTTGATGGGTTTTTCTTTCGAGTTAGCTGGATCATTACCAAGGCCATAGTTTTCATGCGATTCCAAGTTATGGAACATCGCCATAATATGATGGCTAACCTCATGCACCGACCATCTTAAATCAGATGATTCTATGGATGATTCCTTATATGGTATAAGAATATACTCACCATTCCAGGTAGGCTTACCATCATCAGAATCTTTCTCAGTTTTCTCTATGTATTTTATTCCGAGAGTTTCAAATAGTTCTGCCGCTCTTTCTATCTTCTTGGACTTTGAACTATCATAATATGATTTGTTTATCATTGACCATACGGCATCTAATTTCATAAACTTTTTCCAGCTATTTTATATATTTGATTAAATTCAAAGATTTTTCACATCAATCCGCGAAAGAGTTTTCTCAACATTTGAAATAAGAGCTGATATCTGGTTATTATCGGAAGATTCTTTATCTTTAAGACCCTGCTCTGCCTTTAAAATAAGATTCGATATTTCATCATCGTTATCAAGGCATAGATTTTTATGCTCTTCAATAACTTTTTTGATATCTTCGTGGTACTTGTTTAAAATCTCTTCTTCTGATAACTTAATCTCAAGATTTTCTTTTGATTTTCTTTCCACCAATTGAATTGTAAGAAGAAATTTTCTATTTTCTTTAACTTTGCCCAATATTGATTTAAAATCTTTGTTGATCATACCTGAAATTAGTTGCTTAATTTCCGATACATTTTCAAAATTACGCCTAGAAGTAATTGAAATATTTTGCCTTTCAGTATCGGAATAAGCCCCAATATCTATTTGAATCGTATACAAATTGTTTGGCGAAACCAATATTGCATAATCTGATTCGGTTGTATGCAAAAACATATTCATATCAATAATTTCTTCTCCTGATAGGGAATATGTTTTTTTGTCCAACTCTATATCGCGAATTTTTTTCGAGGTTTGCTTTGATACTTTTGAATGAAATTCTCTGTATTGTTTTTGAAGCTCATTAGCATGTTCATTTATTTTACTTGATATGGTATTTTTTATACTTGCAGCCAAACGATAGTTTTCATTAACATAGTTTTCATTTTGCAGAACGAGACTCTTTAGGCGCTCTTCGGAATATTTTATATTCTTCATTTCATTTGAAATGAGTGCATGTGCCCTACTACTTACCTCATTTTCAAGCTCACTGACCCTATCAAGCCAAGATTTTTCTGCAATCTTAGCAAGATTTGTATGATGATCTATCATCTTAGATCTTCTTGACAGTATAAATGTTCCAATTGCAGTAACCATAGAGGATGTAATTATTGAGGTGATAGCAGGTAGTATATAGATGCTGCTGAAGACTTCAGGAAGAAACATTTCATTTGCCTCAATAAAAAAAATTGCAAAGGACTTTTAATCCTTTGCAATGTTGTTTTTTTTAATTTTCCGAAAAAAGCTCTTTCACAACATCAATAACGAACCTTACAAAATAAAGCACTCCAACAGTAATCACGGTGTATTCGGCAAGGACCATGAGCACATTATCTTCAATCATTTTAAGTCCTCTAGGTATTTATCTATCAGTTTGTAGATAGAGCCGACAAAAGCTATTAGTAGCGATAAAGATACTGCTAAGATTGCCAATGCCTCAAAAACAAGCATATGGGTCTGAGAAATTATCGGCGCACGCGACCAGTTCCGGCCTTGATACCCTGACAGGTAGTAGTCAACGGCTGAGGTAGCCATCCGGCTGGACACTCAATCATTTCTACGTCATTTGCATAACCAAGAGTGCAACGAACCCTTCCATCACCATCTGAATCGGAAAGCTCACACTCCATAGCGATAAGCTCATCGTTTGGCCTAAAGGTTTGCGACCAGTTATACGCATATTCATTAGCCTTATCGGTATTCGCACAAGCCGCAACAGATAGAATCATGAGAAAACAAATGACGTTCTTCATCTTAACCTCTTTTTATTGTTGGTTTTTCAGATCATTGAGTCAAATTTATTCTGATAACCATAGGCAAAGGAAAATTTATTTCCATATTCTATGATATAAAAATTTTCATCAGTAATAATTACATTATCTTCATCATTATTGATTTCATCAAGTTTTTTGTGAATATCAAACTTATTATTGAATACCAATATATTTGATTTTGATGTAATCACCTCATAATTTTCTGTATTATAAAAAGCTGCGCGAAATATAAGAACTTTTTGTTTTAAGTTAAGTCCAAACAATCTTCTAAAGAAGACGAAATCTTTGCAATCAATATCGTCATATCTGACGAAAAACGAACCATTGATGCGCTTTAACTCGCTTTTTTCAACATGCGTAGAAGAAAATGGGTCGCTAGGATGATATACGGTTTCGCAATGATGTTTTGCAACTTTTAGGCCGGTTATCTTAACCAAAGATTCATCTATATTTTCTATAGATGCGTCGAAAATATTCGTAATCTTTGAATTAAAGGACAGCGAAATATGAGAATAACGCATAAGCTACTCTTTTTTAGAGAAAAAGTCTGAGTAGCAGGACTCGAACCTGCAACATCCCGATCCCAAATCGGGTGCTCTACCAATTGAGCTATACCCAGAAACACTTTTGTATTTTGAAATGGCGTCCAAAATAGGGTTTGAACCTATGACCTAGCGGTTAACAGCCGCTTGCTCTACCGACTGAGCTATTTGGACTTATATGAAATGGAGCCATCTATCGGAGTCGAACCGATGACCTGCGGGTTACAAAGCCGCTGCTCTACCAACTGAGCTAAGATGGCAAAAAAGAGCGAAAGAAGGGGCTCGAACCCTTCGCCAGAGAATGGAAAACTATAGCGTTATTGCTATACCATACTCAAGATTATTACATTTTACTATTTTATTTGGAAATTATTTGTCTACATACAAACTTTATTTATTTTTTTCGATTTTTTTGCCCAGTATCCGGGAGGAGGTTTGTCTATACCATATGATTTAGCCCATTTTGATATAGAGTTATCAGAGACATTGTATTTTTTTGCTATTTGCACAGTAGGTATTTCCCACAGCAGTTTTTGTAGCACTTCTTTTGTTGGTCTGGTCACCTTTCTATTTTTTATTCTAGATTCGATGACTTTTTCTGTAACAGTTTTTGTTAACTTTAAATTAAAGTGTTTATAGGTTTTTTTATCTGCAACATCAGTAAATTCTATAAAATCTTCCCACCAATAAAACGGTTGAGCAGAATTTCCCAACTCAGTTGAAACAACTATTCCCTTAAATAGAATGGATGGGTATATTACCTTATCGATTTTTGATAGATATACTCCATAATAATCAAAATCATCATTTTTATATTTTCTTTTGTGGTTACCGCGTCTATCAGACCAGCATGTTCCTTCTCTTATATGGCCGTCTGAAGAGTATTTGCACTGAATTCTTTTTGATAACCCATCTTTGTATGCAATTATATCAAATCGCAAAGATTCGCAAACTAAAGGGGTAAAGATAACGTACCCCTTTTTTACCAAATCTGTAATTACTTGAGTTGCACCTATATCACCTTTTAAGTTTTTTTCTGGTATCATGCTCGACTCCTCAATCTTTTATACTATTTTTAGAGACGGAAATTACAAAAATAGTATATTTGAGCCGAACTTTTAATAATTAATTACTTAGTTTGATTTTCTGGAATATGAATGCAAGACAGCATAGAGTTTCTGTAAACAAAAAGTACATAGCAATGAACATCCTTTTCCGGAGAAAAGGTTAATACATTATCCATACTCATTTCTTTGATTGCCGAAGGCTGATTTGTCTGTGTGCTTTGCGGTGCTGGCTTGCAGGCAGACAACATAGCTAGAAAAATAAATGAGATGATTACAAACTTCATTTTATTATGATCCTTTATTTGAATTAATGTTGAACAATTATGTTAAAAGTGCCCTCTCTGGGATTCGAACCCAGACTATATCGATTTTGAGTCGATTTCCTCTGCCGGTTGGGATAAGAGGGCGTATCTATCGCGTTAGCCAACCACCCGTCTTTCTATGAATCGGATATGGCTCATCATGAAACATAATGTTGTACAAAAACTGCTTATTTGCCATTCTAAATCTACGCTGATGAAAGCTTCTCGACAAAGAAGACTCTTTCTTAGATTTTGAATAAGGAGAGAAGACAAACCTCTTTTCAAAGTTACCTTCGCGCACCATACAATTATCAAAACTTAGAGTGCAACCGGACTTCTTTGAAAAGATCCTCATCCCATCGAGAAATTTGGCAGAGTTACGCTTTGTCCTTAGTCTGTATGTTTTTGACATAATGATTACCCAAAAAATCTTTGTATATTAGTAGATTCTTTTTTTGTCTCGGCTTTTTCTCGCCGCCACGCCACACCAACATTATAACCGCGAATCGTGGCGGCGTCAAGGGGCGCGGCGCGAATTTTATACAAAAATTGTTTCTCTATTGAGCCCAAGTTTTCAATAATAGCCATTAAGGATTAATGTATTTGCATGTTCAACTAAGCGTTGAGCATCTATAATTTTTATCTTGGCATCTCTAAGCATATTTGCAGCTTCTTGATCCGATGAAGATACATCAGATTTAGCATCCGATATGCTTTTTTCGATAGCATCTAGCATATTTTTGATACTCGCTATTTTGCCCATTGCCATATGTTTTTTGCTCATATCTATCCCTTTATTTGGCGTTTATTTATATTAACTTAATATATAAGAATTTGGGGTCGTAAAATTAAATACTCTCGTCCATCTATTATGAAAGTTATCAAAAGCCTGTGCTTTTGTACAATACCTACTATCCATATTTCTAATATTTTGTAATTCATTATTCATCTGAGTTAAAAACCTTCTATCGGCATCTTCTCTTTCTGAGAATGAAAAATGCAAAATATCATATAGAAGCGATGAGTAAAAGCAGTGAATACCAGTATTCAGATGCGTGTTTTTCTCAAAACAAATACCGTCTTTATTATAATGAAGTATGGATACCTCATTATCATTACCTATGATATGCTTTAATCCATCATTAAAGTTTGTATCATAATTTGCAGGATGCTCTATTGTTGCGTTTTCCGGAGAAATAACGCATCTTGAAACTCCTTGCCATAAGACAAACTCCAATCTAGCCTCATCTTTTAAAAACTTAGCATTTTTGATTTCAAAGTTTTTAATTTTTCCTTTTTCAGATGTTAATGTGAAAAATGAAGGAACAGGAACTCTAATTTTATCAAAATATCTATTTACACGCAAATCATTATTAATAAAAATATTTTTGCGCTCAATTATTGTATCTGACGTGCAGAGCGGGAATTTTTCATTATCGTGAGAAAGACCCTCTGGAATCTTTAAGGAAGTATCAGAAAATTCACCGATACATTCTCTTACTTCAAAAGTAATTGTTTGAATATCATCTTTGTGGTACAAAGAAAGCATATAGTGCTTTCTATCGGCGATCTTAACAAATACGTCTAAATCTTGCGTATTGCTCGAATAAATATAATCATCTTGGCTTAACTTTAGTTTAAGCCAATTAAATGGAATGAAAGGGCAATTTTCGATATCGAAAATCATCAAGATCTCCGTATAAAACATACAGATTATGTACAATCATAAATTAAGCTGTTATTAAAGCTGTAATGCAACGCAACTGTAACTTGTACCTAGCTCTCTATAATAAGTCCTTTTGATGATGGATTCATCCATGACGATCCAATTTCGCGAGCAGGAACTCTAATGGTTGGGTATAGCTCTCTTTCAACCCTGTACGCACCTCGGCCATTCCTACCTTTTTTCAACATCCATACAATGGCAACTATTTCATCAGGAAAGGCGCATTTTTCTTTTTTTATATATGAAGTTTGTTCAACACAACCAGGAATCTGGAACTTAACTTTATGATTCACTTTTCCCGTAGAAATAAGCTCACCCTTTAACCAATTATATTCTACTAGGCAATAAATTTCTGCATTTTTTTTGATCATGTTAACTCCTGTGAGCTGGGAACATAAAATGGTTGGGGTGGTAGGAATCAAACCTACATTAGCGGAGTCAAAGTCCGCCGTCCTGTCATTGAACGACACCCCAAAAAAATGTTTATTTGTATTTAATGCAATTATTAAAAAAGCGACCTCATCAGGACTCGAACCTGAAACCTACGGGGTAGAAACCCGTTGCTCTGTCCAATTGAGCTACAAGGTCTTAAAAGTCTCCGTCTTTCCAGAGTGTCAGATTTTTTTACTCAAAACATCATCTAACGAATAGACTGAGCCTGTAGTAATCTCTACAACCTCATAGGCCGAGAAGATTCCCAAATTAGTGCCGCCTGCAATCAACTCAATTGTACCTAAAGCACTTTGAGTATTTACAGATACTACAACTGATTCTTTGGTAACATTGCGTAGAGAACGACGAATTTCATCCGTAGAAGAGAAGATTCTTCGTCGCTTCATTGGAACACCAAACTGTGTATTAAGATATAGTGCTGATCTACCAAGATTATTAGTTCTAAAGTTTATTGCTGAATCGTCAGCAACAAACCAAGTTATATCTTTCTTGCCAGCCCAAATATCTTCTCCAACAACTTTGATTGCAAACATTGTTGTCCCTTAAAAAGCCTCTGTCTTTCCAGAAATTCAGACAAACATAATCAGGTGTCAAAATACCATGTTGGATGATGTCTTGACATCCCTTGAATTATCTGCTGTACGTTATCAAAAATCCATTTTGTGGACTTCTTATATGTTTCATCCCACTCTGAATCCGGAATTTCCAATCCAAAGGGTACGATTGTCCATATGCCTAATTCTTCAATTATTTCGCTTAAATTAGTAGTTGGTGGATCTGAGTCTGACGCATCTTTTCCTTGGTACACAATAGTACATTGTGTTTTGCAGAATGGAGTATTTACATCATAATCAAATGCCCAAAGCTCTGAAGACATATACTACCTCTAAATGGTCCGATGACTAGGACTTGAACCTAGAACCCGCAGTTTATGAGACTGCTGCTCTCACCAATTGAGCTATCATCGGTTAATTAAAAAAGTGGGCTAACTTGGACTCGAACCAAGAACCATCGGCTTAAAAGGCCGGTGCTCTACCATTGAGCTATTAGCCCGAAAAATAAAAAGTGGCCCCTGTGGGTCACGATCCCACAATCCCTAAAGGGCGTCAGATTTTAAGTCTGATGCGTATACCAATTCCGCCAAGGGGCCAAAACTATTGTTGAGGTTTATTATACCTCAGTACGAAGAAAAAATCATTAAAATGCGCGAATTTATATTACCAATTAAAAGCCGGATTATTCGTTGCTCCAAGCTTTGGGAGCAAGTTTTCAATAGTGGAAACTTCACTATCTTCTATCTCGTAAACAGACTCCATCGCGTTTGATACTGATCCATTCTTTACATGAAGAGCAATTAATGACTCTATAAAATTATCTTTTCCATGACTATCATCAAGATGACTGTAAGTATCAAATGTATATTTGTCGGTAATGATGAGATAATGGCAATTATCATGATATTTGATATAATAATAGTAATTAGAAAGAGGTCCACCAACCATCCAGGGTCTTTGACCGTCCTTCAAATCAGAACTTTTTGGCACCACTTGAACTTCAACAATATCCGTAATATCGCAATCATCTTCATCAAAAGATGTAACAATAACATTTCTTTGTTTTGAAACAAAAGAACGATGTGTATAACCAAAGCTATCTTTTACTTTGGAAGTACGAGAAAACTTCTCTGATGGAAAGCGATAAGAGAGAACCTTTTTAATCTCATCTGTGCTCATCTTAATACCTATGTAATTAAAGAAATATCTAAATCACTTCACAATATGACTCCAAAGTTTTGACGAAACAAAATTAATGGCACCCTTTGCCTTGCTCCATGTTGCCTTTACAGAGTCCTCAATAAGACCCCAGCCTTCAACCGTCATAAATATAGGCCATAGAATTGTCTGACCAGTTGCGCGCGACAGACTGAAATTGGGCGGATTCTTCTCCATCCAATCTAGTGCATCTAGAACTTTTGACGTACTAACCACATTTGTCATACCGCTATTGAAGGCTTTTGCCTTGTAAAGCACATTCATCTCATATTGAGATGGTATGATTTCCGATCCTACTTCAACTTTATTGATCTTTGCAAGCAAAGAGCTTCTAGCTCTTTTTAGATTTCTTGCGCTAAGAAACAGATAGCGCGTCCAAAAGAATGCTTCAGCTACAAATCCAATTGCAAAATAGTATGAGATTATGGTAAGCCAGTTTGCTACAATAAAATTCCAAATGCTCAACATTTTTGTATCCTATGATTAAATTCAAAAAAATAAGCTCTCGGCAGAAATCGAATCTGCAATCTACGGATTATAAATCCGTCGCTCGACCATTGAGCTACAAGAGCAAAAAAGTCCGATGACTAGGACTTGAACCTAGAACCCGCAGTTTATGAGACTGCTGCTCTGACCAATTGAGCTATCATCGGTCAACTATTTATTAGCTTCTTCTAATTTTAGCCTTGCTCCTCAGCATAGATTTTAGAAACAAGATCTCCAAAGTCTATGATTGATCCGTCTGGAAATTCAATGCTCATTCTATTATAAACAACAGAAAATTGCCCTAAATAGTCTTGCAATTCATATAGATCCTGTACGACAGGATTTACTCCTGATAAGTGCATTTCCTTAGCCATATCAAGTGCAATTTTGCGAATAAGAGCTGAAAGCTCTTGTTTTTGAGATTGCTTCATCATATTTGTATTTCTTTATTTTTTTCTAAAAAGTTTGAAAATCTTTATGAAAGGATAAAAGACAATGTAAAAAGGGGCATATATTAATCCGAATATATTTCCAAGTCCGGTACAAAAAAGACCTTCATCATAATCCCATCCCCAATATTTTTTATCTGCGAATGGAAACCATTCCGCAGCAATATTTTTAGGTAAGAAGACTGAAGCTATTGTGGGCAATATGCGTGCCCCAAAAGAAACTACTACAAAATGTATAGTTCCTCCAACTATCATTAAAATTACTGATTCCAAAATCAGACTCCTTACATCTCATTTTTGATATACTTGTCTCTTTCTCCAGTTATATAGAAAATACCAGTTCCTCTTGACTTTTCTAGCCACTCATTAAGAGAGTTATGAAGGAACTTTATGTATTCTTCATCAGAGAGATTGTTCATCTCACAATCAAGAGGACAAATATCAGAATGAACGTTCTGTCCATTTTCTGTTACATACTCAATCTCAGCATGAACATAACGACTCATATTTAACCTCACTTATTTATTAAAAGTGCCAACATCAGGACTCGAACCTGAAACCTACGGGGTAGAAACCCGTTGCTCTATCCAATTGAGCTATGTTAGCATAAGTTGCAGTATCTGGACTTGAACCAGAAACCCTCGGGATATGATTCCGATGCTCTGCCAATTGAGCTATACTGCAATAAAAACGTCAATAACAGGAATTGAACCTGTGTCTAACGGGTTATCCGTTCGCTCTACCAACTGAGCTGTATCGACATATAATCCCGTCCATAACTTTTATACTGTCGTCATCCAAAGATACGGGATCAAACTTTGGCGCACATGAGGCAGTATAAAAGCCACAAGTATTTTTCAATACTCGTGTATCGAGTTTTTCACTCGAATATGTAAAAAGCGGCGACAATAGGATTCGAACCTATAACCTGGTGGTTAACAGCCACCTGCTCTACCGTTGAGCTATGTCACCATATTGTATTTTACTTAAATTTCATCAAATCTTTTTCCAAGATCGTAAATTAGATACCCTTCTTCTGACTCAATCCAGAAATCGAGCAAAAGAGACTTTCCGAAATGCTTAGATTTTAATCTACCATTTTCCATTACTACGGAAGAACGCTGACTCCTTCTGAATGTAACACTCTTTACAGTGTCCCATCTCTGCTTGTAAGGATTCCATACCTTATCACCTTCTTTTAGGAGGGATACGGCATGAATTGTTTCTGCCCATTCTTCTGGAGAATATGTATTTCCAGCATGATGGATCTTTGACAACCCCATCCTTCTGACGCGAGAAGGAGAGGATGTACCGAAAATGGCCTTGAATGTCATTATAGAAATTCTGCCAACAAAGAAATGCCCATGCTAACTGCTAGCGCAAGCAGAGCACCTTCAACTGTTCCCGAAACAAGAAATCCAATGATAGAACAAATAATCCATAAAACAATAGCAGTCGGATTCATTTTCATCCCCGTATTATGTTAAAATATGTTTATTGAGAAGACTTTGCTTCTTCTTTTTGTAGCTTATACTTCTCAAATTCTACCAAGAGCTTATCTCTTGCCGAGATACATTCTTCATCATGAGGAAAGTCTCGCCATTCCTCATCTGTTGATTTATAAACTTTTGAAAAATCTTTCTCTATCCTATTGCAACAAAAACGACAAGTTGTTGTAAAACCCAAATGATTACCATTCTCATCTACACCCTCACTTCTTGAAGTGAGAGAAAATGTATGATGTAAAATCATATACCAAAGGCCATCTTGTGTCATAAGAATTCCTATGAAGCATAGAGATTTTTCAAAGCTACGGTGGGATTCGAACTCACAGATCCCTTTCAGGATCGGGTCTTTAGCAAAAACCTACCTTCAAACACTCGGTCACGTCTCCAAAAAAGAGGAAGAGGAGGGATTCGAACCCACGGCTCCTTTCAGAGCGACGGTTTTCTAAACCGTTGCCTTAAACCACTCGGCCACACTTCCGTATAAGAATAAGAGTCCGGCAACTAGGACTTGAACCTAGAACCCGCAGTTTATGAGACTGCTGCTCTGACCAATTGAGCTATTACCGGTCAAGATAGAAAAAGTGGGTTAACTTGGACTCGAACCAAGAACCATCGGCTTAAAAGGCCGGTGCTCTACCATTGAGCTATTAACCCGTTATCTTAAAAATGGTCCGATGACTAGGACTTGAACCTAGAACCCGCAGTTTATGAGACTGCTGCTCTCACCAATTGAGCTATCATCGGATAGGCCAGTTAATATAAGTTATGCATCAACTCATATCATGGAGCATAGCTGGCTTGCTTTATCCACTACCTGCTGTACTTTACCTGTGCGGTTTACACAGTATGAAACCACCTGTCCTTTACGGATGACCAAGTGTAGGTAGTACAACTAACCCCGCGGTTGACACTTTCACCGCTCCGCACTATGTGAATCAACGGTTTCGCTGATTGTGCGTATAGAGAGTTTACTTTAGGTGCAGTTACCAACTCTCTATTAAATCTACCTGCGACGGCGACATTATTTTGTATGGCGACCGTGATACCATATTTGTATTTTTACTTGTAGTAAAATAGTGGCGGAAAATTTTTCCGCAAAACCCTATCATAGTATGTTGCCGCAGCAACATAGTTTTTAAATCCACCAATAATTGTTTTCTTTACCATTTGCTTATTGTAGTTTTTAAAATGAAGATTGATGCTGATATTCCCATCGGCACACTTTTCGAGCTGAATAGCTTGGCCGCCTTTTTTGATGGAGATAAAAAAGGAATATTTATCTTTGATATTAAAAGAATCTTTGTTTGCCAAAAGTTTATATTCACAAAATCCTTTATCATAAACAAAGACGCATTGATTTTCGTATTTCATAAATCACCAATATGTTAGTGTGAAATGGTCCGATGACTAGGACTTGAACCTAGAACCCGCAGTTTATGAGACTGCTGCTCTCACCAATTGAGCTATCATCGGTTAATTAAAAAAGCGACTTCATCAGGACTCGAACCTGAAACCTACGGGGTAGAAACCCGTTGCTCTGTCCAATTGAGCTATGAAGTCAAAATGGTCCGATGACTAGGACTTGAACCTAGAACCCGCAGTTTATGAGACTGCTGCTCTCACCAATTGAGCTATCATCGGTTAATTAAAAAAGTGGTTCCATCAGGACTCGAACCTGAAACCTACGGGGTAGAAACCCGTTGCTCTATCCAATTGAGCTATGAAACCAAAGATAGTTACTTAAGGTAGTGACTTAGACAGGACTCGAACCTGTAACCTTCGGATTAGGAATCCGATGCTCTATCCGATTGAGCTACTAAATCATGTTCGCCGTTTTCGGCGGTTCCCGCCGGCCCCCTCTACTTAACCGCGCCGTTCGCCGTTGTCAAGGTCCGGCGGAAACTTTTTTTTCCGCCGTTTTCGGCGGTTCCCGCCGGCCCCCTCTACTTAACCGCGCCGTTCGCCGTTGTCAAGGTCCGGCGAGCGCAAAAATACATCTTTTCTTTAGAAAAACGAAAAAATGCTTGCTTTCGGAGTGAGTATTTGTTCGAGCAATCTTATAACTTTTTTATCTTCTGGATCCAAGCCTAGTGCTTTCGCTACTTCCTTTGGATTTTTTCCAATGGCTTTTATCGCTGGAACCGCAAAAATCATATTTAGAAGTACTTGTTCGGGAGATTCTCCATGTCTAGTTTCAGTGTTGCCCAACTCATCATCAAAACTAATATCTTCAACATCTACATCATAATCTCTTTTCATTGAAGACTTCATTATGATAGAATCAATTAAATCAGCTTCTTTTGTTAGTCCTACTGAATCCAGCTTATTAGCTATTTTTACCATATCTTTTATTGACACAAGATTCTCCATGTTTGGTTACGATTTAATATCGTGTTAATTTAACATACAATATTAGTAATTTGCTTTTTGCTTGAAATTTGCTTTATTCCCGGAAATATTCAAAATATGAAAGATTCGCATATCATGTGAATTTATAATTAATAGTTTGCGGATATTTTACTAATATGAAAATAACTAGTATTAATATAAAAATTTTTTGGTGTTTCTTGGATTCTATAGATAATAAATTAAAATCTTTGGAAAAAATTTTATACAAAAATTCTTTTTATGAAGAAGCTGTTGGGCTTTTAAAAATATCAGGAATTCTTTCAGCACCGCCCGATATGATTAAGGATATAACTGAGTGGATTAAATCCAATATAATTAAAATTATTGTTTGCAATTACACTTTGAGTAATTTGAATCAAGCCGTATTAAAAGATATGGGAATATTAACTGATTATGATATTGAAAAGTATAGTAACAAAAAAACAATATACAAATCTTTTAATGTGAATCTTGAAAATTGGAAATATTTTTCCAACGAGTTTGTGAAAAAAAATAATCAAAGAATAAAGCAGATGAGCATATCTACTTTAGAAGATTTGATAAGAAAAAGCGAATTATCATCTTATGGGGATATGTCAAATATACCACCATTGGGTATTAATTTACCTGATTTCATCATTCAGTATTATCATACAGGAAAAACTATTAGCTATGGCGATGCAAAAAAACTACTGAAAAAAATAAAAAATAAAAAAAATATAGTTAATGATAACATACCGGATAGCATATTTGTTTATATACATCTTGATATAAATCAAAATAATATTGCAGAATATCATCCATCCAATATAATTGGCAGCCCTCCAGCAATTTACATATATCCTTTTGCTATTTCCGAACAATCTTTTTGGCTTACGAATCAAAAAAGACAACAAATAAAAGATGAAATTGATGAAATTTTATTTATTGTAGCAGAGACGGTCAATCATGAGCTTATACATTTTGCGCAAGATTTGCTATCAACATTAACAAATTCTCCTAATGCTGGATTTCCATCCAAAAATCTATCTATTGCAAAAGATGAACCTGGCGCATTGTACGAAATTTCTGATTATGATTCTGAAGATTACATGTATCTTCATAACTCATCAAAAATTGAATTTTACCCACTAATTGAGGATGAAATTTCCCAATTTTATAG
>JACCDO010426054.1_pt1 | contig 16273 bp, 16 predicted proteins | sample 7446101 | NCBI WGS metagenome assembly JACCDO01 (sample SAMN15323440, study PRJNA562643) | freshwater metagenome | isolation source: river surface water | place: USA:Blue River Watershed | collected 2017-08-16 | reverse complement strand
TGTAATGCTTTTGTAGTACAAGAGACTCTTTGTAAGAAAAGAATACTTTATGATTACAAGCGGTGACTGCCTCAATGAAGTAGCAGTTATACTGCTGGCTGTAAGTAGTTCGTATTACTTCCGCGGTTACTGATACTTTAGTATTAGGTGCGGCCAGATATTTCTTGACTGCTTGTAAGCGTTTAGTATTAGCATACTCTTGCTCCTCATATTGCATCAGCGAGTAGGGCGAATACGCAAGGATAGCAAGTGAGTCAGTGCTTACTTCGTCTAGGCTAGAGAGGGCCAGTAGCTTGCTGTCGAACTGACTGAGAGAACCTCGTTGTAAGAACTTTAGTGTTAGTCCTTGTAAGAAAGTTCTAATTTTCTCTGCTTGCTCGTAGTCTTCTGTAGTAATAGCGTCAGGTGTCTTGAGCAACTCGGCAATGACTACGCGGTTGGGCAGTTTCTCAGGCCGAACGAGTTGGCCGTCAGGGTCACGAAGTGCCGGTACTGTGAACTTGACGTACTGGCCGTTGATGGTGGCCGCACGATTGGCGGCGGCTAGGACTGTGAGTAGAGTGTGTTTCGTAGTCATAGATGGTAGTATAACAGGTCTACCATTTATTGTCAACAGCGCCAAATGTATACTTTATCTTGCTTTTTCTTGCCGGTCTTTAGTGCCACGTGTTTTTGACCCATCTGTTGCTTGAGGTCTTCTTCAATATCGCATGGAGGTAGGCCGAACTTTAGCGCATCCTCATACATCTTAGGTGATATGTTGAAGGCAATGTGGCCGCCTGCTTTGATGTGTGCTCTACACTTGTCGAACAGTGGTATGAAGAAGCCTAGATAAAACGATTCGTCGCTTGACCACTCAGTCATGTGTTCGTAGATTTCTAAGTTGACATACGGTGGGCTTGTTAGCACAAAGTCATAATCAAGTTTAGAGAAGTCGATATCGAGGCAACTTTGCCACAGCATTTGTAGCTCTGATACCCTATCGAATGTAAACAGTGATGTATCGTCGTGTTGTAGTAGATGTTGAATCATAGCATCATACGCAGGTTTCATTTCAATGTTTGTATCGATGCCCGTGTAGTCGATGCCTAGTGCCCATGCGCCGATCATACGACCGCCCCAACCTGCTGTCGGATCAAGCACTCTGGTAGCGCCGTACTTTTTGTACAAGTATTTTGCTGTTGTTGATTTGAACATTACAACACTGCCCTTGTTGATACGATAGCACTCAAACACATTGCCAGCGGCTGTTGCTCCGCCTCTGTTGCGCTTGAGTGTATCTTCGAACAGTTTGTCTCGTTGTACGGGGTCTGACCATGTGTCGTAGATATTTTTGCCGTCTGCTCGTTTACAGCGCAGTAAGTTCTTGAACTGATAGTGATACAAGAAAGGGTTGCCTGCGAACGAGTTTGTGTTCTCGTCGGCGTTGAATCGTTTGACGTTGTTTAGGTCACGAGCAAGTGCTTCATCAGAAATCAACTTGTGATTCTCGATGTCCTCTATCGTGACTGAGCGCACGTTAAGATTTACCGGCTTTAGCGTCATTAGATTGTTGCGTCTTCCATGCCCGCTGTACGCAAACGAACGATGTGACCTAGTTGCCATTGCTTAGCTTCTAAGCCCTTCATAATGCCTAACCAGCGATTGCGTAAGAGTGCGACCTCGTTGATAAGTGTTTCCATGTCGATTACGTCGGGCTCACCTTCAACATACTTTTCAGCATCGCGGCTTGTTAATGCACGAGCATACCCTTCAAAGAATTTCTTGAATGTAGTCGAACGAATCTTGCGTAGCTTGATGTTGAGAAAGTTGAGGACCGCTTCGATCTCTTGTAGTTGATTGAAGCGATACTCGGTGATACCAGGCAACCCTGCTAGATTTTTCTCGACACTACCTTTGATGCTAACTTCAAGTTTTGCTTGTGCTAGTTCGTTTGTATAGTGTTCAATAAAATCAGGCAGTACTGCTAGATCGTTAGTTACCTGCGTGTACCAGTTCATTTAATCCCAATCTTCTTCGTCGTCGAAATCAAGTTGTTCTTCTTCGTATTCTTCGTAGTCTTCCTCGTATTCAGATTCTTGATCGTTGTAATACTTTAAGGCAGTTGCAAAATCAGAGTCGCCTCTGAAAGCACTTTTGATTTCTGCCGGTGAGTAGTCATTGTCGATCAACATTCCCACGATGTGCTCGGCCGCTGTTTCGCGGTCTGTTGGGTGTATTGTTTCTTTTACAATATCCCATACTTGAGTAACGATATCTAATGCCATTGAAATTTTTCCTCCGCTGTTATTTATTCAGCAATTTCAGTTTCATTTGTTTCGTTTAGTTGTGCTTGTGTCTCACGCTTTTCTTTTTCTGAGAACTCTGTCATCACTAAGTCCATGATGCCGTTAGTGTTCTTAGACCACTCTTTGCGAAAGTATTTGTGAATCTCGCCGTTCAAGTCTGTGTAAGTATAGCGATTGCCTTCTTTCTTGACTAAGCCACGTGCTTCTAACAAGTCAAAGAAACCGGAGTAAGGGTTCATACCTGTTTCGTATGGGATTTGAATTTGAATGTCCTCGAATGGCTTAGCATAACGAGTTTTCATAATCTTACAGCCAGCACGAATGCCTAGAACTTCGGATACTTTGTTGCCGTCTTCGTCTTCTTTCAACTTGAGCTTTTTCATAGCAACAAGAATAGAACTAGCATAAACAAAGCCTTGACCGCCACTAACGTTAGGATCTGGATTGTATGGGTCTTGTGAAGCATAAGTGTGATTTGTGGCAACTAAGCCAACGTTACAACTACCGAACATATTGACACAGTTAGTAACTAGTGCTTTGAGTGCTTTGGCCTTACGACCCATATCACCCTTCATATCACCAGCATCGAACTGATTTACTTCTGTTGGTGACATTAGCATACCTAAGGAGTCAACAACGAATAAGACTTTAGGACGCTCGTCTTCGGCCATGGCCTTGTAGTCTTTCATGAATGTTGAGATTGTTTTAGCAACGTCATCAATCATGGCCATGTTTAGCTTGAGTAGCTTGTCGTCAGTGGTTTGTACGCCTAGAGCGTGTAACCAGGATTCATCAAGTGCGTTCTCACTGTCGATTAAGACAACATAGATACCTTGCTCTTGTGCGTTCTTTACTAAGTTACCTGAACAGATATATGATTTGCCACTACCAGATTCGCCAGCGAATACTGTTACTTTGCCTAGTGGTACGCCCTTCTTGAAATCACCTGAGATTAGATAATTGAGAGCATAGTTGCCTGTTGAGATCCAGTCTGTAGGATCGTGAAAGCCGATTGATAGACCGTCGATTGATTTTGTAATGTCTTTACGAAACTTCGACAAGTCAAATGGTTTAGTAGCCATGTTATTCCTTATTTGTTGATAGTAGTATTGTAAACTGAGAACGGCTTAGTGTCAAGTAAGTTTGGACAATTAGAAGCCATTACTTCAAATTCATAATCGCTAGGAAAGTGTCGTAGAACTCCTCGTGCTCGTTCGCGGACAACTGCTGGCACACGTGGTGTTTTTCCAGGGTCTACCAGTTCTTCTAGCAATTTCTTTGCTTGTTTTAATGAGCGATAACGCTCGTCAGGTAATGTCATATTCTTCTCCTGAGTGAGTACCCTAATCTTTCTTCGACGAACTTAATTTTATTTTCATCTAAATTCCATTCAGTCAAATCTATTTCATGTATTTGAGCAACAGCGTGAATATCAGCAATATCTTGAAGATCGGCACGACATACTTTTAACGCAACGATTCCGGAGGGACTAGGTATTCTAACACCATCCGCGATACTTGAATTGTCGAATACCTGTTCTACCAAATCTTGGGATATACCGAGAAATTCAGAATCTAGCGTTTCAACTTCTACACCCGTTTGTTGATGCTCAAATGCGTGTTCACGATGATGTTTGAAACCTTCAACTTCATTAGGTATCGATGAAGATAAACGATACAACACATCTATGTCTTGCGTCATTCTTGGCTTAGTGTAGTAACCTACAACGGCGCCGCCTATCATCAAGTATTCGTTATTATTCGTATTTTTTATCCAATCAGACAAAGTTGTTTCCACCTCAGAAGACATGATGCTTTCCATCAAACTACAACTGAATGGTGTTCGCCACTTAATGACGACAGCTTTGATTTTCATTTGTTGCTCCTAATATAATAAGATAACGCTCGAGGCGTTATCTTATTATGGACAGTTTATTAAACTGCTTTTTGACGGCTACGAATCATCGCTAGGATGTCGTTTGCCTTATCGCTTGTCTTAGGAGCTTCGGCTGCTGGTGCGGCTGGTTTGATAGACTCAGCGGCTTCAGCGGCGTCTGCTTCCCAAGGAGCGGTTTCTGCTACAGGAGCTGGTGTGGTTTGAGCAACTGGTGCTGGGCGTGAAACTGGTACGGAGATTGATTCGCCGTCGCCGGTTTGCTTAGCGTCTAAGCCCCATGGCTTGTAGTATGCGCCCCACTTGTCTAGGTCATAAGGACGACCATCGACTGATGCTTCAAACATTTCTTTGATGATTTTCAATTCGCTTTCGCTTGGCTTCTTAGGCAAGAATTCACTCAAGTTGAACAAGCCGAACTTAGAAATGATTTCTTGTTCTTCTGTTGTTAGAGCAGATTCTTTACGAGCCCAACCTGAAGTTGAGTAGTCAGCATAACCGCCTTTGCTTGTTTTAACAATGCGGAAGTCTAGACCGCGTAGTGCGTCTGTTGGCAATTCTTCAATCTCAGGGTCCATCAATGATGACTTGATGACTTGGAAGATTTGAGGAGAAATAACAAAACGACGGATAGGATTCTCAGGTTGCTTGTCGTCTGCGATTGGGTTTGAGCGAACGAAACCTTGGAACAAGTATGTGCGCTTCTTCCAGTATTTGTTAGCCATCTCTTTGAGAGATTCGTCTTTGTACCAAGTACGAACTTCTGCCAAGATTGGGCAGTTGTCGCCATACATTTCTACGCATGGTACTTGTACAATGTATTCTTTATCTGCGTTGATACCTTTTGCGCCAATGAATGGCAATTTGATCATGTTACGCTCAATCCAGAAGAATGAGTTGTTTGGATCGGCATCAGGTAAGAAGCGGATATTTGCTGTGGTTCCTTCTGGCATGTTCCAGTGAGGATAGATGATGTTGTCACTTGCTTGAGTTTGTTGTGACTGACCACGATTTTCTTGTGCGGCCAATTTGGCGCGGATAGCTGCTAAAGACATTTTATTTCCTTTCAAATTTTAAGTGTCTGATAAACTAAGTCTAAGGGTAGTAGTATGAAGGATTCATACGTGACATAGAAGAAGTATAACATACTGTCTACTATTGTCAATCACTAAAACATCCAATTGCTGTTTGTCTTAGTGATACCAATGAAGATCATTCATTGATATAGTAGTTATTATAGCTGATTGCGCTAAGAAGTCAACTATTTTGGAAGGATTGATTGTAGTCAGCAACTGCTTTGATGACCAAATCCTTTTGTGCCCAACGAAGGAACGTGTCCGTGGGTTTGTGTTTGATGTTCATACCAAGAATGGATCGAACAACTTTGGAGTGTCTGCCGTCTACGTTGTGTGGTTCACCACTATAGAACAGATGTGGGCCGTCTAGTAGTAGTGTCTCAACACAATGGTTGTTTACGAGCAAGTCAGCATTTGATAAGAACCAAAAATCTGCTTCCGAAAGATTTTGGCGGTCAAAATTCCAATCTATCTTGTCGTAAGGTAGACCAGTCAAGTCGTACCATCGTGTGGTCATTGATGTTCCATTTTTGATTGGTATGTTGAACTTCATGTCGTGCGTTTCATACGGTAACGCACCATCAACATGAACTATGCCGTACGTGCCAGGATTCATTGACATAACAGAAGGATACGAAATCATCAAGTCATAGTCTGCTAAGTGTCGGTCTAACTTAGCAAGTTGTGGCACTAAGTCTAGCAACTCCTGTCTTGTTATTGGATTGCTTTTTGGACCATGTTCGCTTGGTCTGTTTATAAGAGCGTCAGCATAAGGCTCAAGGTCAATGTCGAGTTCGAGTTTGACAGAACGCATTGCTGGCCCTTATTAGAGCCCTAAGCGTTGAGCGGCTAAGCGCATTGTTGCTAGAACTTGCTTATCAGTGAGTGCGTCGGGCATAGCATCACGCCACACAGCAAACTTATCCTCGTCACTAGCATTAGGATCTCTGAGGATATCACGCATTGGTGTAGCACGTGGTCCTTCTAAGTGTGAAGTTTCACTGTCTGTATCTTGACGACTGATAACTTGTACTCTATCAAACGGAATCGGTAGTTGACCAGTTGACTTAGTTGGTCGTGCTAAGAATTGAAAAGCGTTCTTTTGGTCAGCACCAACAACAAGAGTCATTTCAGTATAGCCTGCGTCATAAACTTCTTGTGCGGCTGCGTTGATTGTTTTAGCACTCTTGAAAATTGCTTTGTGTTTAGGGAATACTTTTTTGTAGATTGCTAACTTTTCTTGTGCTGTTAGCGGATCATCTGCGCCGACTGTTTCGCTTACATAGAAGATAGGTTGTGCGCCTGTCTTTTCTGCGTATTCAATCACTGACTGTGCTAGATACATATGTCCCTTGTGACCCATACCACGACCCCAACCAACAACTGCTTTTTTACCGTGTTCATCTTCACGCAATCTGTTAGCACGAGTGAATGTGCCGCGGTTGACTAATTTTGTAGGGCCTTGACCTTCATCAGGATCGTGTACGAAGCCTTCGCCGCCGTGTTCGCCTGATTTTAGTTGCGCTCTGATACCTAAACTTGCTAGTGTCTCATGCTCTTTCTTACCGATGATATCATCTTTGATGTGCATGATTGCTTGTGTAAGTTTGAACACTGCGTTGAAGCCTCGAGTATTTTCTTGTACTCGTTGCTTGATTTTTTCTTTCTTAGCGGCGCTGACTTTTGAAGTTGCTAACCACTGTAAGAAGTTATGACCTAACTTGTCTAAGTTGCTAGGATCGTCTACTTGACTGTTGACGTATGTGTAGATGATGCCTCTGATATCTGATAAACCTTGTTCAGGTGCGATAAATGCTTCTAGCGGTTGGGCAACTGAAGCCGCGTATCTACTGATTGTTCGTAATTTGTCAGGGTTGATATCTGTTTGCGTATCAGTAAACTTAGGCGGGATGATTACAACTTGTGAACCAGTGATTGCTCGGTAGCTATCGCCTACTGGTCTGCGTTGGCCGCCGAGGGCAGGTAGCCCGTCGAATGTGCCGGTTGCGGCTGCGCCTGAAATAGAGTTGCCTATGCGCTTGCCTAGTTCGCTTGATGAGTCAACAAAGTAAGTGACTGTGTTAGGTGCGAAGTAGTATTCGCCGCGTTCGTTCTTAGGCGGTGTTGACTTGTACATCAAGCCTGCTTCTAAGAATCCGGTGAAGTTTTCAGGTGTCGCGGCTTCGTACACTGGGCATAGTTGTGCCATTTCTTTAGCAAACTGTACACGACCTTCGCTTTGACTTGTGCGAGTGTAATACGCATAGACTTCTTCGGCTGTTGATAGCATTTCTTTAGCGTATTTGTCACCGAAGTGAAACTTGCCGGTAGAGTCGCGGCCGAATACGATTGCTGGTGAGCCGTCCCACTTGACTTCTAGCGGTTTGCTATTCTTAGCGATTTGTGCTAAGCGTAACAGTGCTCGTTTGACACCTGAGATACCTTCGATATAGACCAAGTCTTCAATATGTTGAAACTCGCGGCCTACTGATGATTGCTTTTTATCATCCTTCTGTTGACGCATTAGACGCTTAGTAGCATCGCCAATCTTGAGTTCAGTAACTTGTTCTGATTCATCAACATCTTGCCAGTGTTTCTGTGGTGGCTTTAACTTAATGTCTTTGAGATTAGTTTGCTTAGACTTCTTACCTCTGTAACCTCGTTCCCAAGCCGCGGCCGCTTGCTCTGCTGGTTTGCCTCGTCTGATAAAATCATTAATTATGTCATTCTTACTTTTGTAAGTTGCCTCTTCTAAGTAGTCTCTATCTAATTCTTCGTCAGGCGGTAGTTGAGTACCCTTCTTATCACGAGCTAAGGTTTGTCTGTAGGTATCAATAACATCCTTACGCTTAGCATTATCTTTGAGTAAGCGCATAATGCCCTCGACGCTTTCTAAGTCTCTGCGGGTAGCAGTCTGACCTAGCAAGCCTTTAGCGATATCATCAGGATCGAATTCACGAAACACAGGTGTGTCGTCGCTACGATTGAGTACGCCCTTGAAATGATTCCACTTCCATAGTGATTTGCCACTATCGTCTTTAGGTGCGACTGTGTTAGTTAAGTCAGCACGTAGTTTCTGTAAGTACACGCCCTTGTATGTTGATTCAGGTGCGGTGCGCATTGACCACTTAGCAAACTCTACGCTTGGTACAAACATGAAATCGACTTGAACGAATCTGTTAGTCTTTTTCTTGTCGGCAAAGATAGGACTCATGTAGTGAACACTGTCGCCTGTTTTGCGAATGTGATCAGGTGATACACCCTTGTCAGTAAGCAGTTGAACAAACTCATCTTTAGAAGTTGACATATCAATAGCGATATCAATGTCGCCGCTAGATTCAGCGATGCCGGTTGAACCTAATAGATTGTCCTTTAAGTTCATGCCTGTTAGTTTGTTTAAGAAGGCAACAGTAGGCGCAACCTCAGCCTTACTGATTCTGTCAGTAAGCATTTCTGGGTTTTCTTTAGACCAACCCGGTGCTTTGAATACGTTGCCGCCTTCTAGAAGTGCTGTCATTTCAATAGTTTCAATAAAGATTCTAGTTCATCACTCTCTTCAAGTGGTGGTAGTGGAGGTAGGCCGCCTCCAGCTGGTGCTGGGCCTGGTGCTGGGCCGCCGAGTGGTGGTAGCGGTGGTAGTGGAGGTAGGCCTCCCGCATCAGCAGGTTTTTGTTGAGGTTTCTTTTTCTTAGGCTTGACTTTTTGAGGTTGCTCGTTACTACTCTTCTCACTAGCATCTGCGTTTGCTTCATCACTACTAACTTGTGCTAGTACTGCTTTGTATTTGCTACCAGGTTGACGTTCCATCCAACTAATGATAACAGGACTAGCAGGATGATCAGCATCTTGATCTGCCGCATCACGCAATTCTTCTTCTAACTCACCGCTTTCAATAATATCATCAAGTGCTTTGATAGCGTTCTCGCCGTTAGGGCCTACTTTGAACTCTTCATCACTCAATAGTTTGATTAGTTCTTCAATTTGTGCGTTTGTTAGCGGGTCAAGTGCTTCACTTAGAATATCATCAGCCCATTCAGCAAACATTGATGCTTCTTCTAACTTGCCTGCCTTGAAACCATACTTTTGTAAGACAGGTAGGGCACTTTCAATACGTGCGTCTAGTGAACTTGTCTTGAATACTTCACTAAGAGTGTCGTCTGTTTCTGTAATTACACTTGGCTCATATGATTCAAAATAAGCGTTGTAGCCTCTGCTTGTTTGTAGCTTGTTTGCGTGTTCACGTAGCTCTTGATACTTAGCAATAGCTTCATCAATCATACGGCCTGCGCTTTCAGTAAACATTTCACGCTTACCGTTAGTAGCACGAACAAACTTACCTAGCTTGTCAATGTCTTCACACATCTCTTGTAGATGTGACCAGCGATCATCCTTGTAGCCGCCGCCCTCAATGATGTGTCGAGCAAACATACGTGCTTGACTAGGCTTAGTTGTAGGTACGAGTAAGCGTTCGCCTTGTGCGGTTTCTAAGAAAATCTTGTCGATGTATCTGAAACGTGCGTCTGTTTCTTCTAATTTCTTGTTGTGCTTGACAATAATCTTTACTGTTTCAGCAATATCGTTGTATGAGGTATGCTTGTTGCCGTAGTAGCCTTCGTTTAGCGTTGACTCTTGCTTTCTTACGTGGTCTCTGCGTTCCATATCTGTTCTCAATCTATCTGTATCTTTGAGTTTGAAGTTCTTGATCTGGTGGCCAAGAGCAAACTTCTTGAGTTGTTTTACTAACTCAGTCCAACTAATGTCATCCGTGTCATTATTGCCGCTTCGGGTGACATTATCATCGTAATAGACGATCATTGTAGAGTCGCCGTCGATTGTAACTGTGACTGTGCCGTAGTCTTTGCCGTTTTTATGAAAGTGAAACTGAAAAATGTCTGCTTCTTCAGGTACTGGCACTGAGTCGCCGCCCGAAGTTAGGGCTTTTACGTCGAAGCCGTGACTACTTAGTAGTTCGTCTAGCTCTTTATTGAGGGTTTGATTGGTTTTAGGCATAATAGAATCCGGATAATGCAGTATTTATCACGGATTCTTATTATCGTTTAGAAGCTCATAGACATAATAAAGGGCATTGGCACCTCAATGTCCGTGTGGTCAGTGTAGGATTCGCTTATTTTTGAGTCGAACATCTGAATGGCGCCGATCATACGAGTAGCAATCAGCATGGCCGATACTAAGTCGTCTGTTTGACCTAAGACGGCGGCATATGAGCCTCTTGAAGCAATGTAAGTCTTTAATTCTGATATCAGCGGGATGCTGTAGATAGTCATTCTGCGACTTTCAATCAAGGATTTGAACTTAGAGCAGGCAGCGTTCTTTGTTTTGTTGGTGGTGACGAATCCGGCAAAGGGCAGGCGAGCATCAGCACCTGTTCTGCGAGGTTCTGCTACGAAGTTACCTATAATATTGTCGTTTGACATCTCTGCTAAGGACACTCGCACCGCTTCGCCTACGCCGTTGTTCTCATATGAGTAGTAGATACGCTCAGGTTGACCTGTACATTCAGCAATGTACTCTGTAATCTCAGCGATTAGTCGCACTTGTTGCGGTATAGGCGTCTTGTTATGCTTCCACTCGCCTATTTGTTCGAATGTTGTAGCATCAACAATCTGAATAGCGGCAGGGTCGCCGCCAGTGCCTACGGAAGGGTCTAGTGCTACTACATATGTGTGATTGCGTTCAGGCTTTTTGTACCAGCGTACTTGACCTGTCTTGTATGACATTTCTCTGCCTTGTATTGCGGCTAACGTTAGAGAATCAATGAGAGTCTCACTGTCAATAATGAACTCACACATCATCTCACGACGGAATCGCTCTTCGCCGATCTTAGCACGTTCAGCATTAGCCCATGCTTCATCACGGTCGGGATGTACTGACCATGTAGCAAAGTAAGGCGAGAAGTTATTGACGCCTAGGAGTGTAGGGTTGCCGTGTTGATCAAATCTGTTGTTAGCATCCTTCCAAATCTTAGCGAATGTGTCGTCATCGTTGTTGGGTGTTGATGTAATAATACACTTACCGCCGGTTGCTAGTGTTGGAGAGATAGAAGTCCAGAACTCTGACGCAATAGTAGGGCGCACGAACGCAAATTCGTCAAGGTATAAGAGTGAAATAGACATACCACGGCCGGTTTTTTCTGTTGTAGCACGAGCGACGATGCGAGATTTGTTGCCAAAGTCGATGTTACCTTGGTTATACACTTCAACGTCTGCTTTCAACCACATAGGACACATTTCATATGCGTATCTGATACGCTGCATGATTTCTTGCGCACCTGTGAACTGGTGGGCGGCGATTAGAATCGTCTTGTCTGTATTGAACATAGCGAACCATAAGAGATAGCCCGCGGCGGATGTAGTTTTACCTAACTGTCGTGCTAACATTGAGATAGAAAATCTGTTCTCGTGATAGTTCTCAATTAGTTCTGATTGATAAGGGTAAGGTTTGTACAGTAACTGACCCTTTGTAGGGTGTTGAATGTAAAAATAGTTCTCCATGAAGTAGCGATAGCCCGTATCTGGGTCTGCGCAACGTGCTACTTCAATCGCCTGTTCTCTGGAGAGAGGAATTACCTTGCCCTTAGGGCGTATAAAGTCATTATCGCTCATAGTTGCTTATTTAGTACAGAGCAATCCAAGTTGTACCATTGTAGAACACAGGGTAAGAAGCAGTACCTCCTTTAGTAGCAGGATCCCATCCTGGTGGTTGAGCGACTGCGAATGCTCCTGATGTCGCTGTTGGTACTGATGATGATGGCGTTAGTATAATCACACTAGAAGCATTAATAATACCACCAACGTAGAGATTGCCAGTGATAGCCGCACCGCCCTGTGAGCGTAGTGAACCTGTAGACAAGGATGTTGCTGCTCCTGTGCCAGTAATAACGTTAGCATCAGTAGTGATCTGTCCTGTAGCATTGATCGTGCCTGGTGTTGTAAAGCTGCCAGCAGTTGCACCACCGGTAATATTGATTTCACCAGAAACAGTAATGTTACCAGTAGTAAGATTAGCACTGTTGATGTTGCCAGTAGCATTGATCGTAGTGTTAGAGATAATGTTTGCTACACGTAGCTGACCGCTAGCAAGAATACTGCCGGTCACTGTTAGGTTGTTTGTAGTAGTGTTGAACACTAAGTTAGGACTAGCGCCTAAGGAGCCCGCGCTGTTGAACTGAATTTGTGTATTAGCGCCAGCGACAGTAGCGCCACCTGTTGGTCGCGCTACGCCGTTAGCATAGAGTAAGTTGTCTGTTCTGATAGCACCGGCGTCTACGTTACCTGTAGTAGATATGCCGTTAGCAATAACGTTGACTACGTTACCCACGCCGTTGATAGAGAAGCCGATGTTGCCGTCACTAGCAATACGAATGTTCGACGAGCCGTTGTTCCACTCACTAGTAGTCAGTGCGCCGTATGCTTGTAAGTTGCCGTTAATAACAGTCATGCCGAATGTCGGCTGTGCTACATTGCGCCATATGCCGGTTGCTGAGTTATACTGTAGTAGACTGTTGTTAGCAGGGGTGCCTGAGATCAATACATTGTGTAGTTCGTCTAATTCGTAGCCGTTGTCTACTTTGATATAGATAGAGCCGGTGTTAGCGTTGACTGAGCGAACCCAACCGATACGAACAGCGTGTGCTGGGGCATCAGGCTTAGTTGTTGTTAGTGTACCTGGTGTTGAACCTAAGAATAACATATCGCCTTCTGAGAAAGCGGCTGTGTTTTGATTATAGATAGTGCCATTGTATTGTACAAATCCTACCCCGTTGTTAGCGATATTAGCGACTACAATACCTAATGTACTAGCACTGTCAGCTTCTCCTGTACTACTAGCAAGCGCAATAGTCATATTGCCGCCCTGATAACCCACGATTCTGACAACACTGCCCGCCGTGATTGTAGCGCCCGTGCGATTAGTTACCTGTACTTGCTGATCGCCTAGATGATTGCCGATTAAATAATTAGCAGTGACATTGCCTGTTGTTACAATATTGTTAGACCCGAATGCGGCTAAGTGTGCTGTTACGTTTGAGTTAGCGTATGAGGCAGCAAATACACCGTTACCGTATAAAACTTGTGCGGCGTTTGCTGTTATGTTTAGTGAAGCAATGTTACCTACGCCTGTTACGTTTGCTAGTGTTACACTGTTAGCAACGGCGGCGAATGGTACTTGACCTGTTACGTTAGCACCTGTTAGTGCTGTTAGATTAGCACCGCTACCTATGAAACGAGTAGCAGTTACGTTACCTGTTGTAGATATTGAGTTTGAACCGAATGAGGCTAGTAAGTTTACTACGTTAGTGTTTGTGTATGTTGAACCACCACCGCCATTGATAGATGCGCCGCCAGCAGTTGTACCATCACTACTACGAATTGATTGCGTGTCTGGATCGTACCACAGTTTGCCAGCAGGACCAACATAGTCTGTAGCATTTACGCCGTTGTGACGGCTCATCCATAGTTCATAAATCGCCATCTACTACTCCTGATTATAAAGGTGTTTGATCGGCTTGAACGATAGTGATTGCTGGGATACCCGCTAAACGTGTAATGTCACCTAAGCCATCTTCTTCGGCATAGTCTTCGCTACCGCCTTCACAGCCACATGGTTGTGCTTCACAGCCGCAGCCGCCCTCTTCATCATAAGCATTATCTACGCCTGTTGCTTTCTTTAGCAACTCTAGACTTGCTTGTAGTGGTGGAATCATTGTTGACTGCTCACTAGCATCTGTATTATCAGCAACGACTGGCACTAGGCCGCCTTCAACTGAATCAAGTGCGTTGCTTGGGTTGCCTGTTGTATGCTCTACTCCATCCATCTGGTCTAGCATCGCTCTGAATAGGTCTTGAATTTTCATAGTATGGGTTCCTGTATCTAGTATTTATCACTTCTTCGTGTAAGGCTGCTCACCTGTTAGCAGAGGCTTAGCGAACCATAGCTTGAACCATTCATCAGTGCCTGGTCTGATGTTGCGCTCACGCTGAATCTGACCTAAGTTTGTAGCATATTCGCTTGTTTCTTCGCCATAACTTGTATTGTTGACGCCTGCTAATCGCTTGAGGTCGTCGATACTAGTATCTACGGTTGACTCAGGCATTTTGTATTCCTGAACTTGCTTGAAGCCGTTCATTAGACGAGATTGTTTGAATGGGTCGAATGTCATATTGTATTTAGAAAAAAGGCCCTGATTGTTACACCAGGGCCTGAACTTAACTAAGCGGGGGAAACTAACTTAGCTAATAAAAACTTATTTCAAGTCTAGAGGACGTGCTTTAGTAGCAACGATACAATAGAACTTCTCACGAGCAAGCACTGGCTTCTTGACTTTAACGGTCTCGCCTGCTTCGTTTGTCTCGTCTTCTTCACGCTCACCAACTACTAAGTCAAACTCGAAGTTGTTGAATGTGTCGATATTGAAGCCTGTGCGTTGTAGTAGAGCCGCTAGTTGATTAGCGCCGAAGATTGAATAGTGATTCAAGTTCCACTCGTGACGACGGTCGCAATCAGGTTGTGGTACTTCGATGTAAATCTTACCGCCTTGACGTAGAACACGATTGTATTCGATCAGGGTAAAGATAGGGTATGGTGAGTGCTCTAGAGCATGACGGCAGAAGATAAAGTCGATTGATTCATCGATGTAGCCGTCTTTGACTGGTAGGTTTGATAAGTCATAAGCGGCAACTTTGTGACCGTTCTTTTTACAGATTTCTTGATCGCCTGGTGATAAGGTAACACCAGTTAGATCAGTGTATCCTAGTTCTTTCATGTCGTTCAAGAAGAAACCAGGGCCGCAACCCATGTCTAAGATTTTAGCGTCTTTAGGTAGATTAAGAGGCTCAATGTACTCTTTGATCATTTTGGTGGTTAGCTCTCTGTGGAAAGCTGATTCGCCCTCGTCATAGATGTGAGCCTGGAAGATCCAGTCGTTGTAAAATCTAAGTTTGAGAGCGTCAATGACTTGTGATGCGTCGATCATTATAAATCCTTTGTTTGTTGGATTTACTTATTCGTTTGACGAGGGTGCGAAATTTTTTATTTGAACTTTAGCTTAGGGCGGCCTAAACTTGGCGACTTTTTCTGAGTGTCGTCTGCCTCTAGTGAGCGATGATCTCTGACGAGTTCGATTGATTGGGTGTCGCCTACTGTTGCGAAGGCGGCTTTCATCATATTGTGCTCTTCTTCTGTGTATGGGTATGCCATGTTGTTCTTGCCAGCGAAACTCTCATGGTCCATAGAAACTGGGGCAGTAGTACGACCATCGGCCATACCAGCTGCCTTCATTACTTGATTGAGGTTGTAAACGCGGTCGATGCCTGAGTCTTTGAACTTATAGGCACCTTTAGTAGCATTGGCAGCAACTTTATCCATGCTGCCTTTTGCTTCGCTTACAAACTCACGTGCTCTCATTTAGATACCGGCTAGTTTTTTCATCTGAGCGGCTACATCGCCTGCTTCGATAACTTTAACAGCAGTGTGAGGCATAACTGTTTGATCCTTCTTCTGACCGTTTAAGCCGCCAGAGATATCGCCAGTCATGAACTTAACTGTTGCGAAGAAACGCTCGTCTTCAGAGATGCCTTCACGAGAGTTAGCCCACTCGTTTAGTTGACCTTCTTCGACTTGTTCTGCTGAACAGTCGTGACCTTCTTCTAACATGCCGCCGCATTCGTTACAAGTTTGGTGACCTTCTTCGACTTTTTCTTCGCCTTCTTCGGATTGATCTTCTTTAGATTTGTCTTCTTCAGAATTGTCTTGTCCACTATCTTCTTCAGGAGCTGAGTCGTCTTCTTCTTTTACAGGGAATTCTTCGTCACCCACTTTGAATGAATCTTTGCCGTCGGCCTTAGCTTGTTCCTTTTTGTAATGCATTACTCCGGCACCTTCTTCAACATCTTCTTCGTCAACTACTGCTACTTTGTCTTTGTCTTTGTCCCCATCTTCGCCGGACTCTTCTTTGCCTTCTTCACCGTCGAAACCTTCTGGGTGCTTAGGTTCTGGTGC
>JACCDO010332773.1_pt1 | contig 16276 bp, 18 predicted proteins | sample 7446101 | NCBI WGS metagenome assembly JACCDO01 (sample SAMN15323440, study PRJNA562643) | freshwater metagenome | isolation source: river surface water | place: USA:Blue River Watershed | collected 2017-08-16 | reverse complement strand
TTCGAATCCTCGACGGGGAGCATTCCCATTAAAAGTCTCTCAGGCTAGGGTTTGCCCTGTCTCTTGGGAGGAAATTCGTGTCAACCCCGTCACTCGTGCTGGTTCTAGCCGCCGGTGAAGGAACGCGAATGCGATCCAAACTTCCCAAAGTTCTTCACCCAATTCTTGGCCGTCCAATCTTGGGCCATGTAATCAATGCAGCTTGGCAGTTGGAGCCGAACAAAATTTTGGTCGTTACCGGCAGTGGCCGCGAACAAGTTGAAACCTGGCTATCTGAAAATCAACCAGCCGTTTTGAAAGTTGAACAAACTCCACGAAACGGAACTGGACATGCAGTTCGAATTGCGCTTGCAAGTCAAAGCGCAAAATCTGATTCAGACCATGTAATGGTTTTGTATGGAGATACACCGCTTCTCACCGGTGCAGCGCTTCGCGTTTTGTGGCAGGCGCACATCGACTCAAATGCAGCGGCCACAATCTTGACTGCGAAAGTAGCTGACGCATTTGGATACGGCCGAATCATTCGCGATAAATCTTCAGCGGTAGTTGGCATCGTTGAAGAGAAGGATGCCACCGATGAGCAAAAGGCCATCACCGAAATTAACTCCGGCATTTATGTTTTCAATCGCAAGCTACTTGAAGAAGCATTAGGCAAAATCACTACCAACAATGCCCAAGGCGAGGAATACCTAACCGATGTCATCAAGATTCTCCATGAAGCAGGAAAGTCAGTTATCGGAGTGGCCGTCGCAGATCAAAGTGAAATTCTTGGAATCAATGATCGCAAACAATTGGCGGCCTGCACAGAAATTTTGCGAGATCGAATCAACGAAGTTTGGATGCGCGAGGGTGTAACCATTGTTGATCCTGCAACAACTTGGATTGAATCAGATGTGGTGATTGCGCGGGATGTAGTGATTGAGCCATCAACATACTTGCAAGGTAAAACTGCAATTGGTGAAGATGCCCACATTGGACCTGATGTAACTTTGATTGACTGCACGGTTGATGAAGGTGCGACCATTACCCGCACATACGCAAACGATGCCCACATCGGAGTTCGCGCCCAGGTAGGTCCATTTAGTTATTTGCGCCCTGGAAGTGAATTACACAAATCGGCCAAAGTCGGTGCTTACGTTGAAGTTAAAAACGCAATCATTGGCGCGGGTTCAAAAGTTCCACACCTTTCATATGTTGGTGATGCAACTATTGGTGAAGGTTCAAACATAGGTGCGGCCACAATTTTCGTTAATTATGACGGGGTTAAAAAACATCACACAGTCGTAGGTGATGCGGTTCGAATTGGTTCGGACACCATGTTGGTCGCTCCAGTAAATGTTGGCGACGGCGCTTACACCGCAGCTGGAAGTGTGATTACCGAAGATGTGCCTGCTGGCTCGATGGCAGTGGGTCGGGCAAAACAACGAAACATTCTTGGCTGGGTTCGGATGAAGCGCGCAGGTTCAACCTCCGACATCGCAGCAACAAAAGCAAACGAAAAAACCGAAACGGAGAAACAGTGACTGGAATCCAAGCATCACCTAGCAAGAAGTTAATGCTGTTCGCAGGACGTTCACATCCTGCGCTTGCTCAAGATGTTGCAAACGCTTTGAAAACTGAGGTAGTTCCAACCACTGCTTACGATTTTGCTAACGGTGAAATCTTTGTTCGCTTCGAAGAGTCAGTACGCGGTTGCGATGCATTCGTGATCCAAACCCATAGTGAACCAATTAATAAATGGATCATGGAACAACTCATTATGGTTGATGCTCTTAAGCGTGCTTCTGCAAAACGCATCACCGTGATTGCACCGTTTTTGGGTTATGCGCGCCAAGACAAAAAACACCGCGGTCGCGAACCTATTACTTCTCGTCTGCTGGCAGATCTTTTCAAACAAGCAGGTGCAGATCGCTTGATGGTAGTTGACCTTCACACCGCTCAGATTCAAGGTTTCTTCGACGGACCAGTTGATCACTTGTTTGCCTTGCCTTTGATGGCTGGCCATATTAAAAACACTGTCGACACCTCAAAAGTAACAGTGGTTTCACCAGACGCAGGTCGAGTTCGTGTTGCCGAAAAATGGACCGACATTCTCGGTGCACCTCTGGCAATCATTCACAAACGTCGCGATCCAGATGTGCCAAACCAAGTGAAAATGTTTGAAGTAGTTGGTGAAGTTGATGGCCGAATCTGCGTAATCGTGGATGACATGATCGACACTGGTGGCACAATCGCCAAAGCTGCCGAGACACTGTTTGAAGCAGGCGCTAGTGAAGTTATCGTTGCGGCAACGCACGGAATCTTTTCTGACCCAGCAAAGCAGCGGTTGAGCGAATCCAAGATCTCAAAGGTTTTGGTCACTGACACTTTGCCAATTCCAGAAGACCGCAAGTTCGATAAGTTAGAAATCTTGTCGATTGCACCATTGATCGCAACCGCCATCAATGAGGTCTTCACCGAAGGCTCAGTTACCTCGCTTTTCGATAACTAGACCCCACCTAAAAGCCGCTTTTGGGGGTTTGGCATACTTCGCCTGTTCCACGGCGAGGGTTTTAGACCGTCATCGACGAAGGACCGTCTGTGTCCACGCCATGGTGCGCAAAACCCGAGTATTTCAGGAGCATGACCGTGCCAAAGGTATCAATCGAAGCGAGCCTACGAAGCGACTTCGGTAAAGGTGCTGCCCGTCGCCTACGTCGCGAAGGCAAAATCCCTGCAGTCGTTTACGGTCAAGGTGCCGAACTTCTACACGTTGCAGTAGACGCAAAAGAAATCGCACTAATCCTTCGTGATGTTAAAAACATCATTGAACTAACCGGTGCAGGTAAAGGCCAAGTTGTAGCGCCTCGCGATATTCAACGCGACCCAGTAACTCAAAATCTAGAACATGTTGATTTTGTTGTACTAAGCGCTCAAGACGCAGCAGCTCGCTCGAAATAAGTTTTAAGGAATTACCGCGTCTCATTAAATTGAGGCGCGGTTTTTTCATAGGTTTTTCAAAAAGGGAAAGGGATAGAGATGTCTGACGATGTATGGCTAGTTGTTGGTCTTGGTAATCCTGGTCCTGAGTACGCAAAAACTCGACATAACATTGGAGCAATCGCACTAGAAGTTTGGGCAAACCGATTAGGTTTGAAATTTACCCGACACAAAAAAGCTCAGGCGTTTGTCGCTGAAGGTCGCTTTGAAAGTGACAGAGTAATTTTGGTTTTTCCGCAGACATACATGAATCAATCTGGCGCGGCAGTCAAAGCGTTAATGAACTTTTACAAAATTGAAGCCGACAAATTAATCGTGTTGCACGATGAACTTGATATTGATTTTTCAAGCATCCGAATGAAGCTTGGCGGAGGAGACAACGGCCACAACGGTTTGCGAAGCATCAGATCAGCAATTGGTAGTGGTGACTGGTTACGCATTCGTTTAGGAATTGGCAGACCACCGGGTCAAATGGATCCAGCCGCATATGTTCTTAAACCATTTGCAAGTGCTGAAAACAAAGAACTTGCAGTTTTTAATGAAGAAGTTTGTGATGCAGTAGAAACACTTATTTCAAAAGGTCTAGCAGAAGCGCAGAATAGGTATAACAAATGAACGATCATGAATTGGCACTTGAGATTGCAACTCGCGCTGGCGAAATTGTGATGGATATAAGAAAAGCTGCGAATATCGACACTTCTGACAATGAAGCTGCAAAAGCACTAGCGGTTAAGGCTGACTTAACTTCAAACGATTACTTACTAGAACAACTTGCTATTCACCGGCCAGAAGATGCGGTGCTTTCTGAAGAATCTGCGGATTCAGACAATCGTTTATCGGCAGATCGGGTTTGGATTATCGATCCAGTAGATGGTACTTATGAATACGCACGTTCACTTCCAGAATGCGCAATTCATGTGGCGCTTTGGAGCAGCTCACAAAACAAATTGATTGCCGGAGCTGTAGTTCTACCCGAACATAAATTTGCTTGGACAACCACAGTAGTAAAACCAGTAACGGTTCGTGAAGGTGGCGCAAGGCCATTTGTAATCATTGCATCGCCGCGTGAAAGTAAAGAGTTGCTCGCGATGCTTACACAAGGGTTGCTACCCAAAGTTGAAGCTCTTGGTTACACCGGAGTTGAGATTGATAACTGCGGTTCTGTCGGTGGCAAGGTTGATCGGGTTCTCACCGGACGGGCTGATCTTTATGTAAGTAGTGCTGGATTTAACGAATGGGATTCAGCCGCCCCAACTGCAATCGGTCTTCATCAAGGGCTCGTGATTACAGACATGGAAGGTCGCGATTTGGTGTTTAACCAAATGCCACCTAAGACTGCGTCCTATGTGGCAACTTGGCCGCATCATCAAGCAATGGTTTTGTCAGTTTTAAAGAATCGGTAGGAAAAATGGAAAAGAGTTTGTCGGGACTCCTGACAAGTTTAAATTCCATACCCTCTTGGCAGGATGCAACAAAACAAATCCTGAAACTTTCGCAAGGTGAAGTTTCTGGTCCGCGAGCAATCCGTTCAGCTTTAGTTGCTGACTTAGCAAAAACCCGGACCGTACTAGCAATAACTGCGACTAGTCGTGAAGCTGAGGAATTAACTTCAGAGCTTTCATCTTTTCTCGACAAAGAATCTGTTGCGGAATTTGTTCCTTGGGAAACTTTGCCGCACGAAAGACTTTCGCCCTCTACCGATGTGATCGGAAGACGGCTCTCTGTGCTTCGCCGATTGGTTCATGCCAAGCCGGATAAACAACCTGAAATTAAAGTTTTAGTTGCCTCAATTCGCGCAGTAATCCAACCTTTGATTAAAGGGGTGGCAGATATTGAACCGGTCGTGGTTAAGCGTGGCGATGAAACTGAGATTTCTAAACTTGCAGAAAAACTTTTTAATGCGGGATATCAAATAGTAGATCTGGTCGAACGACGCGGTGAGTATGCGGTTCGCGGTGGGTTAGTTGATGTATTTCCACCTGCTGAAGAGCATCCCATCCGAATTGAATTTTTTGGTGACGAAGTTGAAGAAGTTAGATATTTCGCAGTAATTGATCAGCGTTCATTGGGTGCGGCCGACAATGGATTATTTGCACCACCTTGTAGAGAGTTGCTCATTACCGATGGGGTAAAAACACGCGCCACAAAGTTGACACAACTTCATCCAGAACTTGCGGAAGTTTTTGAAAAAGTTTCACAAGGTATTTATGTTGAAGGGATTGAGTCCCTCAGCCCGGTTTTGGCAGAAGGCTTAGAAACTTTAATTGATTTACTACCAAACGATTCATTGATTATTGGTTGTGATCCTGAACGAATTCGAACCCGCACTCATGATTTGGTGGCTACCAGCCAAGAATTTCTTGAAGCCTCTTGGCTAAATGCAGCGGCTGGAAATAAAACTCCAATCGATCTTGGTGAAACAAGTTATCGAGATCTCACCCAGCTTCGCGAAGTTGCCGCTGGCCGAAAAATCAATTGGTGGGGTATATCGCCTTTCAGCGCAGATGAAGAAATTTCAGATGTCATAAATCTCGACATTGCGATCGCGCCAAACTACCGTGGCAATTACGAATTACTAGTTTCGGATATTCAAAGCTATTTGGCTAATAAAGTTCCAGTTCTGATTTCGACTCAAGGTCATGGTTCTGCCAAGCGAATGGTCGAAGCCCTTGGTTCAAATGATGTGATTGCCCGAATTGTTGAAGACACTAAAGAACTAAGTACCTCAATCGTTCAAGTGGTGCAAGCGAATCAGATTCACGGTTTTATTGCGCCAGATTTTGTATTGTTAACTGAAGAAGATATTTCGGGACAACATGGATCGATGCGTGATGTCGTCAAAATGCCATCTCGCCGAAAACGGTCAATCGATCCATTAACTTTAAAAGTTGGCGATTTCATTGTTCACGAGCAACACGGTGTGGGTCGATACCGTGCAATGGAACAACGCACAATTGGAAATGCCACCCGCGAATATCTGGTGCTGGAATATTCACCTTCTAAAAAGGGTGGCCCTGTAGATGTTCTATACGTACCTACCGAGCAACTGGATCTCATTACCAAATATGTTGGCGGCGAGACTCCAACCTTGCATCGCTTGGGCGGTTCCGATTGGGCACTAGCAAAAACCCGAGCCCGCAAAGCTGTTCGGCAAATTGCACATGAATTAATCAAACTTTATGCAGCGCGGAATGCGGCGGTGGGTTATGCCTTCTCGCCAGACACTGTTTGGCAAAAAGAACTAGAAGATGCGTTTGCCTACAACGAGACTCCAGATCAATTAACTGTGATTGAAGAAGTGAAGCGGGACATGGAAAGAACTGTCCCAATGGATCGAGTTGTTTGTGGCGATGTTGGTTATGGCAAAACAGAAATCGCAGTTCGAGCTGCATTTAAGGCCGTGCAAGATGGCAAGCAAGTTGCAATCTTGGTGCCAACAACTTTGCTTGTTCAACAGCACTTCAACACATTCAAAGATAGATATGCTCAGTTTCCAATCAAATTAGCCGCACTTTCTAGATTCCAAACTGATGCGGAAGCCAAAAAAGTATTAGCCGATATGACTTCGGGTGCGGTTGATATTGTGATTGGAACTCACCGACTATTTAGCAAAGATGTTAAATTTAAAGATCTTGGCTTGGTAATTGTTGATGAAGAGCAGCGGTTTGGTGTCGAGCACAAAGAACATCTGAAAGCGATTCGAACTAACGTTGATGTCCTAACAATGTCTGCAACTCCAATTCCTCGAACTCTAGAGATGAGTTTGACTGGGATTCGAGAGATGTCCACAATCACGACTCCGCCAGAACAGCGCCACCCAATCCTTACTTTTGTAGGCCAATACGACAATAAACAAGTAGCCGCAGCCATTCGCCGTGAACTCTTGCGCGACGGCCAAGTTTTTTATGTACACAATCGAGTAAACAGTATTCAACAAACGGCAACGAAACTTCAAGAGCTCGTTCCAGAAGCCCGAATTGCTATTGCACATGGTCAAATGAATGAACATCAGCTCGAACAAATCATTATCGATTTTTGGGAAAAGAAATTTGACGTTTTAGTCTCAACAACAATTGTTGAAAGTGGACTTGATATTCCAAACGCAAACACTTTGATTATTGAAAGAGCCGATGCATTTGGGTTGTCTCAACTTCACCAATTGCGAGGCCGCGTCGGTCGTGGTCGTGAACGTGCATATGCCTACTTTTTATACCCACCAGATAAACCGTTAACCGAAACAGCGCATGAACGTTTAACCACGATTGCGCAACACACTGATTTGGGTAGCGGTATTCAAGTTGCTATGAAAGATCTTGAAATTCGTGGTGCGGGAAATCTTCTTGGCGGTGAGCAAAGCGGTCATATCGCGGATGTTGGTTTTGATTTGTATGTGCGTCTAGTTGGTGAAGCGCTTGCCGAATACAAAGGTGAAACCGGCCAATCAGATGACGAGATGCGACTTGAACTTCCGGTCAATGCCTACTTGCCACACGATTATGTGCCAGCTGAGCGCTTACGCCTAGAAATGTACAAACGCATTGCCGCCTGCCAGTCCGAATCTGACATCGCAGAAGTTGAGGCTGAAATGGCCGATCGCTACGGCCCATTGCCCGAACCAGTGCAGATGCTTTTGAAGGTGGCAAGCCTTCGGCAGGTAGCGAAAGCCGCTGGCCTTCGTGAAGTTATCGCAGGTCCTTCTAGTGTGAGATTTGCAAACATAGTCCTGCCTGAGAGCAAACAACTTAGGATTTCTAGACTTTACCCACGTACACTCATCAAGTCGGCCTCGGAATCTATTTCGGTGCCAAGACCTGGCAATCAAACTGATGCTGAGTTACTTGATTGGGTAAACGGAGTGATTACCGCATTTACCGCAAGTATTGTGTAGGAGATATTGTGAAGAAGTTTCTAGTTGCGCTGGTCGTTTTGTTGAGCCTATCTGCATGCGCTCAAGTTCAAAATGCTGGCGCTGCCGCAATCGTTGAAGGCAAAGAAATTTCAGTATCAACTATCGGTCAGCAATACACCGAAGTTATTTCTAATCTAGATGGTGGATTAAAGCCTGGCACTGACAAAGAGATCCACAAGTCACTTGTGTCTGCATTTGTACTTGATGAGTTAGTAACTTTGGCAGCGACAGAACTTGGAGTAGCCGCAACCGATGCAGATATCCAAGTAACAAGGCGCAACTACCAATCAATGTTTGGTGGCAAGAAAGCTTTTATTAAAACGGCTGCAGAGAATGCGATACCAGTATCAGGTATCGATTCAAATATCAGAACCACTATTAATTTCGAAAATATCGGCAAGTCGCTTGATCCAGAAGGAAACCCTGACAGCCAATCGGCTGCTGCGGTTGATTTTCTCTTGGAATATGGAAAACTTGTAGATATCGAAGTTAATCCGCGCTTTGGAACTTTTGCACTAGAAAAATTTGGTTTAGTTAATGTGCAAAGTGATTCCACAATCACAGGCAAGCAACTAAAGCTCGCGTTAATGCCGAAATAGCCATGGCAAACGAAGGTCTGATTCATTTACGCGAAGTAATGAATCAATTGCGCAGTCCAGGTGGTTGTCCCTGGGATGCGGAGCAAACTCATGAATCTCTAATTAAATATTTAATTGAGGAAACTTACGAAACCATTGATGCGATTGATTCAAAAGACCGCGACCACCTTGTTGAAGAACTAGGCGACTTGCTACTGCAGGTTTTCTTCCACGCCAGAATTGGTGAAGAAAGACAAGAATCACCTTTTGACATCGACGATGTTGCAAATGCGATAAGTGAAAAGCTTATCCGTCGACATCCGCATGTTTTCCCTGATGAAAACGGGCAAGTGGTTGATGCCCCGGATGCCGAAAGTGTTGAACAAAATTGGCAGGCATTGAAGAATGCTGAAAAATCGCGACAAAGTGTGACTGACGGGGTGCCGGTTTCAATGCCTCCGCTCACACAAATTTCTAAGCTGGTTACAAGGCTGAAAAATGACAATCAGTTACCGCCAATTGCACCCCAAATGTCGGCAAAGGCACAAAAACTCGGGTTGAGCCCTGAAGAATCCGCAGAATTAATTTTGGCCCTGATTGTCCAAATGCAGTTGGCAGGAACAGACGTTGAAAGTCAGCTCCGCAAGACCACTGGTGACTTCCGCTCTCGCATTCAGGCGCAAGAGGCCGACCGCTAAACTCCGCCCGTCCCCAAAACTTATGAATTGGAGCCTGACGTGGCCACGATTGAAGATGTATACGCCCGCGAAATTCTTGACTCACGCGGAAATCCGACTGTTGAAGTTGAAGTAATCCTCGACGATTTCACAATTGCCCGTGCAGCAGTGCCATCTGGCGCATCTACCGGTGCTTTTGAAGCAAATGAACGCCGCGATGGTGGAGACCGTTACTTAGGTAAAGGCGTGCAGGATGCTGTAGCTGCGGTCATTGAAGAGATTGCCCACGAAGTTCACGGTTTTCCAGCTGACGATCAGCGCCTAATTGACCAGACCATGATTGACCTTGATGGCACACCAAACAAGTCACGCCTTGGTGCAAACGCAATTCTTGGTGTTTCACTTGCCGTTGCAAAAGCAGCAGCTGACAGCGCTGGCTTGGCATTGTTTCGCTACGTAGGTGGACCAAACGCACATACCCTTCCAGTTCCAATGATGAACATCCTTAACGGTGGTGCCCACGCTGACACTGGTGTGGACATTCAAGAATTCATGATTGCGCCAATCGGTGCACCAACTTTCCGTGAAGCGCTTCGTCAAGGTACTGAGGTTTATCACTCACTAAAGTCCGTTTTGAAAAAAGAAGGTTTCGCAACTGGACTTGGTGACGAAGGTGGTTTTGCACCGAACCTTGCCAACAACCGTGCGGCACTTGAGTTGATTGCAGTTGCAGTTGAAAAGACTGGTTTGAAACTAGGTACTGATATCGCACTTGCACTCGACGTTGCAGCAACTGAATTCTTTAAAGATGGAACTTATGGTTTCGAAGGTAAGAAACTAACTGCCGATCAAATGGTCGAGTACTACGCATCACTAGTTGCTGACTTCCCAATGGTTTCAATTGAAGATCCAATGTCTGAAGAAGATTGGGATGGTTGGAATCTAATTACCCAGAAGCTCGGTGAGAAAGTTCAACTTGTTGGTGACGACTTGTTTGTGACTAATCCAGAACGCCTTGCTCGCGGTATTGCATCAAACACTGCAAACGCGTTGCTTGTTAAGGTAAATCAAATCGGTACCTTGACCGAAACTCTTGACGCAGTCCAGATGGCACATCGCGCGGGCTACCGCAGCATGATGAGCCACCGCTCAGGTGAAACTGAAGACACCACGATTGCCGACCTTGCAGTCGCGACCGACTGTGGCCAAATCAAGACCGGTGCACCAGCTCGTTCAGAACGAGTTGCTAAATACAACCAACTTCTTCGCATTGAAGAAGAACTTGATGATGCAGCCGTTTATGCTGGCGCGGGTTCATTCCCACGTTTCAAGCACTAAATCCTGCAAAATAACCGCATGACATCACGGCGACCAACAGATGCAGACAAGGAAATTGTTGGTCGCCGTACTCATTTAAATGCTCGTGGTGTTTTCTTATTTGGCCTGATTTTGCTTTTGGTTATTTCTACAGCAATTCCGCTTAAGAATTTTCTCGATCAGAGTGGTCGAATAAACGCACTGCAAAGCACGCAGACCGCGAACGAAGCCCGAATAAAGGAACTGCAAAGTCAGGTAGAACGCTGGAAAGATCCCGCTTACGTGAAAGCGCAGGCAAGAAATCGTCTTCATTATGTGATGCCAAATGAAGTTGGCTACATTGTGCTTGAAGCAGATGAAGCGCAAGCAGCGATTCAAAATCAAATTGATGAAGTTGGGGTAAGGCCTGTTTGGTACCGCACACTTTGGTCTTCACTTCAAGATGCCGCAGATACAGCACCACCTCTTTTGGAAGAAGTGGATAAAAAATAATGTCAGTTGAAAAACGCGACATCGATGCGATGTGCGCGCAATTAGGTCGTGAAGTGCGCGGTGTTGTAGAAGTTGCACATCGTTGCAAATGTGGAAATCCAGACGTTGTTAAAACTCTTCCACGTCTTGAAAATGGCACACCATTTCCAACAACTTACTACGTCACATGTCCAAGGCTCACAAGTCGCATCGGGACTTTAGAAGCTGATGGAGTTATGAAACAGCTAGAAGAGAAACTGAATTCAGACATTGAACTGCAAAAGCAATATCAGGCCGCTCATGAGTCGTATCTAAAGGATCGATTAGAACTTGGTGATGTGCCAGAAATAAAAGATATATCCGCTGGTGGAATGCCAAACCGCGTTAAATGTCTACATGTTTTGATTGGACATTCCTTGGCAAAGGGCCCTGGAGTTAATCCAATTGGAGATTTGGCCTTGGAAATGCTTGAAGACTGGGCAGACCATTCATGTCTAAATGGAGAAGTTGAATGACAAATATCGCAGCAATAGATTGCGGCACAAATTCGATTAGGTTATTGATTTCTCGGATTGATGAAAATGGAAATCTCTCTGAAATAACTCGGCGAATGATTATTGTGCGGCTTGGTGAAGGCGTAGACGCAACCGGACGATTTAGTGATGCGGCTCTAGCCCGTGTTTTTGCTGCATGCGATGAATATTCTGAATTGATTAAAACTCATGAAGTGCAGGCATTACGTTTTATTGCGACATCCGCATCCCGAGATGTTTCAAACCGTGAAGAGTTTGCGCAAGGTGTGAAAGCTCGACTCGGATGTGACCTAGAAGTAATCAGTGGTGAAACTGAAGCTGAACTTTCATTTGCAGGCGCAACTTTCGCACTCGCAAAAAACTTCCCAGGCCCGTATCTAGTTTTAGATATCGGTGGTGGCTCAACTGAATTTGTGCTCGGAAGTGAGAAACCAGATTTTGCGAAATCTGTGAACATTGGTTGTGTCCGTATGACCGAAAGGCACCTGAATCAGGATCCGCCCACAGAGACTTCAATTGCGGCGGCTGTCCAGGACATTGAAGACGCTATTTCGCAAGCGGCTGAAGTTGTGCCACTCGAAAAGGCTGTCACAGTTATTGGACTCGCTGGTTCTGTTACTACAGTGGCTGCGATGGCTTTAGGTCTTGATAAATATGATCGAGATGCGATTCACGGAAGTGTAATTTCCGCGCAATCTATACATCGCACATCCGAAAAGTTTTTGGCAATGACCCGAGAGCAAAGGGCCGCACTTCCTTACATGCATCCAGGTCGAGTAGACGTCATTGGCGCAGGTGCATTGGTGTTAGACCGAATTGTTAAAAGGCTAAATGTGGATTCCATTGTGGTTAGCGAGCAAGATATTCTTGATGGAATTGCAATCAGCATTGCCAAGTCTTTGAGTGAATAACCGTCTCTTAGCGATTAATCCTTCGGTAAGAAATATCCAGTGTGTGCATGGCAGTCATAACCATTTGGATTCTTGATTAAATATTTTTGATGATATTCCTCAGCTAGCCAGTATTTATGGTTGGCTGCTGATTCAATTTGAGTGGTTATTGGGCCTAAGCCATTTTGAGCGAGAATGTCACCAAACTCTTTGGCAGTTTTCTCACATTCAGCGGCTTGCTCTTCGTCAGTCCACAAAAGTGCGCTTCGGTATTGCGCGCCAATGTCGCCACCTTGACGATTACCTTGGGTTGGATCGTGATTTTCCCAAAACACTCGCAAGATTTCCCTAGTCGGAATTACAGTTTCGTCATAAACAACTTTGACGATTTCAATGTGGTTAGTGCCACCTGCGCAAACAATTTTGTATGTTGGATCTTCAGTGTGACCACCTTGATAGCCGACAGAAGTCTCAATTACACCTGGAAGGGACCAAAACTTTTTTTCGGCACCCCAAAAGCAACCCATACCAAGGTAAATAGTTTTTGCCATCACGCATCCTTTGTCGGGGGAACTTTAATCAACGTTTCTTTCATTCGCAGAACCAAAATCACAGCGCTTGCAGCGATTAAGCCACCCACAATAAAAGGCACTTCAAAAGCATGTGCTTCACCATAATTACGAGTAGCAAAGTCCAATAGCCATCCACCGAACACTGGCCCAAATATTCCGCCAAGGTCAGATGACATTTGGTATGCAGAGATCACTGGTCCTCGAGGTTGTCCGGCAGTTGCATCGCCAAGCACAGCTGGGGTTGCAGATGACAAAAATGCTCCGGCTACTCCAAGCACGAACATTGCAAGGAAATACGCTGAGATATTTTCAATACCACCCATGGTGATCATGCCAAGACCTGAAAGTAATGTTCCAGCAATCAAGATTGGCTTTCTACCAATTGAATCTGCCCATCTTCCAGCTTTGGAAATCAAGATGAATTGACCAATCGCACTGAACAAAAATCCGGTACTTGCAAGACTGACATCGCTATTCAAAGCCTCGACGACAAATAGCGGGGCAATCGCGTTCAAGATTCCCATTCGCACAAAGCCGTTTGAAAAATTCACTCCAACTGCGGCTGCATAGGCGCGATTCTTAAATGCTTTCCAAACATCTTTCCAAGTTCCAACTTCGTCGGTGGTAGCAACACTTTCGGTCAGATGTGCATTTCGAAGTGTGAACCATGAAACCAAACTTGCAAATACCAGCGTTACTGCATACACAAAGAATGGAGCTCGAAGTGAAATAGCTGCAAAGATGCCGCCAACTGCCGGACCTGCCAATCCACCTAGCAAAAAACCACCAGACCAAGCACTTGAAGCTCGGCCTCGCAGCCCCGGTTCTACCACTCTGATGATTACAGCCATTGAAGCGATAGAGAATGCAACGCTTCCGAGTCCGCCGAGTCCGCGTAGAACTAGAAGCTGCCAAAAGTTTTGCGCGAGACCCGCGGTAAATGAACTTATTGAAACAATTGCTAAACCGAATGAAAGTGTGCGGCGCTCTCCAATTAAGTCCACGAATTTTCCAGCAAGCGGTGCACCTGCTAATCGCATTCCAGCAAAGACCGAAACCACAGAACTTGCCGCGAATGCGCTGACACCAAACTCACGTGCGAAAGCTGGAATAACTGGTGCAACAATTCCAAAACCTAAAGCAACACAAAAAGCCACCATACTTACTGCAGTTACTTCAACTGGCAATTCGCGCAGAAGTGGTACTCGATTTCGTAGTGCTTCTAATGGATTTTTCATCAGTGGTTTTGGACGTCAACCAAAACTACATTTGCAATTCGACCATTAGGCAATTCGTAACTCACTTCATCGCCAATGCGCTTACCGATTAACGCTTGGCCAAGAGGTGAGGTTGGGCTAATGACAGAAATTGTTGAATGACTTGCTTCTTCCGCAGATCCGATTAAGTAAGTGTCAGTGTCGCCGGTTCCAAAATCTACGGTCACAACGCGACCAACATGGACTTCTCCGTCTGGCACTTCTGGAGTACCAACTTTTGCATGCTTCAATAAATTCTCTAAGTGGGAGATACGACCTTCGTTTTTGCCTTGCTCTTCACGAGCTGCGTGGTAGCCACCATTTTCTTTTAAGTCGCCCTCTTCACGGGCTTCAACTATGCGCTTGGTGATTTCTTCGCGTACCGGGCCTTTGCGCTCATCAAGTTCGGCTTGTAGGCGGTCGTAAGCTGCTTGAGTGAGCCAGGTGGTGTGTTCAGTCATAGAAACTCCTTGCAAATTAGTGGGTAAAGGTAGCAACCTTTAGGAATTCCACTGCCATGGTGCGAATAGTGGGGAATCTTGAGCAGGGGGGAGCAAGCCAGGGCGAAAATGCGAACCGAGGAGTGCTTCAGGATCTAATTCGCAAGTTGGTGTGATTACCGCAAAGGCTTCAGCGTTCGTATTTAAGACCTGGGTGAATTGTGGAATTGATTGAGTTTCAGTTGCTTTAAAAATTGCAAACCCAACATCAAATTGATCAGAGTCTTGTGCCTTCAAAACGCAATAGACCGGCAAATTACTTGATTGATAAACCGTCCAATTGATTTCCACTCGATTGGCAGTTTTTACTTCCCAGGAAATTAGCCGAGTCTCAACATCTGCCTGCTGCCCACTATTAATTTGAATAAATAAGAATCCAAAAACCGCCAATGCAACAGTCCAAGTGGAAATGAGAATAAGTGGGTTTCGAGGCTTGAGCCCGTATCTCTCATGCAGCTCTTTTGGAACGGTGGAACGCGATACAGCCACTTCCACCTCCAATTCAGGGTGGAATTTACCCCTAACTGAGCGAAGTCTCTCGACAAGGAGCAAAATTGGCTTCTCACCTGCTTACGGAGTTGAAATGAATCTAGCCGATCCAGTCGATATTTCTGAAGTCCCAATCGATAATTTCACTGCTGGTTGGATTGGCGGGGTTTTCTTTTTTGGAATGGCAGTCGCTGTAGTTTTGCTTTGGCGCAATATGAATTCGAGGCTCAAGCGACTAGACAAGAAATTCGAAGACAAAGAATAGATTCATGTCTCGCACGACATTGCGAATTCTGATTGCGACTTTACTTGCGCTATTTGCACTTGTGGTCACTGCCGCATTGGGAGTCTGGCAATACTCGAGGGCCTATAGAGCCGATGTTGAAGCTCAAATTCTCAAAGCGAGATCTATAAAAATCGAAAAGGTTTCAAAATTAGGTCAATACGTTCCCGAAAATTACTACGGCCAAAAAGTTGAAGTATCTGGCCAACTAATTTGCAATCAATCATTTAAGAATGTAATTCCATCTCAAGGAATTGATTGGAATGTGGCAGCAATTAGGTTGCCAGACGATTCACTCATTGCAATTGCAAGTGTCGCTGATTATTGTGAATTGCAATCTGGCGGTGCAAGTTGGACTGCAAGAATCCAACCAGCACAGGATTTCAAACAACTTCCAGCAACTTACAAACCACCAAAAACCGTAAATGCAATAAACACAGATGATCTTGTGATTCGCTGGCAATCGAATGTGCGTGATGGATATTTGTTAGTAACTCGCGATGTGCCAAGAGAACTGATTGTCTTGCCGCCGGTTGGAATTGATATTCGAAATCTTTTTTACGCTTGGCAATGGTGGATCTTCGCAGCTTTCACAATATTTTTATATAGCCGGTTCGTGAGTGACGAGTTGCGCGAACAGAATTCAGAATAGACTTAACTCAATAGAGGAGACTTAATGAACGACGCATTCAAATTACGAGAACTTCACGCAGCAGTTTCTCGTTACCGTTTCATGGCACTATTTACAGGTTCAGTGCTAGCGGTGATGTCGTTTGTCGGACTTCCACTGAAGTATGTTTTTGGGCATCATGATGCCTGGAT
>JACCDO011483471.1_pt1 | contig 16277 bp, 18 predicted proteins | sample 7446101 | NCBI WGS metagenome assembly JACCDO01 (sample SAMN15323440, study PRJNA562643) | freshwater metagenome | isolation source: river surface water | place: USA:Blue River Watershed | collected 2017-08-16 | reverse complement strand
GGTTCTCGCCGCAAAGTCGCGACGATCCTCTTCATCATAATCCATGAGAACTGCCTTACTAGTGCTTAATCACTCATTCCCTCGATCACCAATCGGATGGAACAGAAGCTATAGTTCATGTCGCTTGTGATATTTGCCAATAATCAATTCGATAAAGACTTACTTGGTATATAAAAAATATATATACTTGGTAAGACGAATCATGATATAGTACCTACCTTTTCAACGCCTGTCAGCCTGTGCCAGCGGCCCTGTCGCATAATAGAAAATTGCGAAACGAGTAATATTTGTGGACACTGTGCATGGCTCTTTCCCTTAACCAATAATTATTTTTCATTTTCTTTACCAGTTAAGGATACAAAAAACTTTAAAGTTTAAACCAAAGGAAATACAGGACCGGACTCCTGGCAGCCTGGTTCGAAGGGTTCCTGTAACCAGAAATTCTACTGTGTAGGTAGAAGTAGAACTTTCTATCAAAAAAATTCGTGGAAGTCAAGAAACTGTAGATCAATAAGGAATACGTGTTATCAGATTCCGATTGGTTTGATAGGAGATAGATTCACTCAATTATTTGACCTATTAGTTAGAATTTACCAGTAAGTGAGTCTGTGAGCGAGTAAGTGAGAGTAATAGAGTTTTAAATTACATATAAAAAGAGCTTTTATTTATTAAGTGCTGTAGTGATGCGTTGTATAGAACTTATAGTTTTTGTTTTTGTCCTGGTATGTGTTGTTAACTGCCAATATTATATCAACACAATTGCTGGTACTGGAAGTAGTGGTTATAGCGGTGATGGAGGTCAGGCTACGTCAGCTACCATGAACAATCCACTTGGAATTGCGATTGACTCCAGCGGAAATGTGTACTTTAGTGATCTCTATAACCACCGCGTGCGCAAGATCACCTCGTCAACGGGCATCATCACCACGTACGCAGGCACCGGCGCGTCAAGTTACAGCGGCGATAATGGAGTTGCGACAAGCGCTGGTTTGTCCTTTCCCAACGGTCTCAGCATGGACACGTCAGGTAATATGGCAGTAGAACTATATCTCACGACATACCTTCTTATTGATTGATGTTATGTATCTCTTAGGCAATCTATATATTGCTGCTCAAAGCAATCACCGCATCCGCAAGGTGACAGCATCCACGAGTGTGATATCGACAATTGCAGGCACCGGTGCAAGTAGTTACAGTGGTGATAACGGTCCAGCTACTAGTGCGACAATGTGCGACCCAACAGGAGTGGCTGTGGATACTTCAGGTAAATCTTAGATAATATATTTTAAAGGTGACATCTAATTGTTAAACACTTTTATAGGCAACGTGTACATCAGCGATAAGAATAATCACCGAGTCCGCAAGGTCGCCGCCTCAACAGGTGTGATAACGACAATTGCTGGCACAGGTACTGAGGGGTATGGCGGTGATAATAGTCAAGCTACTGCTGCAAATATTAAGAAACCTCATGGAATCAACCTCGACAGCGCGGGAAACGTTTACTTTGGTGATTATCAAGCATACAACGTGATCCGCAAGGTCACTGTGTCCACTGGGATTATTAGCACTGTTGCGGGCACCGGAAGCACATCAGGTTCATATAACGGAGACAACATACTAGCCACGGCTGCCACGTTGAACAATCCTCATGACGTGGTGCTAGACAGCTTCGGGAACTTGTATATTTCTGATCGATATAATTACCGTATCCGCAAGGTGACAGTGTCAACCGGCGTGATTACCACTGTAGTAGGAACTGGCACTGCCTCGTCAACAGGTGATGGATCTGCGGCTACTTCCGCCACTCTGAACGGACCTTGTTACAGTCGGTTCGACAGCTCAGGCAACTACTATATCTCTGATTGCGATGGCTACAAAGTTAGAAAGGTGGTCACTGTCTCCACCGATATACCCACCGCCACACCAAGTATCCAGCCCACATCAGCAACACCTAGTAGATTACCTACATATTATCCCTCGTTGAGTCCGCATTCTATTGGTGTGATCTCAACTATTGCGGGAACTGGGACTGCTAGTTACTCAGGTGATGGAGGTCAGGCCACCTCTGCGACAGTAAAGGGACCAGAAGGACTCGCAATAGACTCGTCGGGCAATGTGTACATCGCTGATACTTACAACCACCGTATCCGCAAGATCACTGCATCAACCGGTATAATCACCACAATCGCGGGTAGTACTACTAGTGGCAGTTACTCTGGTGATAACGGGCAAGCCACGTCAGCGGCATTGAATGTTCCAACCACCATCGCAGTGGACTCATCAGGTAGTCAAGTATTTCTTACAACTATGTGATCTCACTCTTGTGTCCATACAGGTAATATATATATTACGGATCATGCTAACCACCGCATCCGCAAAGTAACTATCTCCACAGGGATTATTACCACCATTGCCGGTACTGGATCTACTACTTACTCAGGTGATAACGGTCCTGCTACGAGTGCGACATTGCACTATCCAAGAGGAGTCGCGCTAGACTCGTCGGGTAACGTGTATATTGCTGACTCCGCTAATAATCGTATCCGCAAGGTGACGGTATCCACGGGTATAATAACCACAATTGCCGGAACAGGGACTGTTAATTACTCGGGTGATAATGGTCAAGCTACTAGCGCGACATTGAATAATCCGCGAGCGGTGGGTGTGGACTCGGCAGGTACAGCTCCCTAGCACTAACTCTTCTTCGTCTTTTAATCGTAAACTTGAATTATTATTCATTAGGTAATTACTACATTGCTGATAAAGATAACCATCGTATCCGCAAGGTGACGGTCTCAACGGGTACCATAGCTACGATTGCCGGTAGCAGTACAAGTGGTAGTTACAGTGGTGATAACGGTCCGGCCACGAGTGCGAAATTGAATGATCCAGACGGAGTCAGTGTCGATTCGTCAGGTTAGTGGCATTATTCACACTTATATTCATGTTATTACTTACTTGCGCCCTTAGGTAACGTGTACATCGCTGATTATAGTAATCATCGTATCCGCAAGGTGACGGTCTCCACAGGGGTAATTACCACAATTGCCGGTATTGGGACTGGTAGCTATAGCGGCGATGGGGGCGCAGCCACGTCCGCGGCATTGTCTTATCCATTTGGTTTGGCGCTCGATTCATCAGGTAGTGTTTGATTCGGGTATCTTTTCTAGTTTTATCTCTTGACTCGTCTTTCTGTTGTAGGTAACGTGTATATTGCTGATCGTTATAATCAACGTATCCGGAAGCTATATTACAGCCCAACTAGTACTCCAACATTAGTGCCCACTATTAAACCAACCGCAGTGCCTACTTTATCTCCGTCTCGTACCCCAACATTAGTTCCCACTATTGAACCAACCGCAGTGCCCACTTTATCTCCATCTCGCACCCTCTTGACATGCAGTGACGGGTACAGTCAAAGTGGTTCTGGTGGAATAACCAACGGACTCGCTTGTACAAAATGCTCTGCGAATACATTTTCGCTCGCGGGAGATAATTCTTGTACTCAATGCCCCAGTAATAGCCGCAGTGATGCTGGAAGTGGTAAGTGTGTTTGTAACTATGGCTACACTCAAACAGGTTCAGGAAGAACCTCATCATGCTCACCGTGCTCAAAAAATCATTACACTTCGACTAACCAGTGTCCCTCTGGCTACAAGTTCTCACCAGATACCAATAGCTGCTACTTGTATGTATCTGACGCCTTGAACTACTTCGATGCCATAGCATTTTGTAATTCAAACAGTAGTGGCTACCTAGTAACCATTGATAGTAGCACTGAGAACTCGTATATATACTCTATGTGTGGCAGTTATGACTGCTGGATCGGGTACAACGACCTCGCATCGGAAGGCAGCTTTGTGTGGCTTCATGGGGATTCGACGTACACTAATTACGACTCAGGCGAGCCGAACAATGCCTATTCTAGAGAGGACTGTGTCCAAATGCGAGGGAGTCAGATCTCCAGTACGTGGAATGATAATTATTGTAGTGATGAACAGCGCTTTGTATGTGAAGCCGATCCCTATAATGAATGCATTCACTGTCCTGCCGGAGAAGTTTCAAGTGCGTTTTCATTGGGATGCACTGCTGCTGGTGAAATAATTACAATTGTTGGAACTGACAATAATAGTTCCAACATTGATACTGGTTTAGCAGTAACATCATCAACTGACACTCCTCGCGGCATTGCAATTGATGCTTCTGGCAATATATACTTTGCGGAACAAAACGTTCATCGCATTCGTAAGATAACAGTATAAACAGGTATAATTTCTACTGCAGTTGGCACTGGCACTGCTGGCTATAGCGGTGATAATAATGCTGCGTCATCCGCACAGTTGAACTCTCCCACTGGAATAGTATTAGATACTAACGGTAAGTATCGTTCTCTCGCTCTTCTTTACTTTTCGTTCTCACTTGCATAATATACCAGGTAACTGGTACATCGCCGACTTCGGTAATAGTCGTATCCGTAAGGTATCGGCGTCTAGCAGCGAAATTAGTACAGTTGTTGGGACTAGTAATAGCGGTTATAATGGTGATAATCAAGAATCTAAATCGGCTAGCTTGAACGGCTCCGTCGGAATAGTGCTTGACAGTAATGATAACTTGTATATCAGTGACATGTACAACCACCGCATACGCCAAGTCAGTACGAATAATAAGGATGGCTCGATGATAATTACAACTGTAGCTGGCACGGGTAATGCCGGATATAGTGGTGACAACGGGCAGGCAACAGCTGCTATGATCAAACTACCAAATGCTATCACTGTTGATAGTAGCAATAATGTGTACTTCGGAGATATTAATAGTTACCATGTCATCCGCAAGATAACAGTAGCCACAGGAGTAATTACTACCTTTGCAGGTACTGGTATTGGAGGGTATAACGGAGACAACATACAAGCGACTGCAGCAACTTTGTATAATGTGGACGGTATTGAATTTGATGGCTACGGTAACATGTACATCTGCGACACACTTAATAATCGAATACGGCAGATCGATGTGACCGGCTTAATAACTACAGTCATTGGGAATGGCAGTGCATCGTCTACTGGTGATGGGTACGCAGCCGCTTTGGCTACTGTCAATGAGCCATGTTATGGTCGAATGGACACGGATGGTAACTACTATATCAGCGAGTGCCAAGGAAACCGTATAAGAAAAGTTGTGGCGTTTGTGCAATACCCTAGTTATGAACTGCAGCCATTCTCAGTGACTTTGCTTCTTTCACTATTCTTCTCACTTATAGTTGCATTCAGCTGCGCATTCTACGCGTGCTCGAAGGACAGCTCCCAAGAGCCGCAGCAGGAGAGCGTCTACTTGAATCTATTGTTGCCCCTTTTCAGCGGACCAACAACAACAGTGGCTTCGAACTACGCGCAAGTCGACGGTTTCGGATCGAGTCGACCCGATTTTTGTGTTGAAAGAATATTACCTGTGGTTTACTTGTTACTGGCGGCTGGCGATTTTGTTACTGATGCCTATTTTGCGTCACAAGTGTACGATCGTATGCTTGTATTGTCGGATCGAGTCAATACGATGCTGGTGCCATCAGCGGATGATGCGGCGGAGTACAATGCCAATTATTCCTTTCTTTGTACTTGTGTAACTTTCCTCGTGTTGCCAGTCGTCGTGAATCAAATGTTGACCGTTCTTAGTATAGGCAGGATCCCTATTCAATGCGGCGCGACGCTTGTCAATTATTATAACTATGTCTTGAGGCGCGACGAAGACGCAGATCCGTTCTTCCGATTTTATTTCAGCATGAATATACCTATTAACTATGACTATCTAGTATCGCGGTGGCAGGAGTTTGTGGAGTCCTTCTATAAGGTCTATCAAGATGACTACATGAAGAACGCTCAATGGATAGTCGATGCAACTAGTTCTAAACTGCTGTCTCTGTCACTGGGAGACTTGATTCCAGCGGACTTAACCGCTTCCGAAGAGCCATCTTTAAAAAACCGGATATTCTACTCTGTCCAGTGCTGGTACTATTGGGACTGTTCAGACGACAGGTTCACAGTAATGATGGGGTCGGAGACTAGCGTCATGCTTTGCCAATTGATCCAGGCAAGCCTCATATTCCTCTACCCGGTTCATTACTTACTAGCGTGCGTTGTATTCGTATTCGCATACGTGGTAGTAGTGGTAACTGGAATACTTAAACTGCTTGCGCAGGCCGCTTACATCAGCGCACTTATTGCGATTGGGATGCTGGTAAGTGCAATAAATGCATTATTACTGATACTGCCTAACGACTTATATTAACTACACTACTTAGGGCGTTATAACTGTTGTTACCATCTATTCTACATTGAATCTATTGTACTGCGCACTAAAAGTGATGCAGCTCGCTATGATAGCACTAGGCCTCTTTATTCAGGCATTAATGGCTTCGTTGTATTATTTTATTAGGCTTCTACTGTTTACCGCCTTCGCTTCGGCGTTTGTGCTCGTCCTTGCTGTAATCAACACCGTCTGGTATGGCGTAGTCTTCTCCAACTCCGAGTTGACGTATCTCTTGTTCAACCACAATCCCAAGTACTACGAGTTGATCACAGAATCAGGAATGTGGGTCGAAGATGTGCCGCAGTTCACCATACAGCTGACGTATTCGCTGTACATGTACAAAGTATATGGTTACTCACTCACGACTGTCCAAATAGTATCATTCGCATTCACATTTTGGCGATTCATGTTCACTATGGCATACAAATTCATGATGAGAAACAAGGCGCGACCACCTTCGAATCAGTTCGTGTTTGAATTTGTTGACGTCGCGACTAGTGTAACAGGTGCGGCTTAACTTGTGTAGCCGCCAGGTGCTGCGAGTGTTAACTGGTCTTCTCGAACAGCTTTTGTCGCCTTCCCGGTTTGTAATTGATCGCAATGTTAATAACGACGCCACGTCACCGTGTGACAGATGCCAGTAAAAAGCGCGGAAGATGATGTAGTTATGGTACACGATACAGTAAATAGTAATAGGCACATTGTCTCGTCGCTGCACCGTGATGTTAAACTTGATTTGTAATAACCAGAGCCGTACCGCGAATCGGCAAGCGACTGCATCTTTGTTCCTTGTACATATATTGACTGCATAATTTCCTCCTGTTTGTATTAACAATGCTTCTCACTCATCGTAAAAACTAAGCCACATGGACCAATCCCCGCTCAATATAATATTCTCGCACTGTTCATCGTCACTATTAGAGGCGGAGCAGGCACGTACATACTGGCCTCATCCAGTCACTAATGCGCGCGTCTACGACTCAATTTATTTCTTTTACCTAATAATTTACACTATCATAAAGCGGAACTGGCGAACCGGAATAATATTTCGGGGCTCTAGTTAGATCACTGCCTTGGTACATACTGTACCGTATTTCTTCATTCAACCCCTAGAACTGCGAAATGGCGTCTTACGCGGCGGGAAACAGTCTCGGCGACGTGCAGCAGTTTGCTGTCAATCACGAGGAGTGCTGCATATGCCTCTTCCCGTTGATTATCAAACCAGTTGCTTGCTTGCATAATTCGGCAAATAAAAGAGTATGTGTTCATTACTATCATAAGCAATGCGTAGATAACTTGAACAGGAAGGAGTGTTGCGTGTGTAGACAGCCTTTCAGAGTGGTGAGTAATCCCTGTCCTTCGCCACTAGAGCATCCAAAGGAGTTTTTTAATTTCATCGATGTTGATAACAACGGTGAAATAGATAAACTTGAGTTAGTATGTGCACTAAAAGCCACATTACCATTGGATTGGAGAGCAATTGATAGAGATGTTGATAATTTATTTAGTAGATGGGACCATAATGGTGACGGAAAAATAAGTTATTCAGAGTTTATATCACCTGGTAATGGTGTCCTATCATATTTACAACAATATTACAGTAAAAAACCCGAAGAAATAGCGCAGCAACCTATTCCTGATATACGAGTAGATCCACATGGATGGTTCTTGTATTGGGACACTGATTACTCAAATTCGTTGTCAAAAGTTGAAATTGTTCATGCGGTGTTGAGAACATTCGCACTTACTGATTACGATACAAAAGAACGCGTTGTGGAGTACCTTGACAATGTTTGGGGTTGTTTCGATTCTGATGGAAGTGGCTCCATTGAATTAAACGAATTTGAAGCCCCTGAAAACTTAGCTGATGCAATCGTCGCTACGATGGATATGCTCAGCTAATTATTAGTTAGACAAACGCCATTGATAATCATTGCTCATGTGTACATCTAATTACATTTTATATTTGTTTCTCTCGCGCTCTTTAATCAAGGATATTATTCCACTTTAAATTCTTACTTCTAGTCTCTTATGATATACATGTTCCAAGGCCTGACCGGTACCGAATGGCAAAATAAAATCCGATGATGGACTTGTTGCAAGTTGGCAACTTGCAACAAGTTACTTGCACGCTGCAGTCGTTTCGCAGAGAAGGCAAAGGAAAGGTTTAGTTGAGATAAAGTAGGCCAGTACTATCGGTGTTTCAAAGTAGTCTATTCTGCTGGAGCAAGGATGAGTGTCGGGTTGTACTCATTCGGCATGAATGTCTTTAAAGACTCGCAAATATCACCTATTTTAAAACTTTATGACGATCGAGAATGGAAGATCCCTGCTACATCTGATGTGGGTTCCACGATTACACTATCCAGTGGTCAATTATATGTAATTGGATTAAGGATTCTTCCACCATTGAAATGGAATGGAACATTAGAACAATTTGTTGAATTATTTGATAAATATACATCATATTTGGTGTTTAAACACCAACTTGATTATAATAACGTGGTTTTACCGCAAATTATATCTAATATTGACGCCAATATGAAAGATAACTTGATGGATATTGAAGGATTCAATGATATGTTAGTAAAAAAGATTGATAATGGGTTATTTATAGGTTTGTATTCACTCCTTATACTGTGCATCTTACTTACTCGCTTACTTACTGACTGACTTACTTATGCAGGTACTATAGTTAAATTGGATGTTTCATCATTACATAAAAACCATACATTAAGTCTAACTATAAGTCTAAGTGTCGCATTAGACAAAGGTAACTCCCAAGCTACAAGCAAGCATAAGGATGACATAGATAAAGAGGAGAGAGACGTGCGACAGTTGCTAGAGCGACACCGATATAGACCACCAAAAATTTCACCACGTGAAGTAAAATTACCAGTGAAATTATTGAATCCAATAAGTATCACGAGTGAAAGCCGCGAGATTTCGCCTTACTCCTCCATAGTAATGATCACTATTGCGAACATGCATCCTACCAAGCCGATTTTGGTCCATGAAATCGTGCTCAGGTTAGGGATGTCAATAGTGAACAATGACAAGTTTATAGAGAATATTATTGAGTCATATAATACGGCGCTTGATGGGGCTGTGGATGATGACCGCGCGGATCAAGTTACCGTTGAAACACAGTCTGTAACTGCCACGACACTAAAATCCCGTGATGAGTATATTGTGCAAGAGTCAGATATATGCCGTGTAGATGAGCATGTCTATCTAGAGCAGCTGCTACCTAGCCATCATCCCACTGATGACGTGCGTAATCGCACTATCCCAGTCAGCGAAACGTATAATTATGTCTATAAATTTACCATAAAAAACAAATTTGGATCTGAAATTGTTGCCAAAGAATTGTTTACGCCAATATTAGTCAAATGGTCCGAGTCAGGCACAAAGAATGACATGATAAGTGAGTACGACTTATCGTGGTCGATAGGTACGCACTCACTCACTTGCTTACGCACTCACTCACTCACTCACTCATTCGTAGGAACGAACTACATCAGCAGTGACTACAAGACGAATTTAGTGCAAGAATATTTGATAAACAAGGATTACTTCGACGGCAGCACCGCAGTCGCCAAGGATAACACAGTAAGAAGCAAAGTTATGGTATGCATTGACGGGCCAAGCACCTGCAAGTTGCATGAGCTAGTGAACCTAAACATAAACATAATGAATATGTCGAAGCGACCGTTGAAGAAGCTGATTCTCGGGTTGGGTAGCGGAAACTCGTTAGAAGGACTCGGCGACAGCAACCTTGAGTACATGGTGAGAGAGAATATGCTTCGCCTCCCCGAGCTGCCGATTAGTGAGTCTATCAATGCTACCATGAGAATAGTACCGCTCAAGTCAGGGGTTGTGAAGTTGGATAATTTCTTTGTCATTGAAGAAAGTGAGTGCGATGATACCCGACAGCCCACTTATTTCCAACACGCATACAGTCTCCATGTCATTTGATGCAGTAACGAGTGAGTGAGTGAGTAAGTAAGTGAGTGAGTAAGTAAGTAAGTAAGTGAGTGAGTGAGTGAGTGAGTGAGATACAGTGAAAATATTTTGAAAAATTTGTAAATATAATACATAAGTGAATAAAGTCTATTTCTTTTCGAAGCCACCATGTAAAGTCAAGACTGACTCGGGTGCAATGCGGTATATGTAACTGCCGTCAGTATCTTGCACTGAACTAAGCTCAAATGCAACAACACCTGAGTTAACAATTTTCTTTTTTTTAGCATCATGAGTAGAAGAAAATGGTAAAAATGTTTGAAAAAAACTTCTAAACCATATTGAGTGACCACCTACAATGATGATACTCTCGTCGCGCTTGAATACCCACTCATTGAACGCCCGAAGACGCTTAATACCATTGAAACTATATGTTTTATTGCCAAAACTCTCACTTGCATCGTATACATCCTTGATATTTGCACGAGTTGATGAGTTACAGTGCTTTGTTAAACGGACAAATGGTAAGTCAGCCACATCCTTGGCTTTCGACAGGGCTATAGTGTCGACGTTGGGACTAATCTCTTGCAATGAAGATAATACCTATAAGATACGAATGAGTGAGTGGGTGCGTAGCTGGATAAGTACATAAGGAAATGAGTACAATTATCTTTTCATCTGTATTATTAACTCTTGGCCACAATGCAACGGTAGTTGTAGCTACTGCTCTACGTAGTAATGATGTTACAATCACACTTTTTTCACTATCTTTACCACCACGTAATGCATTTATTAACTGTGTTTCTTTGGCTGAAACACCAACTGTTTTATTGTCGAATAAATGAGTTCGTAGCTCCACCGCCTGTTTGATACCTTCGTCATTCAAGGGTGAATCTATAAATTTACTATCTAGTTTAAATGTTAAACCTATTTCTTGGAATATTGCTGGAATTAACCGGAAAAATCCTTTAATACCTTTGTTGAACACACTATTCCAGTCACTTTCGCCATGGCGAATAAATATTATTGTTTTCTTTGATACTTTACAATTTGTATCCTGAATGAGTGAGTGAATAAGTTAGTCAGTGAAAAGGAAAGTAATAGAAGAGTTGTTACCTTCATTTTTTCCAGTAACTTATCGGGATCAATATTCTTCTTTGGACCAAGCCCTTTGGAATCTTTAGAGAGAACCATGAATAGAATAGCTTCCGCGTACAGATACCTATCAACAAGTAGGTTAGTTAGCAAGTTAGAGTGTAATTGAGAAAAAAGTAAGTTAGTAAACAATTGTAAACAAGACGGTGAGAGTGAGGCAAGAGCGTTAAAATTAGAGAGTTAGTATGAGAGTGATACCATTTATGAAATAATGATTTCAACAGTATCAAATCTGTTGGATGCGATGAATATAGCCATAGATATAATAAAATGAGAAGACAAATATGAAATATAACTGTTCTGTCCTGCAGAAATAGTGTCAGGGATTGCAACAGAGTATTAATGGAGCTCCACATCTTTTTCTATTGCACCTTCTAGGTGAATATTGACTTTTTTTGCCCAAGTCCGGGGCCGGCACAAAACTCTTTAATTCGACCCCATTTTATGTGTAATAAGTATACTATCAGTGGTGAGTGTGATTGTTATGTATCCCGCGAGTATACTCTTCTACTACTTATTATCTCCTTCTCATTTGCACCTAAGAATTCGCAAGGTTCCGGAACTTCTAATGCTGATGATGCAAAAGGCGATTCATTCTTAATGCACGTGGAATGAGTGTAAAAGAGTGTATTCTGGCCACCCGCCCGTGGTCTTTTACTGCCGCTTTAGTTCCAATTGCTGTCACTACTGCTGTTCTTGGCAAGCATTATTTCCATACATATGATTTTGTTCGGTCTTTAACGATAGGAGTTGCAGTGCAGGCTGGTGCTAATCTAAGTAATACTTACTTTGATTATGTCAATGATGTAGACACTAAGAACAGTACAGGTTATTTATTCATTTACTGCTTCAATTAATCATTCACTTACTCACTAAATCATTAATTCAGGAGAAAAAACACTTGTTGAAAAGAAATTGTCAACATCTACTGTGATATATATGTCTATAATTATGTATTTAATTGCAATAGCAGCGATATTACCGACATTAATGACTGCATCAGATACTACATTGCTGACGGTATTTGTATTTGGAGTAGTATTAGCATATTTCTATACAGCAAATCCAATAGGTTACTCCCTACTTCAATCACTTATTAATTTATATACTCACTTATTACATTACTCAATATCTTAGGTTTAAAGTATATTGCACTAGGCGATATAACAATCTTTGTGTGTTTTGGACCGTTATTAATGCAGTGCACTAGTATATTATTAACGGGAAAAACAGATGATATTTTGTACATATATTCTATCCCCATTGGACTATTAACCGAGGGAATCTTGCACGCGAATAATGCCAGAGATATCAAGGCGGACACAAAAATAGGTGCTTACACATTAGCAAGTCTAATTGGTATCGAGTATTCTTATATATTTTACATTTTACTCTTTGTGGGATCATATGTTACCTCCATTGTCATTTCACTGTTGTATCATTGGGGCTGCATAGCGACGTTGCTCACGCTACCACTAACTTATAGCTTGATCAAGAAGTTCAAAGATAGAGATTTGCTTATACTGCCAGAGGAAACCGCACAGATGCATCTCCCATTCGGCCTGTTGTTATTGTTCGGAATATTAGTTACAAATGGTGGTTTATTACAATTATAGTGTGTTTGGTGAGTGTATTTAACTGATATTCTTGATATATTGCTTGTATTTGTCTTTGTATATTGCTATCTTCCTGTCACTAAGGAACTTCCCTTGAGTAAATAAGTGATTCAAATGTTTCTCGGTCAGTTTAGGGAATACCGTCGTCGTTGTCTCCAGTGTGGTGGTGTTTTTCTTTATGTCTTTTAGTTTCTTTATATTTAAATCGTGAATTATGTAGGAAATGTACTCCGTTAAGTGCAAGTCTGTGAGCCAAAGGCTTACCTCGTTGACTAATGGATCTATTGTCTCCTTCACTGCCTCTGTGTGTCTTGAAGGTGAAGGAGGGACCACGATACTTATTGATTTCTTATCTGTGGAAGGTGGAGGTGGTGGTGGTGGTAGCGTCTTTTCTGGTGATGCTGACATGGCTAATGGTGTCATTAAGGACGACATACTATCACTAAGATGATCCACTTCATCGTGTGTCTTGTGAGGAGTGCTGGTGATAACTACAACAGGTGCGGGTGAGGATCCGTGCAAGTGCAGCGATGCATTCAAACCAGGAGAACTTACTTTTGATCTACGTTTACTAGCTTGTGCCGTCCTAAGTGCACTCAATGCTTCTTGATAAGGCACATATTTTTCATCTAAATATTCAAATATTTTCTTCCTTATGGTCTCATTCGTGGTTACCAGATCAGGCAGCAATCCCTCACTATTCAGCACGTGGTACTTCGCGCCATTATCTACCAAGAACACCAAAGAGTCGAATTGATTGCCGCGACACGCGTAATGAGCCGCGGTGTCTCCTTGTGCATCACATTGATTTATATTCTTTCGAACATCTGCAAACGTCAGCAGCTCCTTCATTAATACAGTCAACCCATTCTTGGAGCAATGCATTAATGCGGTGCTATTATCGGGGTATAACGGTAACGTGTAGTTATAATCGGGGAATTCCGTGGTGAACTGCTTCAGCAGCTTGTACTGTTCCATCGTATTTTCATCACTCTCTACAATACTCCGTAATCTAGCGTGATACTCCTCTTGCACATCCAACTTTTCCCGGTGAATATTCTTGAATCTTTCCTCTCTTTCACGGCGTAATTTTTCCTTCAGTTTAGCATTTACTTTAGCGACTCGCGATCGATCACTAAGATGAAATTCTAGCTTTTTTAGCTCCGCAATGGAGTATATAAATACATTTTTATCAATTGATCCGGTGATGAGAAAGCGGTGATCGAGGGTTACTTGACTGGCAGTCACAGGCATTATGTGCTTGGTTAGCGTGTGTAGACACAGCTTACTGTTGTCGCCGGTGGTGATATTACCTATATTACTAATATCCCAAATCTTGACTGATCTATCTGTTGATGTTGAGTACAACCTACCTGGTGTATTCAATGGACTGCAATTCAATGACTTTACCGTTCCCGTGTGACCATCGAACAGACCGATGATTCTATTCGTGGCGAGATTCCATATCTTTATTATGTTTTTTGATGAAGTGAATAATGTTTGGCCGTCTGGACTGATGGAAATTGCTAGCACACTGCCTTCATCCGACCCATAGGCACTAGCTAATGCGATAACCTTCTGAAATGTCAATAATGACCATACAATTATAGTCCTATCATGACCTCCAGTATATAGGGTTGTTCCATCTGGTGATAAGCACATGCAATAAATATAATGCGAATGTCCTTTCAACTCTTGTGTGCATGTATAACTATCAAGGTCCCACAGTCTCACAATATTGTCCTTTCCAGTTGAATATAATTCTAATGAGTCGGGACTGATCGCTAAAGCTGTAACAAAGCCAATATGTGCAGATAACAAGGTACAATGATTATACTTAATATTTCCTTCACTACTACTATCATTTAATTTCCATATACTAATATATTCAGCGCAACTTGCTACAATAATTTTTTCATTATTTGATATTACAACCGCATTTATAGAACATATATGCAATGGAACATCTAACTGACACACTTTCCCTACCATTGCTGAACCCTCTATACCATCCTTCTTCTCCTCGTCTCCTTCAATATTACTCCCTTCATTGCGACATCGAAGGTCCCAAAGACTAATACTCCCATCCTTCGAACCAGTTACACAATAATGCCGGCTGGTATATATACAATTCACTGCATCTTTATGTCTCAAACGCTGACAAGGTTCCACAGGACCAGGAAGGCGAAGCATCCGTTTCTAACCGACAGGTGGTGTGTGTGTGTAAAAATTAGCGAAACAGAAAATTTCTTCTGGTACCGGTGGGAAGTGAGTGAGAAGTCAACAGCCCCAATCCCCAGGTATTGCCGGCACACTCATCCCGATGAGAAGAAACAGAAGTTTGAATTATTTACTTATTTACCCGGTAAAAGACTTGAATTTCTTATCGAGTTGACTCAATTTTATCAACCCAACGGGTATTTGAATACCAAATAACCCAGCTAAAAATAGAAATAATTTGGATGTCAATTGACCCGAAGGGGACGCTCGTCCCGCCATGGCCATTCCTGCATTCAGGAACCCGCTTGCAGCGATCGCTAAAGCCATGTTGTTCTGTACTAACTCCATTCGTTGAAAGGATCTCTCAGATTCCAGTACTCGTACTCTTAACTTTAATTCGCCTTGTTCGAGTAAGTAAGTAAGTAAGTAAGTAAGTTGGAGTGAGTGATGTTACCTTGTTCCATTCGTTGTATTGTGTCATCAACATTCGCGATTTTTCTAGGAGACTGGATAGCATTTGCTATATCTATTGGTCTCCAGCCTAATTTCTTGCCCCATGATTTCAGCAATGATATCGTCGCCGATCCGTCACGTAAGTCAACTAATTCCTTTAAAAATGGTTGCGCTAAACGTGATAAATCATATTTCTTATCAAGGCCTTTTCCGATGCCATCCAACGAGGTAAAAGCACGGAATACAAAGGTAAAAGTAGGAGGAAATTTGAATGGTACGTCACTAGACAGCGAGAAGAGGTCCGAGCCCAGCTGCGCCCGCCTAGCTCGTCGTATCTCTTTTTGCTCCTCTTTTGATAGCTGGTTCACCCATTTAGCATCTTTACTATTTACTGTTTGAGTAAATTCGGATAAAAAAAAACGGACAATTTTTTCTATGGATACTCTGTCTACCCCCTTACGCAGGACTTCAATAGACTCTAACGCGTTACACACCTATGAGAGTGAGTGAGTGAGTGAGTAAGTGAGTAAGCAAGTGAGTGAGTGAGTGAGTGAGTGAGTGAGTGAG
>JACCDO010419487.1_pt1 | contig 16280 bp, 13 predicted proteins | sample 7446101 | NCBI WGS metagenome assembly JACCDO01 (sample SAMN15323440, study PRJNA562643) | freshwater metagenome | isolation source: river surface water | place: USA:Blue River Watershed | collected 2017-08-16 | reverse complement strand
GTCGACGTTGCAGGGCCACTCCGAGCTTCTCCAACTGCGCGCCCAGCTCGCGATGCAACTCGCCGACCGCCGCGTTCACGACACGCGCTCCGCTCTCCATCGCGGCGATGCCTAGTTCAAGCGGTTCACGTCGCGCCGTAGACGCCGCGGCGGCAAATGCGGGCCATGCGCGACGAAGCGTCGTTTGCGCATGCTCGCGCACTTGCGCAGCGACACTCTCCGCGTGCCTGCCGCTCGCTCGCATTCCGCGAACGACGCCGTCGACAAACAACGTCGCAAGCGTGCCAAACTCATCCGCTACTGCGGCGAGGTCCTGGCGCGCGTAGCTGCGCGAACTCGCAGCAGCCTCTCGCACGGTCCACTGCACGGCCTGCGCAGCAGCGACCAAGCCATCTGCGACGCCCTCGACGGCTTGGCAGAACGGATCGGATGGATCGGGGCTCCCTGCGAGCCCATCTGCCGCGCCCTGGATTCCGGCGCGCACCACTTCGCTCAGGGCCTTGCCGGAGGCCGTCGCGGAATGCACAGCTGCGGCAGTCGCATTGCGCACTCCGTGTCGGATAGACCTGCCGATCCGAACGATCGCCTCGACATCCTGTCGGAACTGATCCTCGCTGCGGTTCTCGTTGCGCATGTTGTTGGGCGCTAGGGGTCTATGCCTCGCGCACTTCTTGGGAGAGTGCGACCCAGCTACGGCGCCTTCCATGCGCACAAGGGCAACGCTAAGGCGTGACGTGTCAGCACTCTGCTTCGCCAGCGGCGCGCGCGATCGGTTGCGCCGCAGTTCGCGGACGCCCATCGCCGAAGCGAACCGGAAGCCGCGCTCTGCCGACGCTGTGCGCCAGCACCAAGCTCAGGCTGCCGAGCTCTTCCGCCACTTGTTGCAGCAAGTCATCGACGCTGACGATGCCCACGAGTTCTCCACGAGCCCCGACAACTGGCAACCGACGGACGCCAAGTTCGCGCATCAGCTGAAGTGCTTCCATCGCAGCGGCGGACCGAGGCAGCGTGCGCGGGCATTGCGTCATCACGGTTTCGACAGCGACGAGCTTGGGATCGAGGCCAGGCGCGAGCACGCGCACCACAAGGTCGCGGTCCGTCACGATGCCGATCGGCTTCCTCGCAGCGTCAACGATGACGACGCTGCCGACATTGTCATCGCGCATGGCGCAGACAACCTTCCAAACCGTGTCGTTCGGCGTCGCTACCGACACCGTCCGGTCACACATCTTCGCTATCGACATGGCTCGCTCCTCCTGCGGCAACGCCGCATGACTTCTTTGTCGCGTGCCTGTCTCTGAGTCGCCATGCGCCCTTCTGCGCACCGCGATCGGGCTCCCGACGTAGCGAGCACGACACATCATGCGAAGTCATCCGCCACCTGATAGCGACCGCGCACTGCGTGGATCACGCTGCCGTTGAAGTCGACCGTCGGGTCGATACGCCAACGGGCCTCCTGCGCTGCAACCGACGCGGCGAGCGTCTCGTCGCGATGCACTTCGCGAATCCAGCGCGAGAGATCACCGCGGCGAATGTGATGGGCAATTCGATCGGTCGACTCGGCGCCGAGCACGTCGACCAGTTCTTGCAACGAACGCGCGACGGGGCCGGAAGCGCCATCGGCAAACACGAACCGGAACTCGCGCCCCGCTCGAATCGGCACGTCGAGGTACTTGTGCCGGTGACGAACGTGCTGCGTCTGCCGAATCGACGCACGGAATGGCCGCGGATCGCGCACAGGTTCGTCTGGGCCCGGCATCAACACGGCGCCATCCGGCGGAATCGCAGCGAGCGTGGCTGCCCACTCTGAGTCCTCGCCGCGGCCATTGCAGAGCGCACGCAGCGTTTTGGCGGATTCTGCGTCGGTGTCGCGCGTCGACAACACCGATTCCATGGCGGCGAGCACGCGCGGATCGAGATCGCGCACGCGGTACGACACGAGCAAGAGACCGGAGTCCGGCGCAACGAGCTCGGCTTCGCAGGAGCCAGCGCAGAGGAAGTAATGCGCTTCATCGAGCACGATGCGATGCGGCAACCCACAGTCGCGTCGCATCGCGAACAACGCAGGCAACGCGCGCTGCACGAAGCGACGCTTGTCGTCGAGCGATAGCCGGACGAGGTCCACCACGACGCTGACGTCTGCGTGGCGCATCGCGCGCACGAGGTCCGCGACCTCGGGCATGCGGCCGTCGGCGCCGAGCAACAGCACGCCGGGCAGCGACTCGAGTTCGCCGTAGTCGCCCTCGGCGTCAAACAGGCAAACGGTGTAGCGATGCGCGAGCCATCGTTCACACAGCAGGCCAGCGAGCGAGGACTTGCCCGAGCCAACTCCGCCGGCGATCAAGATGTTCTGGCCGCGCGCAGGGAGAGCCGCGAGGGAGCCATCCTCGTGCCGGCCGATCACGATGCGTCGGCGCCCTGCTGCAGCAGAGTGAATCGAGCCCGTGGCGGTGATGCGCCGGATCCAACCTGCGATCGCCACCGGACCATCGCCTACGACGAGTCCATCCGCTGCGGCCTGCAGCGCCGGGCTGCCCCACGCGACCGCGTAGCCAAACTCGCACGCGAGCAGCAGTTCGTGGTCGTTCTCTGCGTCGCCCACTGCGACCGCGTTGTGCACCGAGAGTCGCAAGAGGCGCATCGCCTCGCGCAACCCCGTCGCCTTGCTCACGGCTTGCGGCAGCAGCATCAAGCGATCGCGGTTGAAGACGATGGCGAGCGGCAATTGCAGCGCGCGCACGATCTCCAATGCCGCATGCGCATCGACGGCAGGCAACTCCACGACGCAACTGCCAGAACGGGGCTGCATGCCGCGCGCGCGCAACAGTGAGATCATCCCTTCGTGCGGTGCGCTCGCGAGCGCCTGCGTCCGTTCTGCGCGCGGCAGATGCAGCACGGCGCCGTTCTCCGCGACCACCGCGTCGAACAGCGAGAGGTCGCCGATCAACGCGCGAAGGTCCGCCAAGATGCGGCCCGTCGCGAGCACCACGACGACGCCTCGGCCGCGCACGTCATGGATCGCCGCGCGCACTTCGGCGTGGAGCGATCCGTTCGTCGCGATCGTGCCGTCGTAGTCGAGCGCGAGGACGCGGAGCTTCATATGCCATGCTCAACTGCCGCTGCGGAAGAGATCGAGGAAGCGATCCTCGTAGTCATGGAACAGCCCATGACGGTCGAGCTCAGCCTTCAGCTCCTTCGCCTTGCCGCGATCTTGCTGCGCAAGCTGGAACAGCAACTCGATGCGTTGGATCAGGTCTGCGGTCTCTTCGGCCCTCTTGGATGCATCCGAAGACGCTCCATCCTTGCGCTCGCGCAACGAGGATGGGCTCGAGCTGCCTTTGCCCGCGTCGTCCTCAGCGCCGCCAGCAGGAAGCTGGCGCACGATCCATGCCTGCAGGCGCCGCGCTTGGTCCTGCAAGGCGTCGAGCGACAGCGTGACATCCATCATCTGCAGAGCCACGCGAAGCGCCGCGGCGGATGCCTTCGGACTAGGCAATCCACTTACGAAGTACGGCACTTCACCGAGCAACCCGATCGCCGGGATGTCGCGCTCGCGAGCGGCGCACAGGAACTGGCCGTTCATTCCCGACACCTCGGCTTCATCGAGCACCGAGACGCCATCGATGGCGAGCGCTTCGTCGAGCAACGACTGCGAGGTGCTCGCGGCAAACACCCGGGATTCGTCGCGAGGGTCCATTGCCGTCGCCAACGCAGCGAAGGTGATCACTCGTTCGATATCGCGCGCGCTGCATGCATCCAGAACGGCGCGCGCATAGCGCATCGAGTCAAAGGTCGGCTGCTGCTCGCCTTGCACGAGCAGGAAGTCCCGGTCGCTCTTGGCTCCCGTCCAAAGCGACACGAAGCTCCGCGGGCGGCGCGATGGAAGCACGAGCCCGCGCTCAACGCGGACAGACTCTGGCTCAAACCAGCCATTTGCGCCGAACTCCACGAGCGGAGTCATCTCCAGGTGGTCGCGTAAATACGAACAAGCGATCTGCCCTACCCCAGCAAGTCCAGGCCAAGCGGCCAAGACCCATGCCTTGCGTCGTGATGTCATCGGGACCGCGCTCCGTCGCGACGTTGCACCTTCGCTCGTGGCAGGAAATGGCGGAATGCGACCCGGAGCGTAGTTACCTCCGGCATTGTCCCTCGCATGTCGCATGGTGCGCATCCCTCTCATTCGCCTCGAGCAACTCTGGCGTAGGCAGTGCGGCGTATTCCTCGCGTGCTCGCACGAACTAGGTTCGTGCATGTCGGCGACGATCCGACCCCATGCCAGCAACGAAGGAGCAAACCGTGGACGTAATCGAGATGATGCGACGCAACGTGGCGGCCGTGAGGCCAGAAGACACTCTGGAACACGCAGCACGCCTCTTGCGCGACCGCAATTGCGGGTGCGTGGTCGTGGTCGATGACGAGCGGAAGGCGCTCGGCGTGGTCACCGATCGCGATATCTGCTTCGCTGCGCTTCGCAGCGGCCAAGCGCTCGACGCGATCCCTTCGTCAGCCGCGATGTCGACGCGACTGTTCGCATGCCGCATCCATGAATCGGTCGAGTCGGCGGAGCGCACGATGGCGTTGCATCAGGTGCGTCGGTTGCCGGTGCTCGATCGCGATCGACATGTCGTCGGCATCCTCGCGCTCGACGATCTCGCGCTCGAAGCCTGCCGCGAAGAAGACTGGCTCGCGCCGCCCGTGTCATGCGCAGCGGTCGGCCGCACGCTCGGCCAGATCGCGCGGCAGCGCCTCATCGAAGCAGAGGAAGTGACGTGAGCCACACGCGGCTACGGCTCGCCGATGACGCAAGGCAGCGCGTTCTCGCGGGCGCGACCGCGCTCGCCAATGCGCTGCGGCCGACGCTGGGGCCGCGCTCGAAGTGCGTGCTCGTCGATCGCAAATGGCAAGCTCCGCTCGTCTGCAATGACGGCGTGACGATCGCGCGCGAAGTGCGGTTGGAAGATCCAGAGCAGAGCCTCGGCGCCAAGATCCTCCGCGAAGCCGCGACGCGAACGAGCGATGACGTCGGCGACGGCACCACGACGGCGACGCTGCTCGCGCATGCGATCCTCCAAGACGGCGTGCGCAACGTGGTCGCCGGCGCGAGCGCGGTGGCCTTGAAGCGAGGCCTGGAGTTGGGTCTCGCAGCGGCGAGCAGAGCGCTGCACGAACTGTCGCAACCTTGCCGTTCGCGAGCCGAACGCGAGCAGATCGCGACGGTGTCCGCGCACAATGACGCCGCGATCGGCGCGATGATTGCGAACGCGATGGACCGCGTCGGGCCAGAAGGCGTCGTTTCGCTTGAGGAGAGCAAGGGCACCGAGACCGAGTTGGACGTGGTCGAGGGCATGCAGTTCGACCGCGGTTTCCTGTCGCCCTACTTCGTGACCGACCCGGACAAGATGGAGGCGGCGCTCGAGCGCCCCTTGCTGCTGCTCTTCGACGGCCGCATCGCGCGCCTCGACCAGATGGTCCCGCTGCTGGAGCGCATCCTGAAGTCGGGTCGCTCGTTGCTCGTGATCGCCGAGGCGATCGAAGGCGACGCGCTCGCGACTCTCGTGCTCAACAAACTGCGCGGCACGCTGTCGTGCGCCGCCGTGAAGGCGCCGGGCTTTGGCGATCGCAAGAAGGAGATGATGCAAGACCTCGCGGCGCTGACCGGCGGCACGTTCGTCGCGGACGAACTCGGCATCGCGCTCGACAAGATCGACCTGCAGCACCTCGGTCGCGCGCAGAAGGCGATCCTCGCGCGCGAGACGACGACGATCCTCGGCGGTGAAGGCTCGCGCGAAGCGATCGACGCGCGCTGCAAGGAACTGCGCTCGCAACTCGAAGCGAGCACGAGCGACTACGACAAGAAGAAGCTTGAGGAGCGACTCGCACGATTGTCTGGCGGCGTGGCGGTGATCCGCGTCGGCGCGTCGTCCGAGGCGGAGATGAAGAACAAGAAGGAGGCCTTCGAGGATGCGATCCGCGCGACCAAGGCCGCCGTGCAAGAGGGCATCGTTCCAGGCGGCGGCGTGGCGCTGCTGCGCGCGATCCCGTTCGTGCTCGCTGCGGCCGATGGAACCACCGGCGACGAACGCACCGGCATTGCGATCCTCGCCCGCGCGCTGGAGACGCCAGCGCGCCAGATCGCGACGAACAGCGGCTTTGACGACGGCGTCGTGATCGAGCACATCCGCGCGCTTTCCGGTGCCATGGGCTTCGACGCCGCGAAGGGCACTTACGTCGACCTCGTCGCCGCAGGCATCGTCGACCCAACCAAAGTCGTACGCGTCGCATTGCAGAACGCGGTGTCGGTCGCCGGCACGCTGCTGCTCACCGACGCGACGCTCACCGAGATCGAGGAGCAGAAGCCCGACGCTCGCGCTGCGGCGGAACACCCGGACGAGGTGGCATGAGTTCGTATCGGGCGCGGTTCCCCAAGTACTCGCCGCAGCGTCCGTAGCGTGCGGCTCCATGAACCAAGGCCTCCTCCTCACTGCTGCCGCGCTCGTTGCCGGCGGAACCTCGCTCGTCACTATCCAACTGCTGCAGCAGCCCGCGACCGCCGCAGCCCCCGCCGACAGCGCAGCCTTCGCCTCGCTGCAGAACGAGATCGAAACGCTGCAGCGCGACCTCGCGCAGCTTCGCACCAGCGCCGACACGCGCGTCGCGGAAGCGAGCGCGAGCGGCACGATGCGCATCGCCGCGAACGAGCCGGATGCGGCCCTGATCGAAGCGGCCGTGGAGCGCGCGCTTGAGAAACGCGGCATGGCCCTCGCGAAGAGCGACGACGCGGCGGCTCCCGCAGCCACGGACGCCAAGTCCGCGCTCGCAGCGCTGCGCGGCAAGAGCGACTTCTGGTCCAACTCCGAGTTCTACAAGCGCATCCACGCCGAGGGACGCATGGGCGAGTTGATCGCCGCATTCGAAGCAGCCGCAGAGGCAGCGCCCAACGACACCGGCGCGCAAATGGACCTCGGCAACGCCTACCTCGCGTATCTGCAACTCGACAACAGCAAGTGGGCGCTGTCGCAGAAGGCCGACCAAGCGTTTGACCGCGTGCTCGCGATCGACGAGACGCACTGGAACGCGCGCTTCACGAAGGCGATGAGCTACACGTTCTGGCCTGACTTCCTCGGCAAGAAGAAGGAAGCCATCGCGCACTTCGAAACGCTGATGACGCAGCAGGACTCGCGCCCTGCGCAGCCGCACGAGTCCAACACCTACCTCATCCTCGGCAATCTGCTGGAGCAGCGCGGCGAGACGGAGAAGGCGAAGGAAGTGTGGCGCCGCGGCCTGCGTCGCCATCCCGGCGACGCGCAGTTGACGGCCAAAGTCGGCGGCTGAGCCGGCTCAGCGCTGACGCGCCGCGCCTTCGACCTGCTCGAGATACTTCTGCCACGCTTCCTTGGGCTGGAGTTCCACGGCGCGGCGCAGCAGCGGCAGCGCCTCCTGGTACTTGCCCTGACGAACGAGCAGCTGGCCGTGCGTCAGCTTGGCTTGCGCTTCGAACGCGGCGACGCCTGCCGCGCGCTCGAACTGGAACACGGCCTGCTCCAAGTTGCCGGCGCGCTCGTGGAAGCGGCCCAGGAGGATCAGCGAGTTGCCATCGAGCGGATCGAGCTCCACGAGCTTCTCGAGCGCCGCAGCCTCTTCCGCCGACGCGCCCTGCGCGACTGCGAGGCTTGCGCGCAGCGAGAGGATCTCCTTCTTCTCGTTGGGAGCGAGTTCTGAGCGCTTCTGCTCCACGCCGTCGATGAGCGTGCGCGTGTCGGCGTGAGCGCCGTTCGCGCAAAGGAACTTGGCCGCGCGCAGCGCGCGATCGGTCTTCGCCTTCGGATCGGCGCCGAGCGCACCGAGGTAGGACGAGACCGCGAGATCGAACAACTGCTGGCTCGCGTAGAGATCGCCGAGGTTGTTGAACGTCGAGGCAGACGCCGCGCCGAGGCGGGTCACCATCTCGAAGCACTCGATGGCGCGCATCGGCTCGCCGAGCATCGCCTGCGCTTCGCCTTCGAACTTCCACAGATCGGCGCGCTCCGGGTTCTGCTCGGTCATCGAGCGGAACAGAGCCGCTGCGTCCGCAAAGCGGCGCTGGCGGAACATGCTCTCGGCGAGGCCCATCTTCCAATCGATGGTGTCAGGTTGCAGCAGGCTCGCCATGCGGAACGCGGACTCGGCCGCGATGTCGTCGGCCGAGCGCGCGTGGCACACGCCGAGGAGGCCGTAGAGCATCGCATCGCCGCCGCCGAGTTCGATCACGCGCGCGAACGCGCGGCGCGCCGACTTGAAGTCGCCTTCGCGGTATTGGATCTGGCCGAGGTTCGCCCACGCACGGCGGAACTTCGGGAACTTCGCGACTGCGACTTGGTAGCTCTTCGCGGCGTCGACGGGCTTCTCTTGCTGGTAGTAGAGGTTGCCGATCGTGAAGTCGTAGACCGCGCTCGCGTCCGGGCTGGCCAACGCTGCGAGTTCGGCGAGCGCCTCGGGCAGTTTCTCGGCCGAGATCAGTTGCATGACCTTCGTAAGCGCTTCGCGCTCAACGGGGCCGATCTTGGGCTCGATGTCGCTTTCGGCGAGATAGCTCTCGGCGAAACGCTTCTGGAAGTCCGGCCCCTGGAGCACGGCGCGTTCCGCCTGCGTGAGTTCGCGAGCGCGCGGCGAGATCTCGGGCTTCGGCGCCTCCTGCGCCAACGCGATTGCGCAAGCGACGGCGAACGAGAGGACCTGACGGATGCTGTTGCGGGTCATGGCTACTGGTCCGGGATTGCTGTCCCTGGGCTACTTGTCTTTGAACGTGATCGGCTGGCGCATGCGGAATCGAACGGGCTTGCCGTTCCGCTTACCGGGCTCGAACTTCCACTTCTTGATCGCGTCGAGCGCGGCGCGGTCGAACACGGGGTCCGGCGATTGCTGCACCACCGGGTTCTGCACGCGGCCCTCTTCATCGACGAGGAACACGACGTACACGGTGCCCGGCGCCTTGCGGCGGATCGCTGGCGTGATCTGCGGGTTGTGCGGGTAGAGCACGCGCGGCTGCTGGTCGAGGTCCGCGACACTGAACGTGCCGCCGCCATCTTCGCCCTCGGAGCCGCCGCCGAGATTGCCGAGCTTGATCGTGAAGTCGCCCGTGCCACCACCACCGCCGACGCCTGGATCCAGCGCGAGTTCGAGCTGCGACAGGTCCAGCGGAGGCGACTCCGGCTGCATCTCCGGCGGCTTCTCCTCTTCCTCGGGCGGCTTCTCCTCCTCGACCTCGGGTGGCGGCGGCGGAGGCGGCGGCAGCGCAATCGTGTCGACGCTGCGCAGCATCGTGTCCGTCGTCGCAGCGGCCGTGAACGCTTGGATCACCGGCAGGATGAGGAAGAACGCGAGCGTCAGCAGCGTCCCGCCGAAGAAGGTCGCTGACGCGCGCCGGAAACGCATGGAGAACTTGCGACGATCGTGGCGGGACACGGAGAGTTCCTCAGTTCGATGCCGGCTTCGCCGTCGCGAGGTTGACCTTCTGCGCGCCGCCGAGCTTGGCCTCGTCGATCACGCGCACGAGCATGCCCGTGGGTGCCGTGGTGTCCGCTTGGATGATCACGGGGATGTCGTTCTCCTTCTGCAGCAGACGACGCACCGTCGCGCGCACCGAGCCGATGCCGATATCGCGCTTGTCGTAGACGACTTCACCCTTCGCGGTCAGCGCGATCATGATGCTCGTCTTCTCGAGTTGAACGGCCGAAGCGGCCTGCGGCTTGTCGACTTCGACACCGGTCTCCTCGACGAAGGTCGTGGTGACGATGAAGAAGATGAGCAGAATGAAGACGCAGTCGATCAGCGGCGACAGGTCGATGCCTGCGCCGTCGCCATCTTCGTCATTCATCGCTTCGCGGAATCGTCCCATGGTGTTGGCCTATCGAGAGGTCTTGCGTTGCACGCCCTTGTTGGACGCGGAGCCAAACTGATCGCGCAGCAAGCTGAGCACGCGCTTCTTGGCTTCTTGCTTCGCCGCGTTCTGCAGTCGCAGCGACACGCGACGGTGGATGGTCTGAGTGCACACCGTCTCCAGGTGCGCGAGGAACGCCTTGTACTGCTGCAGGCGGCGGCTCATCATGTATTGGAAGAACACGCCAGGCAGCGCGATGACGAGGCCCGTCTCGGTCGTGATCAACGCTTCCGAGATGCCTGCCGCGATCATGCCCATCGTCTGGTCGCCGCCACTGCCCGATGCAAGCGCGCCGAACGTGGTGAGCATGCCCGTCACCGTGCCGAGCAATCCGAACAGCGGCGCGGCGCTGACTGCGACCTTCATCACCTTGAGGTCGCGCTCGAACGGCGAAGCTTCGTCGATTCGCAGTTGCTCAAACGCCTTGGCGATCTCGCGATCCGTCGGCATGCCATCGCCGATCACCCTGTCGAGCAGTCGACCGATCGGGCCGTGGCGATCGCGAGGATGGTCGATCCACCGACGCCACGTGGACTCTGGCACCGAAGCGAATCCCTTGCCGGAAAGGCCCACGGCCACGCTGCTGCCGAGCCCGAACAAGACCATCGCAGTGGCAGCGATCGGCCACATGGCCCAGCCGCCAGCGATCCAGATCTCCATTGCTTCGGCCCAGAGCCGGAGCAGAGGTTCGGGGATGTAGTCCATCGCGGTTGCTTGTGTTTGCTCTGCTTCAGCTGACGCGCGGCTTCGCGCCGCCGTCTTCGCCGTCGAGAACTGGGCCGAGGATCTCGCCGATCACCGCGCGCACTTGGTCACGGACATCCGACGGATCGTAGGACGCTCCGCCCGACGAACCGCCGCTGCTCGAGCCGCCGCCGAGACCAGCTGCGTTGGTGAACTGCACCGCGAGCGTCTCCATCTCGCTGACGAGGCCGCGCGCCTTGCGCGACAACAGCGAGTGCAACAGCAGCGACGGGATCGCGACGATGAGTCCGTATTCCGTCGTGATAAGCGCTTCCGAGATACCGCCCGACAACGACTTCACGTCGCCGCTGCCGTAGATCGTGATCTGCTTGAAGGTCTGAATGATGCCCGTCACGGTGCCGAGCAGACCGAGCAGCGGCGCAGACGAAGCCGACACCGCGAGGAACGGCAGCAGGCTCTGGATGCGCAACTTCGCAGCGAGGATGCGCTCGAAGAGCACTTCCTCAAGCAGTTCGCTCGACTCCTGAAGGTTGGCGGCGCCAGCAGCGAGCATCTCGCCGATCGGGCCCTTCATTTCCTTGCCAACGGCCTGCGCCGCAGCGAAGTCCTTTTCGCGGACCGACTCGAGCAGCACCTTCACCTGGCGACGGCTCGGACGCTTCACAAGGCTCAGCACGATCCACTTGTAGATCGCTACGAGCAACGCAGCGACACCGACCGCGAGGATCGGCCACATGACCGGACCGCCTGCGAGGAAGTGCTCTACGATCGTCTCCTCCGTCTCCGCAACCTTGTGCGCAGAGCCGAGCGTGGGATCGACTGGCAGTTCGCCGCGGCGCGCCGCTAGGAACGCGGATGCGACCGCAGCCTGCTCCGGCATCGGATACTCCGTCACCGACGGTTCGAGCGAGCCGAGCTTCTGATCCACGGTGCCGACCACCGCGCCGTCCTTGCCGCGGAACACGGCGAACGGGCCAAAGAGCACGAACGTGCCGTTCGTTAGCGTGCCGCTCGGCGCCACTGCGCGGCCATCGTAGGCCGAGCCGCCGACGCAATCGGCAATGCGTTGGATCGAGCGCGTCACGACTCCAGCCTGCGCGGCGAACACTGCATCCTGTTCAAGCGCTTGGTTGTCTGCGGCGAGCTTCGCGTCCGCGAGGTCCTTCGAGTGGACCTGCACTTCGGCGATGTGCAGCGACGACTCGAAGTTGCGCACGTATTCCGTGAACAGGTTCGAGAGGTAGCTGACCTCGTCCTTGCCACGCTTGATCTCAGCCGTGAGGTTTCCGAGCGCCTGCGAGCTGACGTCGAGCTGCCTCGACTTTTCCGCTGCAGTGGCGCGCAACTGAGCAAGCTCGGCTTCGAGTTCGCGCAGTTGGCGACCGAGCGGCACCTTCTCTTCCGCGATCTGCTTCATCGCGGCGTCGAGTTCCGTCAGCGAGTCAGCGAGCTGCTTTTGAAGGTCCTGGCTCGCCTTCGCGAACTTGTCCTGGGGCGTGTCTTGCTGTGCGATCGCCGCGGGGGCAAACGCGAACAGCGCGGCAACGGCAAACGTGCGGAGCATCGTCATGGTCGGTCCTCTGCGGCTCACTGAATCTCGAAGGGAAGGGCGACGAAGCTCGCCATGGCCTTGCTCTGATAGACATCGATCGCGGTCTGGATGGCCTTCGCAGCCTCATTGCGCGGAGTCCACTTCCAGCCCTCGGGCGAGCCAACTCCGACGCCGGCAGCGTCGCCCTTGGCCGTGACATAGAACGCTTGGCCCAGTCCGAAGTAGATGCACGCGACTTCGGCCGTCGTGCCGTCGGGCAGCGTGCGCACTTCGCTCGTCACCGACACCTCGTTGTTCCACTTCTGCACGAGGTTGAGCACGCCGAGCACGTTGCCGAAGCGCGCGCCGACCGAGAGCTTCTTCTGCGCAACGCCCTCAACAGGCGCGCGGAATTGCTGGCTCAGCGGAGCGACCTTCTGCTGAATGGGATCGGGCAGGCGCGGCAGCAGCGCGCGCACTTGCTCTTCGAGCGCTGCGACGCCGGCCTCGAGGCGGTCCGTCGTCACTTTGATCTTCGCGCCATCGGCCTGGAGCTGCGTCTTCTGTTGGTCCGCCGCGCCGATGCTCTTCTCGGTCTCGGCGATGCGCTCCTTCAGCGTGGCGATCTGACGACGCACCACGTCGATTCGCTCTTGCAGCGACTCCTTCTCGACGCGCCAATCGCTGCGAGCCTTGCTCGATTGCTTGCGCGCTTCAACCCAGCGCTCGAGCGTTGCGCGCGTGGTGTCCGCGGACTGCGCTGGTTGCTGCGTTGCTGCGGGAGCCTGCGGCGCGTCGGCCGACTTCTGCGCGCCTTGGTCCTGCGCGCGCAATGCCCCGATGCAAAGGGATGCCGCGAGCAGCGCCGTTGCGCCGATGCGAGATGCCGTATGCGTGTCTTGGATGCTCATGACGATGTCTATCCGTTGTGAATGCTGCGTTGCGCGCGCCTCAGAACTTCACGCGGCCGCCGATGCCGATCGAGTAGTCCACACCGCGCGAGAAAGAGATCTTGCTGACGTCGTCGCCGATGTAGGGCGAGCGATAGACCTGCTCGATGTCAGGGTTGGTCAGGTTCTTGGCCTGGAACTGGAAGTCGCACCACTCATTCAGCGACTGCACGAAGCTGAAGTTGAGGTTGTCGAAATCCGTCTGGTAGACGTTTGGCACGTAGTTGTCGTTTGCCTGCCCAGCGCCAGCGACGAGCGTGTCGCCAGTGCGCGTGTAGAACAGACCGATGCGCGTGCCGAGGCGCTCTGACTCCCACGTCAAGAACGCGTTGTAGATCGACTCCGGCGCGTTCGTCATGTCGCGCTCCGTCATGGGCGCGTTGATCGACGGCAAGCTGAGTTGATCGATGTCCTCTTGCGACAACTGCACAACGGACTCGATCCACGTCGCATTGACGCCGACGCCGAAGCCCTCAAGCGGCTTGTAGAAGTGGCCGAGGTCGTGGCGGGACTCGAGTTCCCAACCTTCGAGCGAGCCTTCTGGGTAGTTGACGGCGCTCGTGTAGGTGAACACCGCGGACACGCGTTGCACGTATTCGATCGGCAACTCGATGTCCTTCTTGAACCACGACACCGAGAACAAGCCGCCCGCATAGGGCGTGTAGTCCGCGCGAAGGTCGTAGTTCTTCAGCGCGCTCATCTGCAACTCAGGGTTGCCGATGAACACCGGGCCGCCGAGGTACTCCTGTTGCAGCACGGGAGTGAGCTCTTTGAACGTCTGGCGCGCAACCGTCTCGCTGTATGCAGCGCGCAACGTGACATCAGGCACGACTTCGTAAATCAGCGCCGCAGCCGGCAGCACGTCTTCTTGCTCGAACGCGACGTCCGCTTCGCCCGGCAGCAGCGGAGCTGGCGCAGACGAGCCCGGCGGGAACCACACGACGTCCGCTTCCGGGTCGTTGACGATGTCGATCTTCGTCCCCTCGACGCGCGCGCCACCAACGAGGTTGAGGCCCTGCGCGAGCGGCATGTCGACCATGCCGTAGAACGCGTCGATGTCTTGCTTGCCGCTGTAGTCGACGTCGATCTCAGCGGCCGTGATCGGGTGGTTCTGGAACGGGAACGACGCGCTCCAGTACTGCTCGAACGGGGCGTTGAACGTCGAGTTGTCGTTGAAGTTGCTGAACGTGTCCTGATCGAACGTTCGCTTCACGCGATCCTGAAACCAACCGACCTTGGCATAGCCTTCGATGCCATTCCACTGGTCGAACGGCAGCTTCAGGTTGGTCGAGTACTGCGTGCTCTCTTCTTGGATGTCCTTCCAGATTCGCTGCAGGTTGCCGATCGTGAAGTTGGCCGCGGGCTTGAACGGCGACCACGTTCCGCCGTTGGTCGAGTCCCAGCTCGAACCGAACACGCGCTTGTCTGGCTGCAGCTTGTCTGCGGTGCTGCGCGACGCCGTCCAATCGAACTGCGGCGACTTCATCGAGCCCGCGCCTTCGATCTCGAACGTGTGACGGCCGCTCAACTGCAGCGTGTCCGAGGTGCGCTCGGTGTATTGCAGCGTCTCAAGTCGCAGATACGGCGCCGCGAGGTTCTCGGCGTGGCCCGGAGTCGACGTGTTGTTGGGGTCGTAGCCCGGGAAGAAGAACTGCTTGCCGCGCGTGTCTTCGGCGAGCGTCGCCGAGTCTTCGGACGTCAGCGAGTTGAGCCAACCAAACGTGACCGAGTGGTTCTTCGTCTGGATGCCCGCGGTCGTCAGCGTGCCGAACTGCACCAACTGCGTGCTGCGCGTGACATCGTAGAGGCGCGTCTTGAAGTCCTGGCCGAGCACCGAGCTCGTCGTCTGCGGCGTCATCGGGTCGCCCGGCGTGTCGACCCACAAGCTGTCATCGCGACCGTTGGCAAAGTGCGTGCTGTCGTGCTCGTAGAACGTGCTCACGAAGCCGCCGACTTGCACACCGTCCGCGATCTCGGTCTTGCCGCCGACCGCAGCAGACCACTTGAAGTCGACCGGCGCCGCTTCGCGCCGCACGCCGACTGCGCCATCCCAGTTCTGGCCGAGGTTGTCGAGCTGCTGGTCGCGGTCGCCGCCGTCGCGGCCCCAGAAGTGCACGCCGCCGCCCTCGTAGCCGAGGAAGCTGCTCTTGCCGGTGACCTGGTTGTTGTTGCTGACCTGCGTGCGCCACTGGAAGAACAGCGGTTCATCGGGCACGCCCTTCATGCGCACATCGACTGCGCCACCCGAAGCATCGCCCTGCTGGTCGGGCATGAAGGTCTTCGTGACCTGCACGCTCTCAATCACCGCGGCGGGGAACTGATCGAGCTCGACCGCGCGCTTGTCCTCGTCGGCGGACGGCAGACGCACGCCGTTTAGCTGCGAGCTGACGTAGCGATCGGGGAGACCGCGGATGACTGCGGACTTGCCGTTCTGCAGCGACGCGCCAGCCACGAGGCGCAGCGAGTCCGCAGCGTTGCTGGCGCCCGCGCGGCCGATGAGGTCGGCGCTGATGGAGTCCATCAGCGACGGGCTCTCGAAGCGAAGCTGAAGCTGCGAGTCTTCGCTGCCGCCGCCCACCGCGAGGATGTCCTGGACGACGTACTCTTCGAGGTCCGTGTAATCGCCGGCGAGCGCAACATCGATCTCGACCAACTGCCCAGCGCCGACGGTCACATTGGGCCGCACTTGGCGCACATAGCCGTCCTTGGAGACGATCAGCGTGTAGGTGCCGGGCGGCAGGTCCTTGAGCAGGTAGTTGCCTTGCTCGGTGGTCTTGGCGGACTCCGCTCGACCGAGAACGGTCACGAGCGCCTCGAACACCGGCCCGCCGAAATCCTTGTCGGACACGACGCCGCGGATCGAACCGGGCTGCTGCGCGCACAAGGCTCCGCCGGGCGGAACCAGGGCAGCGAGCCAGAGGATGAGGGGCCTGTGCTTCACGAGAGGGCGATCAACCTAGATCGCCATGTGAGGGTTCCGTGAAGCGAGCGTGGTTCTCGCGAGAAGGCCGCTCGCGCTGCGTGAAGAGACTGCGTGGCGAGGATCAGGAACTTCCCGTCACCACGGCGAACCGAGCGCCGCCTCGATCGCGCGAAGGCGCGCGCTGAGTTCCGCATCCGGCACGGCACCACACTTCACGATCGAGATACACGTCGCGGCAAGATCATCGGCGCGCGG
>JACCDO010968228.1_pt1 | contig 16283 bp, 15 predicted proteins | sample 7446101 | NCBI WGS metagenome assembly JACCDO01 (sample SAMN15323440, study PRJNA562643) | freshwater metagenome | isolation source: river surface water | place: USA:Blue River Watershed | collected 2017-08-16 | reverse complement strand
GAGAACCTTTCTTAGCTCCACCAACTAAAGAACCGCCTTTCTTGCTGCCTTTGGTTCCCTTACGAGATGCCTTTTTTGAGCCTCTACGGCTGTGTTTCTTGCTTCCTTTACGAGAACCTTTCTTAGCTCCACCAACTAAAGAACCGCCTTTCTTGCTGCCTTTGGTTCCCTTACGAGATGCCTTCTTTGATGATTTTCTACCTTTGTATGATTCGCGATTGGGTAAGAAATCAGCAACAAATTTTAATTCTTTCATTTTTGAAATCATCTTCTTTAAATCAGCCATATTCATTTCTGAATCATCGACTTTATCACCGTCTTTTTGACGGACTGAAAATTTATCATCTGAAACTTGTCTTACTGTAATGCTGTGGAACTTGTCATCACCGACTTTGCTCAAGTAGTGAAAGGATAAACCTTTAGCACCATCTATGATATCTTCCTTTACAACATGTTTCACACCATTTTTCTTATAAGAAAAGTTATGTTCATGACGATATGTTACTGTACTCATTATATAATTAACTTGAGGTTTTTAATTTAGAAATAAATATAAATTTTTATATATTTTTATCAATAAAAATCTATATAATAATATATATGAATAAATTAATTTCATCACTCATATCATTTAAAGGAGATAAAGTTGATATGAATTTATTTGAAATGTTATTTTACGGTATTATACCTGGTGCTGGTCAATTACTTATGAGAATTAATAAATTCGGTGGTTCTCTTGATAAACCGTATTTATTTTTCCCTTTATTATTATTTCCTCCTTTTAGTTTTATTCCAGTTTTAATTGCTAAATTTGGTTATTTAAATAAAACAGATGGAAAAAATCTAATAGATATTTATGTTTTAATTCCAATAATATTCAGATTTATTTTAATCTTTATTATGGGTTATATTAGTCAAATAATTACTTCTGAAACAGGTAATTTGATTATACAAATTGGATTATTATTTGGAACTGTATTACTTGGTAATATTTTACATATTTTAGCAGATAAAGAATGTGAAAAGATGAATGTCGGATTTAGAAGTAAATTAATCAAAGGTATGGCAGATTCAATGCTTCAATATGGTGCTGCTATGTTAGCAGTATATTCATCCACATTTATTCCAGTTCTATCTGATATATTAGAATTTTTACGTAGTATACCAATTCCAATTTTTAATAATATATCATCTAGTATTGATAGCGTATTTTGGAGTGTTGGTATAGCAGCTGGATATTTATTAATGAATATGATTAATGTAAATTATTATGAACATACTGACATTTGCACTGGTAAAATAGGTATAATTAGAATGATTATCAGTATAATAGCATTTGCAACAGCTGTATTTTTTCAATTCCGCAATCACTTAGATAATATAATTAGTAATTAACCAAAGTTCCATTCGTAAAAAATTTTACGATAATATAACCTTATTAGTAGGATAAAAATAAATTAAACTAATAATTTATTTTTATCTTTTGACTTATGGATCTTCTCAAATGTAACAAAGATAAGAATAATTTCAAAGAAAGATTAAAGAAAGATTAAAGAAAGACAGGAAAAAGATAAAAACACAAACACACACACACAACACCTTAGAAACGAACACGAGTCTTCTTGGCTGACGAACGCTCATACTTGCCCGACTTGTCGTCCTTGATAGAAACGAAGAGCTTAGCCTGAAACTTGGAACACATATCAGATGCGTCCTCGAAGATATCATGCTGGAGAAGCTCGTCGAGAACAATGGTGAGACGTTCGCGCTGTTCCTGCTCGGACTGGACAGACATACAATCAAACTCGATAAACCATCCGTTGTCCTTCTGCGTCGTGGAGCAACGAATACCACGCTTCATAAAACGACCACAAATGCTATCGCAAGCGAGAACAGGCATAGGACCAATCCAAACAGTCTTGAGCTCGACTTCCTTGCGCTTGACTTCGCATGTCTTGCCAGTAAAGACCTCGACCATGGAGACAACGGCAGCAGAGGAGCCAATTGACAGACACGAACGGTTGTTGACACTGACAGTCCGTAGCTCGTCCAGAACCGAAGACACCTGTGTAGAGCGGAAATACTTGGTAGTCGTCGGTTCCTTCTCAGCAACAGTTGCCTTGGCCTCCAGGAGCTCCGCCTTGAACACCTTCTTCTTCTCCTTCTTGGCCTGCTGAGCTTCCTTGAGACGAGCTTCCTTGGCAGCAGCACGGACAGACTGTTCGGCAATCATGGCGGCAAGACGTGCCTCCTTTTGTTCACGGACGGTCATTGACTGCTCGACCCAGAAGTTGCACCGCATCCAAGACCACGCCCACTCCTCAGCCTCATCCTCAGGGTCCGCTACCATAGGTGTAGGCTTGTCATTAACAGCGTTGGTGGCATCCTTAAACTTAATACTGACGTTGACATCGGCCCGCTCATAATCCGCTTCCTCCTGCGCATCCTTGATTTGGGCCAGACGGGCCTGCTGACGCGAGATGCGACCAGTTGTCAGAACAGCAGGCTCAGGGCGCGGAATGACGAACTTGGGAACAGCAGCAGCAAGACGGTCAGCATCCACATCGACAGGCACCGGCGTAGTATCGTGCTCAATGGCGACAAAGTCAGCCTCGTTGAACTCGAATGGAGCCATCACCACAGTCTCCGAGTAGTTGCCAAACTTCTGCTTCAGCTGCATCATGCACCCAGCCACATCGAGAGGCTTGTAGCCAAAGTGGGCCACAGGACACAGAGCGTTAGTACCACGAGCCTCAACGATGAGGTCCTGCACCTGCTTCAGCATGTAAGCCAACCACGGCACCGAGGCGACACGAGCAGAACGCGCCTTCACAATTGTGTCCTCAAGAGCTTCGAGACGGTCCTCGAGAGAGAGCTCCTGCTGACCATGCTTCCAGACAAAGACACGGGAACGACCATTGCCACCAGTCTGGCGGACAGACGAGACAACAGGTGCATCCGAGAGGTCGGCATTGACGACGCTAAATGGCTGCTGAAGTTCACGGAGACGAGCGGCACGAGTGTTAGCAGCGACACGCTCACGAAGAGCCTCGCCAGACAGAACACGAGAAGCAGCCTCTTCAAGACGGTCGGCCTCACGCACAAGCTTAGCAAGCTGCACGTTGTAGTCCGAGTCTTCGTCATCCATCTGTTCGACCAATGCCTCATACTCGGCGGCAATCTCCTGGACACACTTAAACACAGCCTTGCCCTTTGCGTTAATCTCGGCAATGCGAGCAACATCGGTAGTGGACTTCTTCTGAGCCTTGATACGCTCAAGAATAGCAACTTCCTCTGTATGCTCAGCACGTTTAGCCTCGATAAGCATCGTCATATCCGTGCGGAACTCATCGACCTCATCGCGGGCAGCCTTAGCCTTGGCACGCGCCTCCTTAACAATGTCACGCCCCTCCATCATCTGGGCATACATCGCTTCGGCAGCGCGGACTTCAGCGTTGGCATGCTCGCACGCATTCTCGAACTCGACCTTGAGGGTAGCAGCCAACTTAATGGCAGCAACGCGCTTTGCGGTGATTTCGTCAATGTTGGCGTGAAGCGACGCAATAGCCGTAGGTGTGAGAATGAACTGCTTTGCCGCACGGACAGCACTCTTGTGCTTGTCAAGACGAGCGACAAACATCTTCTCACTCGTGCACAGCTCTTCGCCAATAATAGAAACAAACACGTCCATCTCGTCGTTCGCCCGCTTAATGTCTTCGGGCGACTTGAGCGTCTTGATGAAAGCGTAGAGTTCTTCCATATTCTGACGGGCCTTGCCAACGACTGGTTCCAAATCCATCTCGCGCGACTTGAGAAGAGAGAGACGAGCAACAATAACGTCCATCTTGCGGCGCACGTCCTTGATCTCCTGCTCTGTTGTCGCGACGACCTCCTTATCGGCATTCAGCTGTTCAACAAACTGCGTATGGGCGCGAGTGTGCTCCTCAAGCTGAGTCTGAAGCTGAGTATGCCGAGTTGTCTCGCTATCACCAGCAGCAGCGGACTTGGCGATACGACCTTCAGTCTGCTTGATGTCGGCGAGGGACCGGCGCGCACTCGTCTCAGTCTTGACGAGGGCCGACTTCTCACCGGCGAGACGGTAGGTAAGGTTGTCAATACGGATGTTGGTAATGAACTGTTCGTGCTGGAGATCGGTCATCTCGCACTTAAGCTCAAGTGTCGGCAACTTGTTCACGGCATCAGCATGGCGGGACAAACGGTCCTGCACCTTAGAGATTTGCAGATCACACTCACGAGCCTCCTCAAGCGCCTTAGCGCGGTCGGTGGCAAGCTTGTCGCGAGCAGAAGTAGCCTCACGGGCCACCGCCTTGAACTCAGTGCGCTGCTCCTCTTCCATTACTTCCTGGTGAAGACGAAGGGCCTCAAGCTGGCGGGCGGTGAACTGTTCGTAAAGTTCCGCGCGGATAGCCTTGACCTTAGTCAGCACAGGGACATTGGCGTCGCTAATCTCGTTGCCGTTGAGACCCTCAAGCGTGATAACAGACCCATTCTGCTCCTTATCATTCGTGCTAATGTGCCCGCCATGATGGCAGCACCACGAGGTGGCGAGGCAGACATCACGCTTCTTAGGGATGCAGAAACCACTGAACTTCTTGATGACCTTCTCGTCAAAGGAAGCAAGCTCAGTCTTCTTCTCGGCAGCAAAGCGAGCCACAAAGCACATCCGGTCGCCATACTTGTTCGAGAAGCAGGTGCGGGTCAGAGCAGCGAGTGCCAGAGCATGTTGTTCCAAACGTTGGTTATCGCGAGTGTCGCTACCGGTAGAGAGGGCGAAATCAATCGAGCCCTCAGTGCCGTCAGCGTTCTTGCGCTTAACAACAAGGTCCAGCTTCTCCACAGTCTTCTCCGAACGCACCACCTGAACCATGCTACGCCAAAGAGAAACCAGCTGGCCAAAGTCCACCGACTCCAAGCGCTCAATCTGCTCGACCAGTTCGTCATTCAAAAAGACGTTAAAGTTCGAGCGGTGGGCACCCTTGGTAGCGTGAATGCTCTTGACCATGGCGATATCCTTGCGCAGTGCCTCGTAGACCATCACGTAAAGCTCGTCAAAGTCGACCTTGCCATTGACCAGGTCGGCGCGAAAAGCAATGCGCTCAGGCAGGCTCGGGTCCATGCGGGCGAGATGCACAGTCTCCGGGTGGATAAACATGCACTTCTCAGGGCCCGGGCACTTCTCACTGCCATTGCACCACGCGGTGTAGCGGTGAGTGCGCGACTTGTTGGCCTCAGGTGCACGCTGAACAGGCATCGCCACAGTAGGCGCAGCCGCAGGCACAGCCACAGTAGGCGCAGCCGCAGGCACAAAGTTGAGAGCACGAGCACCATCAGTCGAGACCCACTGCGCCGGAACCGCACTAGCAACAGTTGCAGTTGAAAGTGGCACAAAGTCATCAGCAGTAGGCACCGCCAGACGAGGAACCGAGACAGATACAACAGGAACAGTCTCGAGCTTGTCGGCAATAATGTGAGCACGACCGCAAGTGCCAACAGGGCGCGTGCAGTTGTGTGCCAGAAAGAACAGACACGGTGTCATCCAGTTGCCAGGGTGCTCATGAGTAGAAGCGCAGGCAGTGCGTACAACACGTGTAGTGTCGTCGAGCTCCTTAAGCGCATTGACCAGCCACTCACGGCACACCAGCTTGGTCTGCACCTCCTGCTCGGCACGCAGCTTGAATTTCATCACCAGCTTGCCATCGCGGACATCGAACGCATAGTTGTTGTTGCGAACGCGAATAATGAACCGCTCAACAGGCTGTGCCGGCACAGTCACCGCAGGCACCGCAGGACGCGCAGCAATAGCAGCCATCGTCGGCATCGTCGGCATGGTCTGCATCGTCGGCATATCCTCGATATACTGGACCGGAGGCACAACAGGAGCCGGAACAGGAGCCAAAACAGGAGCCAAAACAGGAGCCAAAACGGGAGCAGGAACGGGAGCAGGAACAGGAGCCAAAACGGGGGCCGTCACCATTGTGCGAGAATAACGGTTGAATGCCAGCATCGCCTCGTCCGAAGACTTGGTAGCGCTGTAGTCAATGTGAATGAAATCGCAGGTGGGGCGCTTGCACCGAGTATCACGCTGATGCCAGCAAAGACGACCACGGTGGTTATGACAATTCAGGGTAACACTAGCACGGACATGCGGGTCCTTGGAAGCACGACGAGCCTGAACTTCGCTATCATGGAGGAGGTTGAGCTCCAGCCAACGACGGCACGCGGGGATCAGACGAACAACAGACACACCATTCTGCGGAACAAACATCGGAACGAAAATCTCGCCCGACGGAAGCTCCGCAAAGTAGTAAGAACGGTTGCTCGCCTGAATTTGAGTGAAAAAGGGAGCAGCCACCGGTTGAACCGGAGCCACAAAAAGGGGGGATTGGTTGATACCATCGACAATGCTGTTGGGGAACGACATGGTTGAAAGAGGAGTATCATCGGGACGCGCGTCCCGGAAATAACGACTAATAGGGCCAGTATTAGTCCTTCCGCCAGCATCCGTTGCATGCTGTTGGGAAATGGGAGTGGAAATAACAAATAGGGGGACAGACATTACATCAAAATTACTGTTATTTACTGGAATAGAAGTGGCCGCCATCCCAAAGAAACCCTTTTATTATGGCGCATACAGTCTGCAATTTTTTCAATTTTTTATATAAAATGGTCATTTTTATATAAAAAACTATAAATCAATTAAAATTACCATAGATTGGGTTATTTAACGATACATATTCTTGGCTTTAATTACAACCCATCCATATACATCATTATCCTTTAATATAGTAAGTAATTCATGAACTCTCTCCTTTAATTCGGGTAATGGAGGGTTCTTAAGAAGATTAACTAATTCTTTAATTTCATCATCTACATTTGTTGCTTCAACCGTATAATGATGATATCCATTATTAGCTGTTTTAGTGTTTTCATCATAATATTTCATTCTATTCCATAGATATTCAGGTAATTGAGCTAAATTAACTTTCATTCTATAAGCATTACTTAAATATCTAATTTGTTGATTACCTTCAGAATCAACAAATTTTTTAACATATCTCTTTGCATTAGGAACAATTTGTTGCCATCCATCAGCATAATCATTTTGTGTTAACATTTGAACTGTATAAGTCTTACTATCAACTTGTTCATAATATTTAGACGGATAACAAATTACACCATCCTCCATATTTTTTCCGATAGGAATAGATACATGAAAACTACCATTACGAACTTTAATAGGTTCTATTTCAACCATTAATTATCATATAATAAATTATTTGTTTAAATAAATTAATTATTTATAATTTGATAATTGATACAAATTTTATTATTATCAAAGGTTGTAATATTTCTTAAATATATAATTATATTTTTTTTATATAAAATAATAGTTTCATCAATTTCATTATTAAAAGTTTTTTTTAAAACTAATGTATCAGAAATTGTAGAATTTAAAGAACAAAATGTAATTTTTATTTTTTTAATATTATTTTTACATTCTAATAATTCCCCAATTTTTTCTAAACTAACCATATTTTTTTTTATTATTTCATCATCGAAATTTATTATTTTTATATGAAATGCATATATGGTATCTTGATTTTCAAAATTACTAGTATGAATACAAGTATTAGTATTATAACTCATTATAGTATTAATAGAAATTAATTGTATTAATAGTATTTATTATTAATAATTAGGAGGTGTAAAAAATAATCTTGATTTATCATTATTAATATAAATACAACAATTTGCATAATTACAATTAACACTATTATTTTTACTAATTTCTAAATATATAACTTCATCTTTATATGTATGAGTGTCATTATTAATAATAAATTTGTTTTTAATAGAATATTTACTGACAAAAAAAGAAACAAAACTAATATTTAATTCATAAAATTTAATATCATTAAAATTTATTTTATTAGAATAAGAAAATAAATTAATATATTTTTCACTAGTAGTTTCTTCTATAACTATAGGGTCTCTATTATTAAAAAATAATATAATTTCAAAAACATAATTTGTAAATTGATTATCATTATTATCTCCTTTACCTCCAAACAATATGTGATTATTTATATTAATTGGGTTAGACATTATATCTAAAATATTTTATATTTTAATTTAATTAAAAAAACGTAATGGAATTAATTTGTCATATAATAGGTATAACATCATTAAATAAAAATAAATTTATAGACGATATGAAAAAAATTGGATATCATATAATAGATTTAGATGAATTATCTAATAATATTTTAAAAAATAGTACTATGATGCAATTATTCTCTCAATATCAAGGTTTTAAAGATTCAAAAAATGATAAATTTAAAGAAATTGATAAAAAAATGAGTATTTATTGGGAAACATCTATGGAAGAAAGTATTATTAGTAATATTGATAAATCAAAAAAAAATATTATCATTGGTTATTCTCATCATTTTAGAAATATAAATAAACGAATTAATGTTTCTCCTAATAATAAACCTATAGCAAAATTTATAATTAAAGTAGCTAAATCTGATATTAGAAATATTATTAAAAATAATTTAAGTAAATACAAAGAAGACATTATTCAAGGATGTTATCCATTAGAAAATATAGATTTTGATTATGTTTATAATAATAGATTAAAATTAGATACAATTTATGAAAAAAATGGATACTTACCAAAAACAATTGAAACAATATATACTATACTTAATCTTAGTAATAAAGATATAGATGGGGATGGTTTATGGATTTCATTAAAACAACCTTATAATGTAGGTTCTAAAATACATCCACGACAAAAAAATGATAAACTATTTGGATTTACTGATAAAATAATGGCATTACTTAGTAGTTTTCATTTTAATGATGATGAACTAGAAAAATATTATGATAATAATAAAGTTAGAATTAAACCAAAAAAAGATGGAGTATTAGAAAAAATGAAAGAAAAAAGATATCTTTATTTAGTAGAAAAAGAACATTTTGTTCCCCATGAAAAAGGTAATAATGTAAAATATTTTAGTCAAGATCCTGCTATTATTATTGATGTAATTAAAATTAAAAATGTTTATGAAGAATATTTTCTAACTTAATATTAATAGAATATGAATATAGATTTAACAATAATCACAAATTATATTTATTTATTAGCAGGAATATATATGATTTTTAATAAAAAATACTTATATGGAATAATTGCAATTGTAATTTGGTTAATTTCACATTTATATCATTTAGATAAATCAAATAATTTTTGGTCTAAAAGTGATGAAATTTTTGCATCAATTGCCTTTATTTATGTATTAATTAGATGCAAACAACAAATATTATGTGTTAAAAATATAACATTATTAGTAATTTTATTAATAATTCATTTTATTGGAAGATATTATTTGAAACATAATATTGATATATATAATATTGTTCATAGTATATGGCATATATATTCAGCAATATTTATTTTATATTTAATATATGAAAATGAAAAATAAATTAATATTCGTATATTTTTAAAAATATTTATATTAAATATAATAATGGAACCTATAATTATAAAAAGTGATACACCTATTACTATAACTGAAGAAGAAAACAAAGTTAAAATGACTAATAAAAATGATTTTACTTTATTAGTAATTGAACCAAATGAAATTAAAGATAGAGATTGGACTAATCCAGATTATTTATCAAATTTAGTAAATGATAAATTTTGTCAATATTTAAAAGTTAATCCTGATGATTATATTCAATTTATGGGAAAACATTTAAAAATTGATACTTTTAATGAACCATATATTAAGGTTGAATTAATATTTGAAGAAAAAGATTATATAACTGAAATGATGTATGTTGAGGTAAGAAAAGAGAATGAAAATTCTTATCAATTAAATGAATTTGCTAATTTATTAAATATAAATCAAGATAAAATATATGGTAGTGTTATTATTAATAGAACTTATATTTCTAGCACTAATAATGATATGCATTTAGACGATATTACTCCTGAAAAATTACACAATTGTTTACATAAAAGAGCAAATACAACTGTGATTTTATATGATTCTGATAATGAAGCGTTTAAAGAAGAAGATGTATTTGGTCCAATGGATGTTTATGCAGATAATTTTTTTGGTGAGAAAAAATATAATATTAAAAAAAAAGAAATAGTATTTTTAAAACATATATTAAATATTTGGTACACAGAAGATAATTTAGGTATAAATAATATAATTGGCAATTTAATACCATCAAATATTAAAGTAGATAAAATGATAGTATTTTCAATGTGGACAGAAGATTATAGAGATTCAATATATTTAAATGAATTTAATAAAATAATTAATTTATCAACAAAATTAAAAGATTATATTGTCCCAGAAGAATTTATTAAAGAAGAAACTGATAGTCTAGGGCGTAATATTATTAAAAACAAATATAAAATATTAAATCTAGTTTATAATAATAATAAATGAATAATTTAACATATAATCCAAATGTAAATATTCCATATAACAATTCATATAACAATTATAATAATATTAATATGGATTTTGATGAATCTGGTGGTAATTTTAATCGTAAATCAAATATAAATTCAAATTATAATATGGAAAATATGAGACAACAAATGGAACCTCAACCTCAATCTCAATATCAATATCAACCAAATATACCAATGGAAAATTCCATGAATATGCCATTGTCAGATATGGATGTTCCTATGTCACAAGATTATGGAATGCAACCACAATATCAACAAATGATGCCAGAAATGCAAAATCAAAGATATAATAGATATCAAACGCCTATTAAATTAGCTAAAGGATATAAAAATAAATCAATTAAAGGTTATAAAAAAAATTATACTTTAGACAATTTTGAAGATACATCTAATACTAAAATAAATTGGATGGTAATTATTAAAAAAATAATAATATATACTGCATTATTTTTAGTAATGAGCCATATTAAAATGAATGAATTAATATGTAAATTTATTCCATTTATTGGTGATAATGAAATATTATGTATGACAACCAAAGGTATATTGTTAGCAATAATAATAATAGTAACACAAATAATATTAAAATAATGCTTCATGTTGGACGTGTTATTCACTAACATCTATGAGTTTTGATTTATCAAAACTCATTTGTCAACGCAAATCAAAGGTTATTTTAATAAAAATTGATTAATATATATATATAAAATATAATTATATATATATTTTAATAATGTTAATCTCAATTGAAGGAAATATTGGTTCTGGAAAATCAACTTTAGTTGAATATCTTAAATCATTAGGAACGTATATTTTTGTCGACGAACCTGTTAATGAATGGTTGTCGATTAAAGATAAAGATGGCTCTAATGCATTAGAATGTTTTTATAAAAATCAAAGAGAAAATGCATTTTGTTTTCAAATACTTGCTTATATTACACGTTTAAAAAAATTAATGGATAAAATTAAAGAAAATCCATCAAATGTTATTATTATTACTGAACGTTCAATTGAAACTGATAGAAATGTATTTGCCAAAATGTTATACGAAGATGGATTTCTTAGTAGTATTGAATGGGAAACATATAATTATTGGTTCAATACTTTTAAAGAAACGTCAAAAGTAGATTTAATTATTTATATTAAAACAAGTCCTGATAAATGTCTTGAAAGAATTAATAAAAGAAATCGTGTTGAAGAAAGTAATATTAAATTAGATTATTTAATGAAATGTAATAAATATCATGATGATTGGTTAAATGAAGTAATTGAAAATAATAAAATTATTACAATTGATGGACATGATACAATTGATATTATTAGAAATAAAGTAATTGATATTTTAAATAATTTTTAATATAATTTATATTTAGGATGAGTTATATGAGTAATATCAATATTATTTAATTCTTCCATATCATTTTCATTTAATTCAAAATCAAGATTATTATTATCAAATATATGAGAATTTTTAGAAGAACGAGGCATAATATAATAATTATTATTAATTCCCCATTTAAGCATAATTTGTGCTGGTGTTTTTTTATATTTATTAGCAATATTTTTTAATGTTGTATTATCAAACATTTCTCCTTTTGCTAAAGAAGAATGAGCTGATATAATAATATTATTTTTTTTCATATATTCACAAACAATTGGGCGTTTTAAAAATGGAGATAATTCTATTTGATTTGTATAAATAGGAGTAGATGAAAAATTTTTAATTTCTTCTAAATGTTCTACACTAAAATTACTAACTCCAATATTTTTAAATGTTCCATTTTTATATAATTTATCAATGATATTCCAACATTTTAAATTATTAGAATTATTAGGACAATGAATTAAAAATAAATCTAAATAATCAGTATTCAAATCTTTTAATGTTTTATAAATTGATTCTAATATTTCTCCCTCGCTTTTATCCATAATTTTTGGATTTAATTTAGATGTTATCCAAATATCACTTCTATTTATTTCATTTTCTTTTAAAAATTGCCCTATTAAATGTTCACATTTATATAAAGATGCTGTGTCTATTGACCTATAACCATTATTTAATGCATTATAAAGTGCATTACAAGTATCATTACCTAATCGATAAGTACCAAAGCTAATTTGTGGTAATTCCATTATTAATAATATATTATTCTTTTTTTTCTTTTTATCAATTTTTATGGTATTATTAACCTGACCTGAATACAATTATACAAATAAAAAAAATTGATTTAAATACATATTAGCTCTTAACTTCACATATTAATGCCTCCTAAACAAACCAAAAAGCAAACATCTGATAGTACTACTGATACTGATACTATTAATACTATTAAGAAAGAATGGGCTGATAATGTTAATCAAATTTTGAATTTTCGTGAAAAATTAGCTGTTCTGGATAAGCGTAATGAAGAACTTATTACTAAATTATGGGTTATTATGAATAAAAATCCGTCTGAACAAGTTATTATTGAAGCTGAGAATAAAGAAACTACAAAAGAAGTTGCTAAAGAAACTGATAAAAAAGCAACTAAAGTGAAAAAGACTGAAAAGAATGAAGCTGAAGAAAGTGCTCCTAAAGCCAAACCAACTAAAAAAAAAGTTGTGAAACCTGAAATTGAGGAAGATGAGGACGATGAAAAACCAGAACCAATTAAGAAAACTCCAGTTAAGACAACTAAGGAAGTAAAGGATACTAAGAAATCTGCACCAGTTGCTAAAGGAAAAATCACTGCTCCATCAAAGGGCACGCCAAAACCTAAACAAGATGATTCTGAAGATGAAAAAATCAAGCAAGTAATTAATAATGATAGTTCATCTGATACTGAAGTAGATAGTCTATCCAGTGTTTCATCGGAATCTGATGCATCTGGTGGTGAAGATGATTAATATGATTAAAAACATAAATTTATTTTAAAAAAAATATAAAATAATATAATGAATATAATTAGTTTAGAAAAATATATTTTTGTTTTATTTTTAGTATTATCATTATTTGTTATAATAAACAATCCGAATAATATAATTCCATTTATTTTATATTTTGCTTTATTATACATACCAATAAATTTAATGGTAATACATAAAAAGAATAAAGATAATATAGAAATTCCTGAATTTGAATTAGCACATAGATTAATGTTTTTAACAATTGGTATTATACCATTATTAACTCCAATAAGTCAACCAATTAAAGATTTATTAATATTTAGATCTATATAATAATGGTAATATTTAGAATAACAAAATCTTTATTAAATAGAACATATATAATTAATTTATTAGAATATCAAAAAATTGGTATTTTATTAGAATTACATAAATCTACCTGCGATATAGATAAATTTTTTTTAGAAAAAAATAAAAAAAAAATAGATAATCTTCAAGAAAAAATAAAATGCAATCAAATGTCTGATATAGAAATTAATGAAATATTAAATAATCTTCATAATTTTAAAAATAAAATTTAACGCCATAAAATAATGCTTCGCATTTGATAGGGCGATGTGTTTTCTTTTAGAAAACATATCTCTCCCTATTAACAGTTATTTATACAAAGTTTTTTAAACTTTGTATAAATAAAAATTGATTGGAAGATAGAAAAAGTTTTACTTTTTCTATCTATACCAATCGTGTTTATGGATCATTATGAAAAATCTTTAATTTTTCATAACGCCATAAAAATTGATGATATTATTCATTTAATATAAATATAATATATTAAATGGAAAATAATGATACTTTAAATATAAGATTAAAAGAAATATTAAATAAATATTGGAAAATTGATAATTTAAAAGATAAACATAGAGAATTAATAATCAATTATTTGAATGGTAATGATGTAATTGGTTTATTGCCAACAGGTTATGGCAAATCATTATGTTATTTATTACCATCATTGATTACTAATAAAGTAATTTTTATAATTTCACCCTTAATTAGTTTAATGGAAGACCAAAAAGAAAAATTATTAGAAAATAATATTCCAGTAGCAACTTTACACGGTAATAATATAAGTAAAGATAAAGAAATTTTTAATATAATTGATGGTACAATTAAAATTGTTTATATGAGTCCTGAATATTTAGTGAAAGGTAATGGAATTGAATTAGCTACAACTTTATTTGAGAAAAAAGAATTAGGATTTTTTGCCATAGATGAAAGTCATTGTATTAGCACATGGGGTCATGATTTTCGTAATGACTATTTAAAGATAAAAAGATTTAGAAAACATTTTCCTGATATTCCAATTATGGCAGTTACTGCAACTGCTACTAATAAAGTAATTGATGATATTATAATAAATCTTAATATGAAAGATCCTAAAATAACTGTAGCAAATTTTGATAGACCAAATATTTATCTAAAATGTACAAGTGTATCAGAAATAAATTTAGAAAGTATAGATGAATATATTAATAAATATGAAGGACATAAAATTATAATTTATACAAATACAAGAGAAAATACAAATGAGTTATCAAATGAAATTAATACAAAATATGGTCCTATTTCAAATTATTATCATGCAGGGATGAGTAAAGCTTTTAGAAATAAAATTCAAAATAAATTTAATAATAATAATATTAATATAATAGTAAGCACTGTTGCATTTGGGATGGGTATAGATCAAACTGTAAGATGTGTTATTATTTTCGGTGAACCAAATAGTATTGAAGAGTATTATCAAATGATTGGAAGGGCTGGACGAGATGGTGATGCGGCTGAATCAATTGTATTATTCAGAAACAAACACAAACAAAATGTAGCGATAACTTTAAGCATGGCAAAAAAGAATAATTTAGATAAAGATATTATAGATAGTAAGCTTAGAGGATTAAAAACAATATCTTCTTATTTTGATTTTCCTGGATGTCGTAGACGTTATATTTTAGAATATTTTGGTCAAATACCTAAATTCTTTTGGTGCAATTATTGTGATAATTGCTGTGAAAATAAAATGATTGATATGACTAATAAATTTATTGATGTTCTATTTAATAAGAATAAATATAATGATGTTTTTACAATAAAAGAATTAAAACTTTTAGAAAAACATAATTTAATTATTTCTGGAAATAATACTAATGGAACATATTATGAACCATTAATAACTATTAAAAATTGGAAAAAAATAATAGAAGCAAATAATTATATAAAATCTGGTATTAAAAGTATTCCTAAAAAATATTTAATTAAATTGAAAAAATAAGAAATTAATTTAAACGAATTAAAAATTATTATTTAAAGATTTATTTATATAGTATATTAAGTAGAATAAAATGTTCCCAGATTAAAATGTTTTAATATGAGGAAACTTGCCTGGTTGGCCGAGCGGTTAAGGCGGTGGATTTAAGTCCCACTGGGCGCAAGCCCGCGCAGGTTCGAACCCTGCATCAGGCACATACATTTTTTATTTAATTAGTAATGGTTCTATTATTTGAACCATCTTGCCTCATTAGCTCAGTTGGTTAGAGCGTTGTACTTATAATGCAAAGGTCGTGGGTTCGATCCCCACATGAGGTATTTTTGGCTAATTTAGCCATCGGGTTTTTATCGTTATCCCTTTACAAAATGATAAAATAAAACACAAAAACAAAACAATGAGTTCCCTTGAGGAAAAACTGCTCCGTAAGTGTTAAAGGTTGCATGCTAGCCTTCCAAGCTAGAGGACCGGGATCGATACCCGGGCGGAGTATTTGCCCTATTGGCGCAATTGGATAGCGCACTCGCCTTCTAAGCGAGAGGTTGTGGGTTC
>JACCDO011383623.1_pt1 | contig 16284 bp, 9 predicted proteins | sample 7446101 | NCBI WGS metagenome assembly JACCDO01 (sample SAMN15323440, study PRJNA562643) | freshwater metagenome | isolation source: river surface water | place: USA:Blue River Watershed | collected 2017-08-16 | reverse complement strand
CCACATAAAATTTTAAATTAACGCGACTACCAAAAATCAAAATGGAAGTGGAAATGGAAGTAGAAGCTCCTTCTGTTCAAGAGAACCATTCTCCTAACAAACGACCGATCGATGCGGCGGAGTTAAGTGCTAGCAATAACGATAACGCTGCTAGGTAATTTATCATAATTTTCAAATAAATTGCATTTACTCAATTTATTACTAATAATTAGTGTTATGTCAGTATCTCCTGCAACTACTAAACGCATTAAAAAGGAAGTTGTTCCATTTACGATTCCAGAGCCTATTAAAAAGAAACAAGTTAATAAATCAAAAGTAGCATTAGTAGGTAATTTAAGTAAAAAAGAAGTAAAAGAACTTACGGAATTACAAAAACAGCACAGAGATAAAATTAAAATATTAAAACAGGAGAAACAGGAATTAGAGGATAAAATACTATTGGCATCATTAAAATTTCCAATGAAAGATGAGTTAATTGCAATCAAAGATCCCAAACGTCCTATGGCGCCTATTCCACCTCCTAAAGGATTCATATCTTTACCTCCTGAGTTATTATCGGATGCAGTATCAGTATGGGAATTTGTGAATACATTTAGTAAACAATTAGTAATATGTGATATTTCTATCGATGATTTTGTTGAATTATTGAAATATACAAAAAAACCATCTGTAGCATTAACTGAAATCTTTAGTTCTTTAGTCAGAATGTTACTATTAGATCCTACTATTGCAATGCATTTAAACAATTCAATTGAAAAAAAGAATAACTTTTGTTTAAAAATCAATTCAAAATCAGCGCACTTACGAAGTAATGAAATCAATGGTAACAAAAGTAATGATGACAGCTATGATTCTCAATTTTTTGGATTAGGTTTATTACCAGCCAGATTAAGTGTTGGAAGTATTGATGGATTAAAATGGTCCCTTGTCATTCGTGCTATAATATTAATATTACCATCTGTTAAAAAATTATATAAAACTGCAAATGATGCAAAGGCATTATTATCATCTGTCGTATCATCTAATTCAGCTCAAGAAATAACTGATTTTGCTGCTACTGGACTTACTGTAAAAAATAAATGGAACAAGGATGTCTTGTTAAAGCTAACGTCAGATGTGAATGCTACCTTGGATACATTAAAAGATGCTGCATTAGCATTAGAAACCAAAGAAATGCATGAGTTATCAGCATCCCAAAAATTGGCAATATTAAAAGTTTTAGTAGATGAGTGCTATACAACCGAAGAATTGACAACTTTATTACATCATAATGCAACTGAAAGATCTGAAAAGATGGCAGAAATGAAAAAAATTGATAAAGAATTAAAAGAAAAACGTAAACTTCAGTCTCAATCCAAACGTGATGCGGCAATTGAAAAGTGTCGATTAATAAATATGAAACACGTAACTGTCAAAGAAAAACGGTCAAGAAAACCAAAAGAAGGCAGTAATCCAAAGCCTAAGTCTAAAAATGCTGATGATCCTTATTACCCCAAACAAGATCAAATTAATGAAATGTTGGAGGAAATGGTTTTAATGGAAGAATTAGGAATTGATGAGATAATCGATGAATTACAAGTTGAAGAAGTAACAGATGATGAAAATGACGACGAAGATAATGATGACGAGTTCTCTAGAAGACATGCCGAAAAAAGAAATAAAGCGGCAGCTAAAGCGAAAATAAATAATGAAAAAAGAAATAGAAATAATCTCATCCAAATAGCAAATGAAGCATTAAAAAGTGCTATTGAAACTGGTACGGAAAAAGATATCAAAAAAGCATTAAAATTAGGTCAAATTCATGGTTTACAAGGTGAAAATGATGATGGTGATATCTTTTGTACCAAATTAATGTTTCAAGCATATAAAGTGCAAAAAAATAATGCTGAAAAAAGTGAAGAAGAACAACGTAATCAAGAACACGAAAAGGCTCTTGAAGAATATAAAATAGGTTCAACATCACTGGGAATGGATCGTGATTTTAGAACGTATTGGATGTTTACTAGTGATGATCGTTTGTTCGTCCAACAAAGAGTTGTTGGTTCTGATAAAACAGTATTAACGGAGGAAGAAGAACGCGCTATTAAGTCACTAACAGCTGTAAATCCTCATTTAGAACGATTATATAATAGTCGCCCTAATAAATATAAATATATTTGGGGAAGCTACAGTGTAAGAGAATTATGGGATTTGTGCGAAGCATTAGATGAAAGAGGTATACGTGAACGAGAATTAAAAAATATTATTAAAGCAAAATTTAATTTGACTGAACCACCTATTGTGTATCTAACGACCGGATCAGAATTTATTGGAAGACAAGTTAAAAGAACTTTCGGTAAAAGAAAAGTTATCGGTACTATAACTGGATGGTTGCCTCCTGATGGTGACGATATCGCATTGTGGCATGTAGAGCATCTTGATGGGGATGAAGAAGATTTAGAAGAATTTGAAGTTGAAAAATATATTTTAGCCGTTGATGATCCAGAATCTATAGCTGCAGCAGAAAAAAGACAAGCTAAAATTGAAAAAGAAAAGAAATCAATCGTAAAACCAAATTCAAAACAAAATCTTTCATCAAGTTTACTGAGCTCCTCCTCGTCACAGTTATTGGTGCATCATCAATCTCAAGTCACTGACGAGTTAGATTATGAACCAGAAATTATTTCCTCGTCATTTACGAATACAAATCGTTATTACAAGCCAGTTGGATCGAATCAAATTGGTTTAAATGGAATGAAAAGTGAATTATTACGAATATTTAACTTATGCATTGAAGGCTTTAAAGCCAAAAAAAATGAATGGTCACGCGATTTAAGAAAAGCATGGGAAAAAAATGTCCATGACTCTGAATCGCCAAATGATATCAAAAATGCGTTAGTACAATTAGAAGAAGCGATTCATTCCTTGCAACAATGTGATGATAAAGATGATTTTCAAGAATATAATTTAGAAAAAGAAAAAAATCGTCAAGTAATGATTGAAGAAGGATGGATATTTGATCCTAAAGAATTGCCTGATCAAAATTATATTGGAAAAAGAGTGCGTCGTTTTTTTTATGGTGTACCTCCTAGTAACGGCACTATTGTTGCATTTTTACAAAGTAATAAAAATAGTGATGAAACTCTTTGGTGCATTGAGCATGATGATGGTGACGTGGAGGATGTAGATGAAAATGATGTTTTAAAAGCTATTCGTGCATTTGATGATGATATATTGGAAGTTGATGACCCTGTTGGTTTTCAAAATTTTGATGGTGATGATGAAATTATGAATGAAGATGAAGATATACCAAAACCAGATGACTTGGATGTATTCCTAGCTGATACACCAGAAGATGGTACAATTGTAACCACCTTATGGCCTACTACTGGTGTGCGACAAAAATGGTTAGAATATGTGACAAAGTCCAATACAGTAGGTGAATTATCATTTGCATTAGCTGCATTGTATGAATTTAGTAAATGTTTCGGTGTTGCAAGCAATGATCCATTAGATTCTGCCTCATCTAGGCCAAAAGGAAGTTTATATAGCTCGTTTGGATTCGATAAAAAGCGTTTAAATCATCTTTCCCCATCAAAAAAAAATAGTAAAACGTCAAGGAATAGTAAGTATAATGACGATTATGATAATCGCAACCCAACACGATCGACAAGAAATAAAAGTGTCAACTATTCAGATGTATAATATTTAAAATAATTTATAATTTTTTACTTATAGCTGCAATCGCTTCGTTCAACTTAAGAATAATATCTTCTGGATAGCCCATCTCTCTCAATTGACTTGCAGTAAGACCTAACTTCAGTAATGTAGTAGCAGCTTGAATAGCTAATGTTTCAGTACCATCTAATCCAAGTGCAACGCGGGCAGGTGCCAGTTCATCTAGTTCTAAATCACGCTTTAAACGCTCATAATCACTCAAACTTTTTGGTGTCTCATCGTTTATTATGCTTCCATGCTGCAATATACTTTCTCTTACAGAAGTAGCAAAAGAAGATGCTATGGAAGTAAATGTAATTCCATCGGCGGTTTGGATACCAGAAACTTTTATTGGCGCAATCGTTGTTAACACAACTGTACTGATACCACCAAGTACATTATCGGCAAATGCATTAGCTCCTTCAGATAATGAAATAACTCCATATCCACCATCACGATATTGCTCTTGTATCATACCCATTGTGTTTTTTGTGCCATCATTCAGTTTACAAAATAAAACGTCACATCCAATACGATCTTTAAGATATAATATTGATTCTTTAAGATCAAGGTGAGGAGCATGTTGGTCAGGGCAACGACCTGATTTATAGTTATCAAGTCCAGAACTATATCCATGGGCTTCAGCATCAGTTATGATTACTGCGACACGAATATGAGATGTCCAGCTCAACGTATTTGCACGAGTTATACCAGCTAACAAATCTTCTGGTATATCATTGCCACCAGATGCATTTTGTTCATTTATGAGATCTATAACTGATTGAGCATTGGAAGATGGTTTAAAATCTGCACTTTCAACTCTTCCGTCATCATTATAATCTCGATATGCTATGAAAGCAACATTCGCACATTTTATACTCGTTTCATCTCTTAACCTTTCCATTATACGCAAAACATGCGCTTTACATTCTGCAATATACGAGCCCATACTTCCGGTGCAGTCAAGAATGAAACAAACATCTACTGTTATATCACTTGCATTATTTGGAATATCTCTATTTGTTATCTTTCTGGGGGTGTATCCCATGTCAAGACTTCTTTTAATATTGTGAACTCTAGCAACACGAAGGGATTTTAAATTTGGAGATGGTGATTGCAACGATTGTATCATAGTGATAAATGGGTTAGGATCGTCAAGGGCAAAATTTTTGGAAAATATCAAAACATCTAAATTTGCAGAAGCAGCTGCCACTTCACTACCCAGTAGTTTCTGAATTGAATCATGTAGTCTATCGTGTTGTAGCTCTAATGAACCATTTGTTTCAGGTACTAATGATCTCCAAGCTAATGTAGACTCCTCTTCATTTTCAGTAACAGGTATAGTCACCAATTCACCGTCAATAGCAATTACATTCTGCTTTTGTACTTTCGCTAATATAAAAGCTGCTAATACTAATGACATACGATCATTACAACTGATACAACTTGAAGAATCAACTATTAAACCGATTGGGCACAACATAAAATCCCTTTTATCTTCTTCAAGAGATTCGAGTAACGTTTTGTACTTCTTAACGAGTTCGTCGAATTCTTTAGATATTGTTGCAATTACCTTTGTGATGGATAAATGTATTAAGGTGTGATCTACTTGTGTCTCTTCCACATTTTCTATTTCCTCATCTTCAGCGCCAAAAAAACCATTCTCGTTATCGGCGATCATAGTAATAAGATGTATGATATCTTTTGCATCTGGTATTGCAGCGATATTTAATTTCATAGCTTGTAACCAACGATCTTTCTCTGTACTCTTTAATATAGCTTTTTTATACATAGTTAAAGCAAGCTTAGGTGCTCTTACAAAATCGATTTTATCGAGTTGTTTGGAACAAAACAATGGTTCTAATAAAGCAGAATGACTCGCCAAATAATTATTCAATGCGCTTCTTACTTTTCGAAATCGCATCCGAACATAGTTAAGACTCTTTTCAGAAGGATTTGTTATATCCTTTATCGCTTGATGACACAAGCGAATTGCAATTTTATCTGATAATATTTTATTAGCAATTTTTACATGCTCGTCTTCACATGATCTTCCATCATGAGGTGTATATTTACAAGCAGATGATGGTAAAAACGATTCGTCGGCAGATAAATTTTGTATTTTATCAAAATCGGCTTTAATCTTATCACTGAATAATAATGCAATACTATTAATGACTTGGTCAAAATATATTTCACTTTTAATATCATTACCATCTTGAAGGTAAGAACTAATCAACTCATTACCTAAAACTCTTAAATCTTTCCATGAACCATACATAGGTAATAGTGGTAGTATTGGAATCACGCATTCAATCAATTTTAAATCAAGAATTACTGTTTTAAGTATAGTTTTTAAACAATTTTTTTCTCCGGCACCTGATAAATGATTTGACGCTTGTGATTTCTCGTGATTTCTTCGTTTAATACCCACTAATATGGCAGTTGATACTAACAATAAAGCTCTCTGTCTACCACCTTGTTTTTCACCAATATTAAAAAGATTTATTATTGCTTCTTTGAGTAATTGCGTATTTTCTCTGGCGGCTGTATCAATCGAAACTAAAATCGACTCATGAGCAGTAGCTAATGCTTCACCACTTAACTCTGTACTCCCAGATTCAGACTCAAGAATTGTAGTACTTCCACCTACTCTTGCCGCTAAAGAAGATGACATTTTTATGATTATAACTGCCTTAAACGGTGGCTATGTCTTCCTTCAACAAAAAAGATTTTTTTGTGGGTGTGGATAAAATCCTCCTCGAGGAAAAAAGAAGAGGAGAAATCAACTTGTTGAGGCGCTAAATTACGTCGAGCATAAGCTATAACATCAAATAATTGCGATAGTATGAGATAAAAATTGGTTACTTATAAACGCTTGCATTTGCTAATACAGAAATAAGTTCAAAAATGGAAGTAGAAGAGTATTACAATAACTTGGATAAGTCATCTAAATCATATGAACAATTGAGTTTATCAATAAATATATTAGAGGAAACATTAAATAAATATGATTTAAATGAAATTGCGCTACCTTTTAATGGAGGGAAAGATGCTTGTGTGGTATTTCATTTATATAGGTATATATTGTATAAAAGAAAAGTACCTAGTGAAAAAATGAATATAATATATTTTGTAAATAGTCGAGAATTTGATGAGATCCATGAATTTATGGCATTGATGAGGAATAAATATAATCTAAATTATAGTATTTATAATGTTTCGTTTAAAGATGGTATGATCAAAGTTGTAGAAAGTGGAATTAAAGCAGTGTTGATGGGACTTAGAAAAGGTGATCCATACTCAGATGATGCATTAATATTTCATAATTCATCTACTGGGTGGCCTAATTTTATTAGAGTTAATGCAATTTTAAATATTACATATGATGTCGTTTGGGATTTCCTTTTAGGTGCTAAATTACCGTATTGTAAATTGTATGATGAGGGATATACATCTTTAGGTAATATAGATAATACAATAAAAAATAATGCATTACTATTAAATGATGGTACATATTTACCGGCGTATAAATTATTAGATATATCTTTAGAAAGAAACTGTAGAAAATAACCATATATATAATATATTATTTGACAGAATTAAAAGCTTTTGTAAACATAATAACTGCAATTTCATTCATATGTAAATGTGGATTACTTGTGCGTGCATATAAGTCTGACTCCAATAATGTGAAATCTCGGTAATTTTTATCATCATCTTTTCCTTCATTATTTTGTAATGTTAAAGTAGATTGATTTTTTCGTTGCGATTTTAAATATTCTTGTTGCGCGTTATAAATAGGATTTAATGATGATAAAATAGAATGCAAATATGCAGTATCTTCATTTGATTTTGAATTCAGCATACTATTAGATATTTCACTAATAGTATCTAATGATGATGCAAATGACTCTTTATCAAAGTTAGATGCATACTGTAATATCGTTTTTTCATTCGTATAATTACTACAGATATTTGATAATACTTCTTTGGATACGTTGTAAGAATAATCAGCTTGTTCCGATACATATCTAATTGCTGAATTTATGGATTCGGTAATAAGACCACTAGCAATTTTTCGTTTCTCACCTCTTTCAGTAAGTTCACCACGAATCATCAAATCAAATTCAAGCCGATCAACACCGTTATGGCTTGAGAAATATGTGGCTCTACTACTGCGTCTATTTTGATCTTTATTTTCAATAGGTAATTTCTTCGCTTGATTATTCGTATAAGCATTACTACGATCGAGGTCAATACTATAAGATAGCTCCGATTCTACTTGCGTGATATCATCTTTACTATTAATTTTATTAAGTTTACTTGGAAAAGATAAAACACCATTAGTCGTCGACATGATGATATTACTTGATACTTCACTTGTAATTTCTAATTTGTTTTCAATATTAATTAATGACGCTGAAATATAAACTTGTGCATCCAATGCAGAACCATCTTGATGCATACCTTTATACATGCCATGCGGTATAATACTATTCGTATAACCATCAATTGATAACTGTTCCATTGATGTTACTGCATCTACATCAATATTATAATCACGTAACGCTTGATGAAACGTTTCCTCTCGTTTTTGTGAGGATACATTATGTGAATCAAACATCAACCAATTATTGGAAGCAATATCCGCATATCTAGAGTAAAGTAAACCTGTTTGAATAGGAACTATTGGATCAAGACGAGTTATATCGTCTTGCCATAATCGATCATTATGACTAATATTACTAGAATCTAATAGTTGATTAGACATATTATACTGATTGTCACCATCTTTTCTAGTTGGCAATATGCCACCAACTAAGGTGCGCGCCCTTAAACCAATTTCACGGACATATCGACTTAGTTGAAATTTTGATCCAGAATAAACATCTGCATCAATAGTTGCATTTTGTGAAAAATTCGCTAATGCAATTTCATCTGCATATTGAATACTAGTAGGTGACATAAATTCACGATTTCGGTTATTGTAGTCACTCGATTCAAATATTGGACGTGGTACAGGTGAAGCCACACCACTATTATTTAAAAGTTTAGAGGAATTATTATTATATAGCCGTTTACTATTTGCTTCACTATCATTCTCATCACTAATAGGAACAAAATTATTACGCTTACTGCCATCTGAATCATTATTAGAATTCGACGAAATTTCTATTGGCACTTGATACTCGTTGGAACTAAATATACTATCAAAGAAAGTTAATTCTTTGGGTCGATAAAATTTATCAAAGTATCCTTTACTTAATATAATCTCGCCGGATTTACTTAAACTTTCAACAACCATTGGTACAGACATCCAACTCCTACGTGCATAGAAATTATGAATCGCATCCCTCCACCATATTTCCACAGCCTCAATCACTCTACTATTAAGCATTTTGGCAATATATTTTCTCTGTTCACTTCTTTTTACCGAATTTATAACTTTTTCGGTAAATGTTCCATTATTTATCGATCGAATAAAATAATTGGATAAAACATTCGTCACCTCTACCTCGGGTATAGACTTTAATAACTCGTCTATATTTTCTTCTCGCGATAATTTTTGATCTTCATGTATTGATCTACGTCTTAAAGTGTTAAACAACAAACGATTTATATATGGTAATGGAGGATGTAATGCTTTATTATGTAAGTTATAATCTGATTCCAAATCCCATAATGAAACTTTTTTATCATTTGGTATGTAGCAGCCTAAAAATACATTCATAGCATCTTGTTTTACCATATCAGTAAATGCATTACTATAGTATCGTTTTATAGATGTCAATAATTCACTACCGTGTTTACTTGATGTAGCCGCATTATCACCTTTGCCAAATGACATTTTTTTATGCGCTTCTGATCCACCATACTGTAATGCAATTCGATCACCCATTTCACCAAACATATCCATTAATGCTAATAATATTTTTGATGAAGGATCAATTGCCACATCTTTTGTTAATCCTAAAGCACGTAATCCAACGGATATAAATTTTATAGCCACAGCAAATTGACCAGCATTGGTACGATCTAAACAATCAATACAATTTGTTCGCAATACTCCTCTTTGTTCTATATAACCCCTTTCAACAGCCTTTACTTTATGCTCATATTGTATTTCCTTCACATTATCTAAATAATTTACAGGAGAACAGAATATGCCAGTGTCAGCAATAGACATAACAGCAATATCCTCCAATTGGCGCAATATATCAACTTTACCACTTGTTATATAATTTTGATTATTAACACTATTTACATCATTTTTAGTATTAGCCGCAGCAGCAGCACGTAAAGAACTTTCTAATAAAGCCCATTCACTTGATGCTTCACCGGTAATATCAGCGGCATTAACTCTTGACTGTTTTGATTTCGATATTCTAGAGTGATCTAATGCACAATAACGAATTTGCATATTTAACGGTATACTTTTGTTTAATTCTTCAACCGCATAATACAACTCCTTACCTATAATCGATTCTCTTGGCTTTTTTTCAACTTGCTTGACTAAATCTAGTACAATTATTGGGGCATTATATCGTGACAATAAATCTACAAAATGTTCTTGAGTTGCTAAATATGATGGATCAAATCTATTAATTAATATAGGTGGTTTTGGCATTGTTACTGATGCTTCTTGATACCAGTAAGTTGGTATTGATCCTCTCATTTGTAGATAACTTGTAACTTTTAATTCATTGCCACTATCAACTTGAAGAATTTGTTCAGTTTCACAATCATTTGCAACTTTCCCATGGACACTAACACCACGTTTTAAATATCTTGTACCAGCAAAATGTCTTGATCTTCTAGCAATAAGAATCATATCTAGATATTTACCGAATATTGAAAATGACTTTTGTTCAAATGAACCATGAATTATCGGCAAAATCCAAAATGAAAATCCCATTTCATTAGTTAAGTAACGAAATTCTTCGTTTTGATAATGATTCCATTCAAATATTTCTTGTGATGGTGGTGGTGGATATGCCTTTTTTGCTGTCATAATATAATTATACTGTAATGAATGAGTTAAATCATACGAATATGAAAAATAAAAATCTTTTGTTAAATCAATAAATTGAAATAATCCGATGTATCTAGATTCTGCTATTTCTTTACTAGTTTGATTTAACTTTTTATTTAATTTTCTCCATATTTTTTGTAATGCATTTATATCAGGTTCATCTTTTGGTCTTATTGGAATCATTTCATTTGCCTTAATTTGATAAATATAATTACCTCCTATACATCCTACTTGTTTACGTTGTGTTATTAAATTAATATAAAAATTATCTAAAAATTTAACAAAACCAATTACACCAAATGCCTCAATAACTTTAACTAATCCTCCCGAAACTTTATTCCCTTCACTTATCATTTCTAACATATCAGCTAAATCTTCTTTACTATAATTATCACGATCTACTCGCAATATTTGTGATAATGATGTTGGATTTTCAATTCTTCTATCAATTTTTATTAAGCGAAATGATACTTGATCTTCATCACTTCCAACTAAATACATATGAGACCATGTCTCATATAATACAAAACGCTCTAAGCGAGTTAACGTCGCCTCCAGCTTCATCACAATTATTTTGGATTTTTTTACCTTTTTTTTATTTTTTTTTTTTTTTTTTTCAAAATGGTATGTGCGAGTAAACCATGCTTTTTGTATTGCTTCTTTGTATAATGATTGTTGAGTCTAGCAGCCATCGTAGTAACTTGATAGTTGGGCTCAATCCAGCATATCAAAAAATTATTACAATTCCAAAATTAAAATTAGGATCAGTTAATAGAGCATCTGAACCTATACGTGTAAGCATTGGTGGTAAAGGTCAAAATGTTTTATTATCATCTGCGTGTATTATACAAAATAAAGAAGATATCCCGTATTTATTACAATTTTGTGGAAAAGGATATGAAGGCGATACTCTAATTGACTTAATGTCAAATTTATATAGTGATAAACAACGTATTAATGAATTAACAATAAGAAACGAAGGAAAAGTTAGAACGTGTATGACACTAATATCTGATAGCGAAACAACAGAAGTTATTGAACCATCTTTACCCATATTAGAAGATGAAACGTTATTGTTATTTGAAAAATTAAATGATAAATATAAAAATGAAAAAGTAAATTGTATGTGTATAATGGGCTCTGTACCACCTGGATTAAATAGTGATATATATAGTAACATAATTAAGAAAGTCGCAGATAAAGAATCAATTATTATCATTGATAGCGTATTTGGAGTGAGTGAATGTTTACAAACGTGTAAAGAATTAGGTACAACAACAATACTAAAATTAAATACTAGAGAATTATTGAAGTTAGCAAATATAAAATTAGCAGATGGTAATGAATCATCTATGGCAATAGAAGACGACCAAATATTTCAAGCCATTGATTATTTAAAAAGAAATAATGAATTAAATACCGGAAAATTTTATGTTTGTGCAACTGATGGACCATTTTCATCTATAGTAATTAATATTCAAACAAATAAAGTATATAAAATTGATATTCCTAATTTAAAAGATAGAGTCATAAATCCTATTGGCGCCGGAGATGCAACTGCTGCTGGTTTATTAATGAAATTATCAAATAAAGTTGATGAAAGTTTGACTGATATTATAACTGGTACGGGTGAAAATAGATTAATATTTACCGATAACTATGATGAATTTATTGTAAATTCATTTTCATTTGGTTTAAGTGTTGGTTCTGCATCTTGTCTATCCAATATTAATGCATATATTGAGAATGTAGCTGATGTACCATACATATTTAGTAAATTAAAAATAAGAAGTATATAAATGTGAAAAATTAATTATTTATATATTATAAAATCTATATTATGAAATTCTAAACTGTTAACGATAACATTTTACCTGCTTCAACAAGACTTTTAAACTCATCTATGGCACGAATCAAATCTTCTTCTGTTTGCATAGCTCTTGGTATTAATGTAAAATCTAAGTCAGATGCACCAACAACAGTTGTCGCTCTTAATCGAGGCCATCTTTGGGAACAAGATGTAAACAGGTTTCTTAATTTAGAATTAGCATTTAAATCATTTGTTGTAGCTCGTTTTAACATATTGCATAAATCTCGTACATCTTCTTCTATTCTTCCTAAATTATCTTCATCAAATGATTGACAATTTGTTGCTTCTCTTATTGCCTCTGCTTTATCGTATGTTAATACCAAAGTAACATCATTTAATATAGCATCTAATTCCTCATTACTCAATGACGATGTGTTATTATTACTATCTGACGTAGAATCATAAACAAAACCACCTAATTTGGTACGAATGGTATATATTCTTTCATGAATTCCTAAAAATTCATTAAATAAATCTGAACGTAAAATTGATGGTAATTTAACAACAATTGTATACATATAATCCTCAAGTGCCAAACGACGCTTTTCTACAACATCGGCTTCTAAAAAACGAAAATAATCTTTTTCTGGTAACTTAATTAATGATTTTGCAAGTGTTGGATAATATTTTCTTAACTGTAAATCTAATTGATCAAATTCACGATATCTTCTTGCAACTATCCAAGGTTGTAAATTATCCCATGTTGTACCATATTGGCATCTCATTAAATATTCAGTATATGCTTTACCAGTTTCATCTAATGCTTCAGCTGAACCATACATTTGCCAACTAAATATACCATCAAATGCTAATGTAACAGCACCATGATAATCTTTTCTACGGGTGGTTAAATCAGCTTGTAATGCTCTCCATGTTGCTTTCTCAGTTTCAGTCATATTTTTCCTTTCATCTAATGTTAATATATTTGAAATATGATCAATACCTTTAGTACCTTCTTCAGCATCATCATCATCTTCAATTGGTTTTGGTGGTTGATAAAACTTTTTGCTACTTATAGTTGATGCCATTGTTAATTCATCATTATTTGATTTATTAGTTTCATCAATATCATCATCAAATGTTTTTTTAACATTATTACTATTGCTGTTATTATTATTACCTGTTGCAAATAATGAACTTGCTAATGAATTAAATGCACCTGATTTGTTTGAATCTATACCTAAATCAATAAATGTACCATTTGATGTAGAATTTGATGACTCAACTGTAACTACGGTTGAGGATGTAACTGAAGACTCTTCAATTATTTCTTTTGATGAAGAGATATTATTATTACTTATTGGTTCAGTTTTCAATACAGGTACAGGAACAAATGTAGGAACAGGTGGTGGAGCAGTATAATTAGAACTAGCTTTCTTAATTTCTTCACTAATTAATGTGGAGTCTTTTAATTTCGCCTTTTCTGATTCATTTGATAAGGTTTGAGCTTCTAATAGTTGAGAAAAATTATCCATCGACTTTAAAAAATTAGCTCTTTCACGATTCTTCTCTTCCAATATTCTCTGTTTCTCTGATAAATTATTACCATCATTACCATCAGATGGATCACTCATTTTAAAGATTAAAGCGTTTTCTTTGAAGCAAATACAGTCGATAGCTTATTTTTGAAGATCTTGATTGATAAGATGAAAATTTTGGTACCTGGTCAAGGCCGCCTTTTTTTTTATTACCTTATTTGGTATAGAGAACCGAAGACTGGTGATTATTGCCATATGATACACTTGCATGTATTTAATGAGCACATTATAGTGGCAAGTAAGCTAAATGTACAATTTCATATATAACCTGCATTGAAAGTCAGAAGTGCCGGTTAATATGACGAACTCGACCGAGTGAGTTTCAGTGAGAAAACCATACCATTCAAGAACCTTGGAAAACATAATAGGATTTCCAGAGTCGAATTACTAAATAGCAATTATTTACAAATGACAACTCAAGGATTCGGATGCATGGGCTTTTCCGCCTTTTATTCATCATCAAGAAGAGTTAGCGAAGAAGATAAGATTAAAACATTTCGGCATGTGGTTAACAAAGGAGTAACATTGTTTAATACTGCAACCTTTTATGGTCCATTACATAAAGATGGATATGGAGCAAATTGCAGATTCATTCGAACAGCATTAGATGGGTTAGATAGAAGCAAAATACAAATAATGTGCAAGATTGGTATGGATACCAAAGCGGACGTGGACAAACAAGGGTATTAAAATTTCTTAACATATTTTTACTGACTTACTTAACACATCAAAACTTTAGGAGTCGTTGGTTTTTGTCTGGTAAAGAAGATTATTTACAAGCAGACTTGGATTACGCACTTCAAGAACTTGGCACTGATTATATAGACATTGCAGTTATATGCCGTGTACCAACAGATGTATCAGCTGTTGAATTAGGTGAAACTTTAGCTAAATTTGTTGCATCTGGAAAATGTAAGCATGTTGGTTTATCAGAAGCTACTGCTGATTACATTCGTCAAGTCCATGCTATTCAGCCAGTATACTGTATTGAACAAGAATATTCATTATGGTCAAGGGATGTTGAGGAGGAACTAATTCCTGTATGTCGCGAGTTAGGAATAAAAGTCATGGCATATTCTCCATTAGGTAGAGGTGCTTTAACAGGCACTATATCTGGAAAACATGATGAAAAGTTAGACCCATATGATTATCGTGTACTTGCATCTCCTAAATTTTCTGAAGAAAATTACAAAAATAATTTATTACTAATTGAAGAGGCTAAACAAATTGCGATGCGCAAAGGTATAACAGTAGGTCAATTAAGTTTAGCTTGGCTGCATAGTAAAGGAAATGATATTGTACCAATACCGGGTACCACTTCAATTGGTAAGTATTTTGTTATTGATTCATTATATATTACAAGTAACTTACCACTTTTTTCTATTTAGACCATTTTGAAGAAAATTATGCCGCCCTTGATATCAAGCTTTCTGCCGAGGATATTCAAGCCCTCGAAAATATTTTTGATGAGAAGAAAATTTCTGGTGATCGATATCCTAATCGTCATCTTCAATTTAATTCGAAGCATTAAATTATAAATTATAATTTTACATGATTTAAAATATATATATACTTTCAAGTTACTTTTATTATAATTTTTTTAAATTTTTTTCAATTTTGGTAAGTTACCATCCTAGTATACTTACTTTATTATTCTTGATTATATTCTTTGTAGTTTTAATAGTAAGAGGCTTGTGTACTTTGTGTATAGTATACTGACTATACCATCGATTATTATATGAGACGACAAAACAATGTTATGAGCACAATACTATTATACTTCATTTCACATTTTGGAAATACTTCTACATAGTTATCGTATTTGAAAGGTACAACGGTGGAGAATATAAAGAATAAATGAATGTTCTTAATAAAACAATATCCATTGATGTTACTTTGTATAGATCTCAGATGGATTCTAATAGTATACAACCCATATCTGTGAATCCACTATATTTTGTAACAGATTCATTCCTAATCCTCTCGTACATTAGGGTTTTATTAGGGTTCGGGTTAGGGTGATTAATTACAGTTTACATGAAACGTGTCGGGTTAGGTTAGTATGGTCCTATCCTCAGAAGGGTCGGGTGGCATTTCCTTACCGTCGACATAACACTTCGGTGTTATAAACCGGTGGCTGTTGG
>JACCDO010177784.1_pt1 | contig 16286 bp, 14 predicted proteins | sample 7446101 | NCBI WGS metagenome assembly JACCDO01 (sample SAMN15323440, study PRJNA562643) | freshwater metagenome | isolation source: river surface water | place: USA:Blue River Watershed | collected 2017-08-16 | reverse complement strand
TACGGCTACTACTAGCACCTCCATGACTGCGCCCTGTACCAGAGGTCTGCACATTCCCACTCACTTCCTCGACTTCTTCACTGGAGCCGTCGGGGAGAATTTTGTCGGTTTCCCGCAGGAGATCCCGGAGATTTTGTAGGAGAGTCTCCCAAAAATGATTTTTTGAGCTGCTTTCGATGCGAGTAACGGAGTTGTTGCTTGAAGAACCCGGCAGAGATGAGGAATTACCAGGGACGGCGGATGATACTTGTGTGGTAAGTGCGACTGTGCCAGTGGCATCTCTATTGATGTTAACGTAGTCGACTTTATATGTACGTAAGTAGGGAGAGTCTGGTGTTATGTTGATGTAGTCTTTTTCGTACTCTGTACGTATATCTGTTTGTTTGGATATACGTTCCAATATTTGAGGGATTGTTTGCTTATTGGCACTAAGAGTCACTGTGCCTTCAATTCCGTTATGTATGTCTACATTTAGTTTTGCATCTCTGGCGAGAGCAAATAAAAGTTCTTTTACTTCGACATTTTGAACTAGAACACTATACGTGTCCTGCTCCTTAGCTGTTTGATTTTTAGGTACATAATGACTGATTGTGACAATGGGTGGGATAGCTGGTTTGTGCTTTTGAAAAGCGGTGGAAGTAATATGACTATAACTATTGTTAATTCGCTGAGCAGGGGCATGAAGCGGCTGCAAGGGCGTGCAAGCCGCAAGACTTAGGGAAATATAAAATCCAAATGTCTTTATTTTCATGGTGATTTATTGTGTCATGAAAATTTTTGTTTGTGTGCACTATTTTCATAAAAAAATTATTTTTATAGTCTTATGTACTTTCGTAATATGGCAAAAGATTTGCTTTGTGGTTGTTTTTTCTGAGCGAGTTAGAACGCCTAGACGAAAAAAAACCGGCTTGAAAGCCGGTTTTTTAGAACATCTGAAAGATCGAGATCAGGCAGCGTTCTGGATGTTGGATGCTTGTTTGCCCTTGGGTCCTTGAGTTACTTCGAAAGTAACCTTCTGACCTTCTTTGAGGGTCTTGAAGCCGCCCATTTGAATGGCGGAAAAGTGTGCGAACAAATCTTCGCTGCCATCATCGGGGGTAATAAAGCCGTAGCCTTTGGAATCGTTGAACCACTTGACGGTACCAGTTGCCATAACGCAATTTCCTCAAATTAAAACGTATATTCCGAGGCGGAAACCTCGGCTCATGTTTGTCTTCAAGGATGCTATGCCCCTGAGTACGAAGTTGATCTCTATATGGAAATCAGGTGCAACGAACTGCGGAGCCTGCAAGAAGCTTGAAGCAAACACGGACGCATTTTTACGCTAGACACCCTACTCCCGTCAAGGAATTTCGGGTATTTTTGATGTTGCAGTACAGCAATTTGGCGTATGCTGTATGGAATGTATAAGGTATTCCATCTGTTTTTGAGCACTTGTGCGTGGTGTTTGTGATCGTTTCTTGCTTAAAGTTGAGAAAAGTTTGGCGCACGGCACGCGTATTTCCGATATAGAATCAATTCCATGGTTACTCGCAAACAACACAGCCCCCTGTTAGAGCTTGAGCGTACTGCTGTAAAGCCGCCTCCTTTATTTAAGGTTTTGCTGCTTAACGATGACTTTACGCCTATGGATTTCGTGGTCTCGGTATTGGAACGCTTCTTTGCCATGAATCGAGAAAAAGCCACGCGTGTCATGTTGGAAGTGCATCAGAAAGGTCGGGGCATTTGTGGTGTGTACCCCAGAGATATTGCGGCAACCAAGGTCGAGTTGGTGCTGGCCTACGCACGGGAACACCAGCATCCCCTAGCCTGTGTAATGGAGGAAAGTTGAAATGATTGCTCAAGAATTAGAAGTGACCTTGCACTTGGCTTTCGTGGATGCCCGTCAGAAGCGACACGAGTACATTACCGTGGAGCATTTGTTGCTGGCGCTGTTGGACAATCCTTCTTCTGCTGACGTCCTGCGAGCCTGCGGTGCGAATATTGATCAGCTACGCAAAGAACTGAGCCAATTTATTGAGGAACATACTCCCACGGTAGACGGTACGGGGGAGATGGATACCCAGCCCACTTTAGGCTTTCAGCGGGTGATTCAGCGCGCCATCCTTCATGTGCAGTCGTCAGGCAAGAAAGAGGTCAACGGCGCGAATGTGTTGGTGGCCATTTTTGGCGAAAAAGACTCCCACGCTGTGTATTTCCTGCAACGCCAAAACGTCACCCGTCTCGATGTGGTGAATTTCATTTCTCACGGCATCGCCAAAACTCCCCCTACGGCGGCCCACGCACATCAAGAGCATGGGGAACATGAGTCCGACGAAAAGCCCCAAGGTGGTGCTTTAGAAAGTTTTACTCAGAATCTCAATGTGCAAGCGCTGGCGGGCAAAATTGATCCGCTGATTGGGCGGGATAAAGAGTTAGAGCGGGTCATTCAAACCTTGTGTCGTCGCCGCAAAAATAATCCTTTGTTAGTGGGTGAGGCGGGCGTCGGCAAAACTGCGATTGCCGAGGGCTTGGCGCGGCGTATTGTTGAAAAGCGCGTGCCGGATATCTTATTAGGGGCCGAGGTGTATGCCTTGGATATGGGCGCGTTGTTGGCGGGCACTAAGTACCGTGGCGATTTTGAACAGCGCCTCAAAGCTGTATTGAAGCAACTGCGTGAGAGCGAAAACGCGATTCTGTTTATTGATGAAATTCACACCCTCATCGGTGCGGGTGCAGCATCGGGTGGCACTTTGGATGCGTCTAATCTGTTGAAGCCCGCTTTGTCCAGTGGCCAGTTGAAGTGCATTGGCGCCACGACATATACCGAGTACCGGGGTGTGTTTGAAAAAGACCATGCGCTGGCTCGTCGTTTCCAAAAGGTGGATGTTTCTGAGCCTTCTGTGGATGAAACCATTGCGATTTTGAAGGGCCTGAAAACTCGCTTTGAGGAACACCACGGTGTTAAGTATTCTTCGGCGGCTATTAGCTGCGCTGCGGAACTCTCTGCCCGTTATATCTCTGACCGGCATCTACCCGATAAAGCCATTGATGTCATTGATGAGGCCGGGGCAGCCCAGCGCATTCTGCCCAAATCCAAGCAAAAGAAAGTCATTGGCAAGACCGAAGTCGAAGAGATCGTGGCCAAGATTGCTCGGATTCCCTCCCAGCATGTGTCTACGGATGATCGTGCCGCGCTCAAGAATCTGGATCGTGACCTGAAGGCACTGGTGTTCGGTCAGGATAAAGCCATTGATGCGCTGGCCCGTGCGATCAAAATGAGCCGCTCTGGTTTGGGACAACCTGGCAAGCCCATTGGTGCCTTCCTGTTTTCCGGCCCCACGGGCGTGGGCAAAACCGAAGTCGCTCGGCAATTGGCGTATTGCTTGGGGATCGAGTTGGTGCGTTTCGATATGTCCGAATACATGGAACGGCATGCGGTGTCTCGTCTCATTGGCTCGCCTCCTGGTTATGTGGGGTTTGAGCAAGGTGGCTTGTTAACAGAGGCCATCACCAAAAAGCCCCACGCGGTATTGTTATTAGACGAAATCGAAAAAGCCCATCCAGACATTTACAACATCCTGTTGCAGGTCATGGATCACGGTACGTTGACGGATAACAACGGACGACAAACGGACTTCCGCAACACCGTCATTATCATGACGACCAATGCCGGGGCTGAGGCGTTGCAAAAGACCTCGATTGGTTTTGCCTTGCCGGATAAGAAAGCGGGCGATGAAATGGCGGACATCAAGCGCTTGTTCTCCCCCGAGTTCCGTAATCGTCTCGATGCCATCGTCTCCTTTGCGGCACTGGATCACAGCGTGATCTTGCGGGTGGTGGATAAGTTCCTCATGCAACTGGAAGCGCAGCTCCATGAGAAGAAAGTGGAAGCGGTATTTAGTGATGAGCTCAAAGCATGGCTGGCGGAAAAAGGATTTGATCCACTCATGGGTGCGCGGCCTATGGCTCGTCTGATTCAAGATACCTTACGTGCTGCGTTGGCAGACGAGTTGTTATTTGGGCGACTCGTGAATGGCGGCAAGGTACTGTTGGGGATTGATGAGTCCGGTAAGGTGGGCTTGGAGTTTTTAGAAGAGGCGGCGGAGGCTTTGCCCGCTTAATCGTCTAGTGTTGATTCATTTTGCGGCGGCTTTTTAGCCGCCGTTTTCTTTCTAACTCAGGAGACAAAATTATGAGTTTTCAAACCGCAGACTTGTTAGACCAAAACGAAGCCAAGTTACAAGAGGGCAGCGTGCGCGTAGTTACGCCCATGTTTCGTTCCTTTGGTGGTCTGCCTGCTTTTTCTGGCCAGATCACCACGTTGAAGCTGTTCGAAGACAATGGTCTCGTGCGGAAAGCCTTGGAAGGGCCGGGGCATGGTCGTGTGCTGGTGGTAGATGGCGGCGGTAGTTTGCGCCGCGCCTTAGTGGGCGACCAATTAGCCCTGTTGGGGGTTAAAAACGGTTGGGCAGGCTTATTGGTCTATGGTTGCATTCGTGATTCCAAGGCTATTAGCGCCATGGAACTCGGTGTTTTTGCTTTAGCCACCCATCCGCGTAAAACGCTCAAGAAAAATGAAGGGGACGTGGACGTGCTGGTTAACTTCGGTGGAGTGGATTTTGTCCCTGGTGAATATCTCTATGCGGACGAAGACGGAGTAATCGTGTCCAAAACTCCGTTGTTGTAATGTGGGCAAGCCCCGGTTTAGGGCCGGGGTTTTTTGCATACTTTTTAAGCAATCTACTGCGTTGCACAATAATTATATTTCACCAATTTGAACTGCGTTTTGTATTGTGAAATGATTGTTTTAGTATATTGATTTATATGGTTAATATAATTTCTTATGTCTTATATAAGACTTGTTGCTGCCGTGCAGAAACCTCTCTATACTTCGCATCCATGACCTAAACGCTTTCACCACAAGCGAAGTGTTTAAGAGCGAATCCCACCCTGGTTCCCTCTGGTCACTAAGGATCGCAGGCAACCCTGTGCCCAAGTCGTCTTGAACATGCTTAAAAGCGTAAGGCGATGTTTCATGACACAGGCTTGGTTTAACCGAGTCGGAATTATTCTAACCGGATCTAAAATTAAGGACTAAATGATGAGCACTCGCGAACAACAAATCGCCGCACTGGAAAAAGACTGGGCCGAAAACCCCCGCTGGAAGCTGGTTAAGCGCGGTTACTCCGCTGCTGACGTGGTGCGTCTGCGCGGTTCCCTGCAACCCGAATACACCCTGGCCCAACGTGGCGCCAAGGTTCTGTGGGACAAAGTTAACGGTGGTGCTAAGAAGGGCTACGTGAATGCCTTCGGCGCTATCACCGCTGGTCAAGCCATGCAACAAGCTAAGGCGGGTCTGGAAGCTGTGTATCTGTCTGGCTGGCAAGTCGCTGCCGACGGCAACACCTCCGAAACCATGTACCCCGACCAATCTCTGTACGCTTACGACTCCGTGCCCACCATGGTTCGTCGTATCAACAACACCTTCAAGCGTGCTGACGAAATTCAATGGTCCCGTGGTGTTAACCCCGGTGATGCAGGTTTCATCGACTACTTCCTGCCCATCGTGGCTGACGCTGAAGCCGGTTTCGGCGGCGTGCTGAACGCCTTCGAACTGATGAAGAACATGATCTCCGCAGGTGCCGCTGGTGTGCACTTCGAAGACCAATTGGCTGCTGCTAAGAAGTGCGGTCACATGGGCGGCAAGGTGCTGGTTCCCACCCGTGAAGCCGTGGAAAAGCTGATCTCCGCTCGTTTCGCTGCTGACGTGATGGGTGTTCCCACCCTGATCCTGGCTCGTACCGATGCTGAAGCTGCTAACCTGATTACCTCCGACTACGACGACAACGACAAGCCCTTCCTGACCGGCGAACGTACTCAAGAAGGTTTCTTCCGCGTCAAGAACGGTCTGGAACAGTCCATCAGCCGTGGCGTTGCTTACGCTCCCTACGCTGACTTGGTGTGGTGCGAAACTGGCGTGCCCGATATCGGCTTCGCCCGCGAATTCGCTCAAGCCGTGCTGGCCGCTTGCCCCGGCAAGCTGCTGTCTTACAACTGCTCTCCTTCCTTCAACTGGAAGAAGAACCTGAACGACAGCCAGATCGCTGCCTTCTAAGAAGAGCTGTCCGCTCTGGGCTACAAGTACCAGTTCATCACCCTGGCTGGTATCCACGTCAATTGGTACAACACCTTCAAGTTCGCCAAGGCCTACGCTGGCGGCGAAGGCATGAAGCACTACGTTGAAATGGTGCAAGAACCCGAATTCGCCGCTCGCGAAGAAGGTTACACCTTCGTGTCTCACCAACAAGAAGTGGGCACTGGCTACTTCGACGAAGTGACCACCGTGATTCAAGGTGGTTCCTCCTCCGTGAAGGCCCTGACCGGCTCCACCGAAGAAGAACAGTTCCACTAAGAGCTGAATAAAAGCCCGGCCACATGTTAAGTGTGGTCGGGCTTTTGTGTCTTGCCGTTACGTTTTTTCCGCAGTACAGCAAAAAAATAACAATGAGCGCCTCTGGGCGCCTTTTTGAAGCTAGGGCATAATTATTAATGCCTTATCAAGAATAAATAGCAGTTAATTACTAAAAGACATCTGAACAAGATGCAGGGTAATCAGGAGATCCAGCAGGCAGTATCTGTTGTATTTGCCGAGCCGCTAAGTAGGGGATCGGTTTTTTTGTCTGTTTTACAGACATCCATAACCACAAGAAGGAGAGCGCACGATGAGTGATGCAGTGACGGCGCGTATACGCCAGAACCCGAAATACCAGGAGCTAATCAATAAGCGTGGTCGCTATGCCTGGACAATGGCTATTGTTGTTTTAGTCATTTTCTATGGCTTTGCGATGACCGTAGCGTTCAATCCGGCTGTTCTCGGAGAGCCGATTGGTACGGGGTTAGTGACTAAAGGTATGGTCTTCATTTTCTTCATGTTTGTTTTCTTTTGGATTTTGACCGCCGTATTTGTACGTCGTGCCAATTCCGAATTTGACGCCATGACTCAAGAACTCATTAATGAAGCCTGGAAGGACAGCAAATAATGAATAAAACCTTCACTCGTTTGAGCCTTGCGCTCTCCAGCCTGTTGCCGAGTTTGGCACTGGCGGCTGGCCCCGCTATGGAAGCGACCCAAAAGCAGCCCTTGAACTTGCACGCTATCGTGATGTTCTTGGTGTTCGTGCTCATGACCATGGGCATTACCTACTGGGCCGCCAGCCGCACCAAAACCGCGTCTGACTTCTACACCGCTGGTGGTGGTATCACTGGCTTCCAAAACGGCTTGGCGATCGCAGGGGACTACATGTCCGCCGCGACACTGCTGGGTCTGACCGCTATGACCTACACCTCGGGTTACGACGGTTACATCTACATGATCTGCTTCTTCGTGGGTTGGCCCATCATTCTGTTCTTGATGGCTGAACGCCTGCGTAACTTGGGTCGTTTCACCTTCTCTGACATCACCTCTTACCGTCTCGACCAAGGTAAGGTGCGTACCATGGCGGCGGTTTCCTCCCTGATCGTGGTGTGTTTCTACCTGATCGCGCAGATGGTGGGTGCAGGTCAGCTGATTAAGCTGCTGTTCGGTCTGGAATACAACGTGGCCGTGATCGTAGTGGGTCTGCTGATGATGGTGTACGTGACCTTCGGCGGCATGGTCGCCACCACTTGGGTGCAGATCATTAAGGCCTGTATGTTGCTGGCCGGTGGTACCTTGGTGATGTTCTTGGCCTTCTCCCAGTTCGATTTCAGCATCGAAACGCTGCTGGAAAAAGCCACCGCTGCCCATAAGAAAGGCATCAAGATCCTGTCCCCCGGTAGCCTGCTGGCTGATCCCGTGACCGCCATCTCCCTGTCCCTGGGCCTGATGTTCGGTACGGCGGGTCTGCCCCACATCCTGATGCGCTTCTTCACCGTGTCCAACGCTAAAGAAGCACGTAAGTCTGTGCTGTACGCCTCTGGTTTCGTGGGCTTCTTCTTCAACGTGATCGCCATCATGGGCGTGACCGCCATCATCATCGTGGGTACTGATCCTCAGTTCTTCGAAGGTGGTGTGGTCGGCGGCAAGCTGATCGGTGGTGGCAACATGGTTGCTATGCACTTGGCCAAGGCTGTGGGTGGTAACTTGTTGCTGGGCTTCTTGGCGGCTGTGGCATTCGCCACCATTTTGGCCGTGGTGTCTGGTTTGGCGCTGGCCGGTGCTTCCGCTATTTCCCACGACTTGTATGCTCGCGTGATTAAGAAGGGCAAGGTCTCCGAAGCGGCTGAAATCCGTGTGTCCAAGTTCGCTACCATTGGCTTGGGTCTGGTTGCCATCGTGCTGGGCATTTTGTTTGAAAAGCAAAACGTGGCCTTCATGGTGGGTCTGGCCTTCGGTATCGCTGCATCGGCTAACTTCCCTGTGCTGTTCCTGTCCATGTACTGGAAGGGTCTGACCACTCGCGGTGCTCTGGTGGGCGGCTACATCGGCCTGTTCTCCGCTGTGGGCTTCGTGCTGTGCTCCAAGTCCGTATGGGTAACTGTGCTGGGCAACCCCGCACCCCTGTTCCCCTACGAACAGCCCGCGCTGTTCTCCATGCCTTTGGCGTTCTTGGGTGCTTACATCTTCTCCAAGATGGACACTTCCGCTCGTGCTAAGTCTGAAATCGAAGCCTTCGACGATCAGTACGTTCGTGCCCAAACGGGTTATGGTGCCGCTGCGGCCTCCAATCACTAATCCTATAGTGAGCTTCTGAACCGAATAGATTCTGTTCGGTTCGCTGTAAACGACAAACCCCCGCTTTGGCGGGGGTTTGTCGTTTCTAGGCCGGTTTTTACTTGTAGGCAAATGTGCTTCACGTTTTCATAGTGGTCAGGATGATGGCTGTAATTCGCATAAAATCACGACAAAATTGCGAAAATGCAATCAAGTTAGTCATTTTTATACGGAGTATTAAGGGGGCGATGTTTTTGTATTGCGGAATATCAAGCGGTTTTTTGTAAGCGTCCCTTACCATTACGGCACTATGAGAATTCGAAATCACAGCCTGTGTGCCAATGCCCATTGGTCCGGGCGATCCAGGTGTAAATTTTGTCCTTTGGGTAATCAAGCCATGTTTTCGGATGTTCCCGACGATGTACTGGAACATCTGCTGCACCCGGTAGAGCATCTGCTGGTGGGCTCGAAAGGGATTCTGTATCACGAAGGGGATGCCGCACGGCATGTGTACTCCATTCGTGATGGTCTCGTGAAGTTAGTGCAACTCACCCCCAATGGTTCGAAACGCATTGTGCGCTTGCTGCGTGCAGGGGATGCTTTGGGGCTAGAGGCCTTGGGTGGGGGCGGTAGCTATCGCCACACCGCAGAGGCAATCCTGGCTACAGACCTATGCCGCATTCCAATTGAAACCCTAAGCGGCATCAATGCGCGTCACTACGAATTGTACGAAGCCCTGGTGCAGCACTGGCAAACCTCCATTGATATGGCCGATGAAGTCATTACCCGCTTCTCCACGGGTACCGCCCAAGGCCGTTTGGCGCGCTTCCTCCTGCATCCCTTGGCCGAGCCGGAAGGCGAGAGCTGCTTGGCCTTGTCTCGGGACGAATTAGCCGCCCTATTGGGTTTAACCATTGAAACCGTGAGCCGCACGGTGGCTGAATTTAAACGCAAGGGTATCGTGGAAGAGAAGGGTGGGCGCTTCCGTTTTGATCGTAGCCGCCTTGAACCCATGGCTATGCTCTAGGCGTGCTTGTCCTAGAAGCCGGTTTTTCCAGTCAATTTTTCCTTGTCAGGGCGTCTCTTCTTGGGCAGAATCGCGCCCCGTCGCAAGGGAGAGAGCCCGAATAGGGCCGCCGAAGGCGCAACCCCCGGAACCGCTCAGGCAAACGAACCGGCGACGATACAAATCTGGAGAGTAGGTAGTGCCAGCCCAATCAGGCCGGACACTACCCACCGAAGGGGCACGCGTCCATCGACGTAATCTCTCAGGTACCAAGGACAGATGGGGCAAGCCAAGACACACTCGTCTTGGCTTGCCCCTTTTTCGTTCACTGACCTGAGAGCTATTTATGTCTGAATTGCAAAAGACCCCGCTCAATGCGGCTCATGCTGCCGCTGGTGGCAAGCTGGTGGATTTCGCGGGCTGGGAAATGCCCCTCCACTACGGTTCGCAACTGGAAGAGCACCATCTGGTGCGCCGCGCCGCTGGCGTGTTTGATGTGTCGCACATGCTGGCCATTGATCTGGTGGGGGAGGGCGCCACGCCCTTCCTGCGCAAGCTGCTGGCCAACGATGTGGCCAAGCTGAAAGAATCCGGCAAAGCCCTGTATTCCTGCATGTTGCGCCCCGACGGTGGCGTGATTGACGACCTGATCGTCTATTTCTTTGCCGCTAACGATTTCCGCATCGTGGTCAATGCCGGTACCGCTACCAAAGATCTGGCTTGGATGCAGCAGCAAGCCGCTGACTTCGCCGTTACCCTGACCCCGCGCCGGGATCTCGCCATGTTGGCGGTGCAAGGCCCGGAGGCCCGCGCCAAAGTCTGGCAAGCCCTGGCTGATTCCCAAGCCGCCACCGAAACGCTCAAACCGTTCCAAGCCGCCCGTCTGGGTGCCATCACCATTGGCCGCACCGGCTATACCGGCGAAGACGGCTTTGAAATCATGATTCCCGCTCCCCAGGCCGAAGGCCTGTGGAACGCGCTGTTGGCCGTGGGCGTGAAGCCCGCCGGTTTAGGCGCCCGTGACACCCTGCGCCTGGAAGCGGGCATGAACCTGTACGGCCAGGACATGGACGAAACCGTGGGCCCCCTGGAATCCGGTTTGGCCTGGACGGTCGCTATGAGCGACGAGCGGGACTTTATTGGTAAGTCTGCCCTGCAAGCGCAAAGCCAGCCCCGGCCTTTCCTCGGCCTGTTGATGCTGGATAAAGGCATCCTGCGCGCCCATCAAAAAGTCGTCACGCCCAACGGCGAGGGCGAAATCACCAGCGGCACCTTCTCGCCCACCTTGGGCCAGTCCATCGCTTTAGCCCGTTTGCCGGTGGGTACCGCCATCGGCGATCAAGTGCAGGTGGAAGTGCGTGGTAAATTGCTGGCCGCGAAAGTGGTGAAACCCGTATTCGCACGCCAGGGCAAGGCACAGATTTAATTTTGAAATGACTCATTTGGAGAAAACACTATGACCACCCCAACCGAACTCAAGTACACCAAATCCCACGAATGGGCCAAGCTGGAAGCTGACGGCACCGTGCTGGTGGGCATCACCCACCACGCCCAAGAAGCCCTGGGCGACATCGTGTTTCTGGAATTGCCGGAAGCTGGTCGGGTGGTGGACGCCGGTGACGAAGTGGCGGTGGTGGAATCCGTGAAGGCCGCCTCCGACATTTACGCCCCCATCGCCGGTGAAATTGTGGAAGCCAACCAAGCCGCCGTGGATGCCCCCGAGTCCGTGAATCAAGACGCCTACGCCGCGTGGCTGTTCAAGATCAAGCCCACCAACGCCGCCGACCTGGACGGCCTGCTGGACGCCGCCGCCTATGACGCGGTTGCTAACGAAGCTCACTAATTAGAGCTGTAGGGTGGATAAGCGAAGCGCATCCACCATTAACGTTTGTCGGTGGATGCGCCTGTGGCTTATCCACCCTACAAGCCACCCCCTGCTGTCATTGCCCTGCCATGCCCTTTATTCCCCACACCGCTGATGACATCTCGGCCATGTTGGCCGCGATTGGCGCGCCCTCCATTGAGGCGCTGTTTGATGAAATTCCCCCTGAGCTGCTGACTGGCGACTTGTCCGCCTTACCGCCCGCGCTCAACGAAATGCAAATTACCCGCTTGGCCACGGAACGGGCCGAGCAAGACGGGCGCTGGTTGTCCTTCTTGGGCGCTGGCGCTTATGAGCACCACATTCCCGCCGCCATTTGGCAATTAGCCAGCCGGGGCGAGTTCTACACCGCCTACACGCCTTATCAGGCAGAGGCCAGCCAAGGCACACTGCAACTCTTATACGAGTGGCAGACCATGATTTCCTCCCTCTCCGGCATGGACGTGGCTAACGCCAGTCTGTACGACGGCGCCTCCGCCCTGTCGGAAGCGGTGTTGATGGCGGTGCGGGCCAGCAAGAAAAATATCCGCCGGGTGTTGGTGGCGGAAAGCCTGAATCCCCTGTATCGCCAAGCGGCCCAAGCCATCGTGGCCCAGCAAAACATCGAGCTGGTGCCTGTGGCCTTCGATGCCGCCACCGGTCGCCTGGATCAAGCGGCGCTGGAAGCGGCAGCGGCTCAACCCTTCGCCGCTTTGGCGATTGGCACGCCCAACTTCTTCGGCGTGCTGGAAGATCCCGCTGCGCTAACCGATTGGGCCCACGCCCAAGGCGCTTTGGTGATTGGCGTGTGTAATCCCACCGCACTGAGTTTGATTGCACCGCCCGGCGACTGGGGTAGTAAGGGTGCCGACATCGCCTGCGGTGACGCCCAGCCCTTGGGCATTCCCCTGTCCGGTGGCGGCCCGTTCCTAGGTTTCTTGTCCTGTAAGAGCGCTCTGGTGCGCCAGATGCCGGGCCGGATTATTGGCCGCACGGTGGATTTGGAAGGCAAGCCCGGTTTCACCCTGACCCTGCAAGCCCGCGAACAACACATTCGCCGGGGCAAGGCCACGTCCAACATCTGTACCAACCAAGGTCTGATGGTCACGGTGGCGACCATGTACATGGCCGTGATGGGTCAAGCCGGTTTGAGCAATGTGGCCGCCGCGTGCCACACCAACTTGCGCGCCCTGCAAGCCCAGTTGTGCGCCATCCCTGGTGTCACGCCGCTGTTTGGGGCGCCGGTATTCCATGAGCTGGCGGTACGCCTGCCCAAGCCGGTGGCGCCTGTGCTGGAAAAACTGCTGGCCCAAGGCATCGTCGGTGGTTTCGATCTCGCCCGCGCTTACCCGGCCCTGGAAAACGGCCTGTTGGTGTGCGCCACCGAAACCCGCACCCCGGAAGACCTGACCCGCTTCGCCCAAGCCCTGACCACTGCTCTGGAGGCCTAAACCATGCTGATTTTTGAACATTCCCGTGCTGGGCGGGCGAACAATGCCCAGTTCACCCCGGCGGCAGCGGATGCCCTGAGCGATGTGCCGGAGGCCTTGAAGCGCCGCACCCCCGCCCTGTTGCCGCAAGTGTCCGAGTTGGACGCCGTGCGCCACTACACCCGCTTGTCGCAAAAGAATTTTTCCATCGACACCCAGTTCTACCCCTTGGGTAGCTGCACCATGAAGTACAACCCTCGGGTGTGTCACAGCGCGGCTACCTTGCCCGGCTTCTTGGCTCGCCATCCGTTGGCACCCGCCAAAACCGGCCAAGGCTTCTTGTCTTGCCTGTTTGAACTGCAAGAAATGCTGAAAGAAGTGACCGGCATGGCGGGCGTGTCCCTCACGCCCATGGCCGGTGCCCAAGGGGAATTCGCCGGTATCGCCATGATCCGCGCCTATCACCAAGCCCGTGGCGACAGCGCCCGTACCGAAATCGTGGTGCCCGATGCCGCACACGGCACCAATCCGGCCACCGCCGCCATGTGTGGCTACACGGTGAAAGAAATCCCCACCAACCGCCAAGGCGATGTGGATTTAGAAGCCCTGAAAGCCGCCGTCGGCCCGCAAACCGCTGGCCTGATGCTGACCAACCCGTCCACTCTGGGCGTGTTTGAGCAAGACATCGTAGCGATTCAAAAGATCATCCACGAAGCCGGCGGCCTGACCTATTACGACGGTGCCAACCTGAACGCCATTCTCGGCAAGGTGCGCCCCGGCGACATGGGCTTTGACGTGATCCACATGAATCTGCACAAGACCTTCTCCACCCCCCACGGTGGCGGCGGCCCCGGTGCCGGTGCGGTGGGTTTCTCCGAGCGCCTGCTGCCCTTCCAACCGATTCCGGTGGTGGCGAAGGAAGGCCAAAGCTATCGCTGGCTGGAGGAGAGCGATCTGCCCCAGTCCATCGGTCGCCTGTCCGCCTTCATGGGTAACGCCGGTATTCTGCTGCGCGCTTGGGTCTATGCCCGCATGCTCGGCGCTGACGGCATGCACCGGGTAGCGGAATTCGCCACCCTCAACGCCAATTACCTGATGGCGGAGCTGAAGAAAGCCGGTTTCACCGTGGCCTTTCCCGAGCGCCGCGCCAGCCACGAGTTCATCGTCTCCATCAAGCCGATTAAGGACGAAACCGGCGTCACTGCCATGGACTTCGCCAAGCGCCTGCTGGACAAGGGTTTCCACGCCCCCACCACTTATTTCCCCATGCTGGTGCCGGAGTGCTTGTTGATCGAGCCCACGGAAACCGAGTCCAAAGAAACCCTGGACGCCTTCGTGGCCGCCATGGTGGAGATTCTGGCCGAAGCCCGTAGCGACGTGAATCTAGTCAAAGGCGCCCCCTGGACCCTGCCCGTGCGCCGCCTGGACGAAGTCAAAGCGGCTAAGGATTTGGACCTGACCTGGAAGGCCTAAACCTTCCCGCTCACCCAGTAAAAACGCCAAGCATCTGCTTGGCGTTTTTACTGGCGGGAGGCGTGTTCCCGATAGGCCCAACCCCGGAGCGCCAAGCTTCAGCTTGGCAGGTGTGGTGGTCAAGGCCTTGGGCTGCTGCCCAGCTCTGGCCGAGCTGGAGCTCAACCCTCCGGGGCAGGGCTCATGTTCCCCAGACTCGGCCTGACTACAGTCGGGATTGTCGTAGGAGTGAGCTTGCTCGCGATGGGGGCGCACAGGAGCGCCAAGCGCTAGCTTGGCCGGTGGCGCCTAGCTTTCTTGTTATCGCCAGCAAGCTGGCTCCTACGAGGGGGCTTTATCCCGCTGCCAGGGCGGCTTCGGCGTCTTGCAGTTCTTCCCGGCGCCGTTCGTAGCCGCATTGGTCGATCAAAGCCCGTGCTTTGGCGATTTCGTCCCGGTCGCGGAACAAGCGGCCACGGGTCAGGTGGATGTCCGCCAAATGCAGCTTCATGCCACCCCGGCGGGCGATCTGCTCCGCCTCTTCCAAATCCGCTTTGGCGTCCTCAACTTGCCCCAACGCGTGCATTACCCAAGCGCGGGTGAGCAGGCCTAAGGGGATCATGTGCTGATAGCCTGCGGCGCGCAGGCCGGACAGGGCGGCTTGGCTGTGCTCTTGGGCGTCTGGCCCTGGTGCTTGGTGTTGCAGCAGATCGGCATAGAGGGCACAACGGGCCTGGGTGAGGTGGTCGAGGGCGATGTCCAGGAGTGAATCGCCGGGAGCGCGCCACTCAAACATTTTGTCGCTGCGCTGCTTTACCTGGGCGATGGTGTCAAAAAGAGTCGTAGGAGCGAGCTTGCTCGCGATCTCTGGTTGTAGAGCGGCAGCGGGGCCGACATGGGCGCTGGATGGAATGCCCGGTAGCCCGGAGGAGGCCGTGAGGCCGAGTCCGGGGGCTGTGGTGGGCGAGGGAGCCCCGGACTTGCTGCGCTCCTCCGGGCTACGGGGGCTCTGGTCTGTCGGCGCGAATTTATTCGCACTTAATTTCGAGCGAACAAGTTCGCCCCTACAGGATTTGTTGGCAAGAGCCGCACCCCACCACACCGCTCGCTCCACAGGCGCCAGCAGAAAATCGCAATAGCGAAAACCGCGCAACGAGTAGAGCAGGGGATACAGGGGCTGGTGTTCCTGCTGTAGTTTCTCAGCCTCGGCAAACAGGGCTTGGGCTTCTGCCCTTGCGCCTTTCTGATGCAGGGCATCGGCCAGAGTGGTGCGACATGTTACGCGCATCGTTAATTCGCCGCTGTCCTCGGCATGGCTCACTGCCTGCCGGGCATCGGCGCTGGCTGAGGCAATCTGCCCCAGGGTCAGTTGCAGTTCGCTGAGGTTGCAGTAGCCGATAGCGGCATCCTTCCAATTCTCCTGCTTCACCAAAAGATCCACACTTGCTCGCATCGGCTCCTGCGCCTCGCTCAGCCGGCCCAAGGCGCGCAGGCGGAAGGGAGCTTCGTTGAGCAGCCAAGCTTGGTCGGACTCCGACAATCCCAGTGCAAAGCGCTGCCAGGGCTCAACAAAGAAACAGGCCACGGCCCCCAGGTCGTCACTAAACGCGCCCAGCTTTCTGGTACTGAAAAGTTCCTCTCCGCGCAGAATCCGGTCGCGGTACACCTTTTCGCAAGCCTCCTGATACAAGCCCGCCTTACAGCCATGCCCCACCGCCTGATACAAAGGCTGTAAATCCTCCAAGGTCTTGGGATGCTTGGGGGCGATTTTTTGTAGGTACTCGAACAGGCGTTTATGCCCGGCGCGCCACGCCTCTGGGTGGTGTTCGGCCAGACTTTTGGCCAGATAGGCGCGGATCAGGG
>JACCDO010349459.1_pt1 | contig 16293 bp, 17 predicted proteins | sample 7446101 | NCBI WGS metagenome assembly JACCDO01 (sample SAMN15323440, study PRJNA562643) | freshwater metagenome | isolation source: river surface water | place: USA:Blue River Watershed | collected 2017-08-16 | reverse complement strand
CAGTGGTTGCACTTGGTTGCATGGCTGAAAGATATGGGGAAGAACTAGAAAAATCTTTACCAGAAGCAGATGCAATTTTAGGTTTTGATGATTATTCAGATATAGCTCAAAAGTTAAATCAAATCCTTAAAGGTAATAAACCAAAGGCCCCAGTTGCCCAAGATAGAAGATTGCTATTACCTATTTCTCCATCCCAAAGAACTCAAAAAACAACCAAGAAATTTAACAGATTTCGCTTAGATGAAAAATTTGTCGCACCTTTAAAACTTGCATCAGGTTGTGATCGTAGATGTACATTTTGTGCAATACCAAGATTTCGAGGAGCATATTTATCACGAAAACCAACAGAAATTTTAGAAGAGGCAATGTGGTTAGCAGAAAATGGAGTTAAAGAACTATTTTTAGTAAGTGAAAATACTACTAGCTATGGAAAAGATTTAGGCGATATTAGATTGCTGGAAACTTTGCTTCCAGAAATCGCAAAAATATCAGATATTTCTTGGATAAGACTTTCTTATCTTCAACCTGCAGAAATCAGAAGCACCTTAATTGAAAGTATTCTAAATACACCTAAGGTTGTGCCATATTTTGATATTTCCTTTCAACATGCACACCCAGATGTTTTAAGGCGTATGAAAAGATTTGGCAGCACTAAAGAATTCCTTAATCTAATTGAAAATATAAGAAAAATTAATCCAGAAGCAGGCATTAGAAGTAATTTCATTGTGGGATTTCCTGGTGAAACAAAAGAAGAATATGAAGAAATAAAACAATTTTTAGAACAAGCCCAACTAGATGCCATAGGAATCTTTGGCTACTCAAAAGAAGATGGAACAGAGGCAATTGATTTCAAAAATCAAATTGATGAACAAGTAATTAAAGAGCGAGTTTCAGAGTTAACAGAAATTGCTGAAGATTTAATGAGTCAAAAAGCACATTCACGTATTGGTTCTTCCACTCAATTATTAGTTGAATCAATAGATGAAGATGAAATAACGGGAAGAATTCAGCAACAAGGCCCTGAAACTGACGGAATAAGTTATATAAAGGATAAAAATATTAAACTAGGCGATATCTTAGAAGTAGAAATTGTTGGCAGTAACGGTGCTGATTTAGAGGTGAAGAGAAAATAGAAAAAAAAGTAATTAAACCGGCTGTTCCAGATCGAGTTGCAGATCCCATTTCAACAGCAAGTAACTTTAATCTTCCTAACTTTTTAACATTTTTAAGAATTTTATTTGTCCCAGTTCTTGCATGGCTTTTATTTAAAGAAAATGCGACAACAGATTTTATGCGTTTAATTTCAGCCATCGTTTTTATAGTTGCTGGTTTAACAGACATTGCTGATGGCATTATTGCTAGAAAGTATAAATTAATCACAAATTTTGGAAAAATTTTTGATCCCATAGCTGATAAAGCCTTAATTGGAGTTGCATTAATTGGGTTGTCATCATTAGCTCTTCTTGATTGGTGGATTACCTGGGTAATTTTATTTAGAGAATTATTTGTTACTTTCTTAAGATTTTGGGTAATAAACAAAGGAGTAATTCCTGCAAGTAGAGGAGGCAAATTAAAAACAATCATGCAAATTGTCGCAATTAGTGCTTACCTTCTACCTCTACCAACAAGTTTTAATATACTTGCAGAAATATTGATGTATATTGCTGTAATTTTGACAGTTTTAACAGCAATTGATTACATCTTAAAAGCAATCATGACTGATAGAAATTAATTTGAATAATCTAGCATTCCAAGTTGTCGAGAAATTAAGTGAAAAAAAGTTAACAATTGCAACTGCAGAATCTCTTACCGCTGGTTTAGTTAGTTCTCAGCTAGCCGAAATTACAGGTGCTTCAAAAGTATTAAAAGGTGGAATAGTTGCTTATCAAAATGAGATTAAAGAAAAAGTTTTAAATATTGATCCACAAATTATCATTAAACATTCCAGTGTTTCAAAAGAAGTTGCTTTACTGATGGCTGAAAATGTTAGGAAATTACTAGAAGCTGATGTAGGAGTTTCCACAACTGGAGTAGCAGGTCCAACAACAATGGGAAATAAAAAAGTTGGCACAGTACTTGTGGCAATATCCTTCAAGGACCACAATATGTGCCATGAATTAAATTTGACAGGGGATAGACAAGCGATAAGACAAGAGTCTTGCAATAAATTATTTCAACTAATTCTAGAAAAACTTGTGTAGAAAAAGTGGATTTACTAAAACTAGGCTAAACTAGAAAAATGATTGTTTTAAGAAAAGTCATGGGTGAGCAACTGCGCAAACAGCGTTTATCCCAAAAAAGATCACTTCGTGATATTTCAAAAAATGCCAAAGTTTCTTTGGGCTATTTGAGTGAAGTTGAACGTGGACAAAAAGAAGCCTCTTCTGAACTTTTGGGTGCAATATGTGGAGCTTTGAATTTAACTTTGAGTAAATTTATGTTTGAAGTCACTAAAGCTGTTGCAGAAATTGAACAACATCCACAAGGTGTAACAGTTTTGCCTATTAGCAAAAAATCAGATTCAGCTGCTGCCTAGTTTTTTATTTAACACATTAATTAATCTAACTCGGTTATATCTCTGAATTATCAGGCAAGGAAAATTAACTATATGGGCAAAAATTATGTTAAAAATTATTGCCCACAAAGGATTAAAAAGAGTTGTGACAATCCAACCGGCTGTCATTAACCAATGAGCAATTTCTGCTCTTCTAGTTTCCTTAATGAATTGCTCTAGTTGAGCAATTTCCCCATTTGCCACACTTCTTTTTTGAAAACCTTCTTTGAAAAATCCTCCTAATTCTGGCAATTTATCTTTCCATTTATCGATTAATAAATACTTTTTATACCAAGTTAGATTTTTTTCAAAAAATAAAATATGAGTAAAAAAATAATCTTTACTCAAAAATTTATCAGGTAATATACTAGCTAAATAACCTATAAAATAAAACCAAAAAATCCAAGCACCTAAATTCAACATCAAAAATCTAAAAGCTTGCATTATTTTAGTCCCTTCTTTGCATCTAGGATTCTATCTTTCCATATAACTTTTCCTTGCCAAGTTTTAACAACTGAATAGAAGAATATAACTAAAAAGTAGAGAATCATGAAAGGATATAAGATTAGATAAAAATTAAAATTTCCTAATTTTCTCACAAACCACCAAAACTGAAATCCAAATCCAATAGTTAAAACATATTGATATAAAGATGGCGCTTGATTAGTAAATGGCCAAGCAAGAAAAGCAAAAGGTAGTTCCCATGCCGCTGCAACAAGTCCACTAAACCAGGTAAATAAAAGAAGCCAACGTGATTTAGAAATGCCAGCAGAACCTGCTGCCATATTTTTGGTAAATCCTTGAGTTAAAGATTTCCATCCATCTGGATACATTTGAAAACTAATATCTTTTGCACCAATAAATGTATGAACACGTAGATTGTGTTTTTGAAATTCAAAACCAAGAGCTCGATCTTCAAGTAATTGATTTTTTACTTTTACAAAACCACCAATATGTTCTAAATCTGATTTAGAAAGCATCATTACTGGACCAAAAACTAAACCGTTTTTTTCACCCAATCTTGCTCCGATACTTCCGATGAGATTAAAAACGGATGCAAATCTTTCATAGGTATAAGTCATGTGATGAAATGGCTGCACTGATACTAAACCTTGATGTGTTTCATGAGCTTTATTTAATTTTCCTAGTGCAGATTTATCTAATTTTGTATCCGCGTCTAAAAAAACTAATTTTTCATTTTTTGCTATTGAAGCTCCTTGCATCAGGGCAAAAGATTTCCCAGTCCAACCTTGAGGTAATTCTTTGGAGGTAATCACCTTGGTATTAAATTTTGTTGCTATTTCGTAAGTTTTATCAGTTGAGTGATCATCAACCACGATGATTTCATCTGGTTTTAATTCCGAATTTGACAAAGAGTTAAGTAAGTTTGGAAGTGATTTTTCCTCATTTCGGGCAGGAATGATCACACTAAGTTTTGTATTGGAAGATTCTTCTGGAAGTCTGGCCAGTTTTGGCTGGATAAACCAACCTAAAATCCAACGTAATAAAAGTGTGAAACCATAAAAATCCATATGTGCCTATAGTCTTGCATTTATTGTTAGATTTGAATTCTTATGTGGGTTACAGAATTGCGTCGAAGATTAAAAGCTCATTTTGGCGAGGATTACGCAGCCTCGTGGGCAAAAGATTTTGTATTGCCTGAACTAGGCGGAATTAGTGTTGATGAGGCCCTGCGCTTGGGTTTTGATGCCCAAACCATCTGGAAAGCTGTGGCTTCAAATCAAGGCATCGACTCATCTTTTGAATAGGCGGCGTGTCTGATAAGATTCGAACACCTGTTCGAGTAATGTGCACAGGTAAGAGATGTCCCCAGCCTCACAAAGGTCCAGGACAAATGTCAGTGCTTGAACCTATCTTGGTTTAGGTAACGGATAAAACTAGGACCAAAAGAAAGGGTCAAAATGGCAACAGCGGCAAATGACCGCGACAAGGCTTTAGAAGCAGCCCTGTCACAAATCGATCGTCAATTTGGACGTGGCTCAGTCATGCGTCTTGGACAAGATGATCGTCCACCAGCAGAAGTAATTCCGACTGGTTCTATCGCATTAGATATCGCACTTGGAATTGGTGGTCTACCAAGAGGTCGCGTTGTTGAAATTTATGGACCCGAATCAAGTGGTAAAACCACAGTTGCACTTCATGCAATTGCCAATGCTCAAAGAGCAGGCGGGATTGCTGCATTTATAGATGCAGAACATGCTCTAGATCCAGAATATGCTCAAAAACTTGGTGTAGATATTGATGCACTTCTAGTTAGCCAACCAGATACTGGTGAACAAGCTTTAGAAATTGCTGACATGTTAGTTAGATCTGGTGCGCTTTCATTAATTGTGGTTGATTCAGTTGCAGCACTTGTGCCACGAGCTGAAATTGAAGGCGAAATGGGTGATAGTCACATGGGTCTTCAAGCAAGACTTATGAGTCAAGCTTTAAGAAAAATGACTAGTGCTTTAGCTAATTCAAACACTACTGCAATCTTTATTAACCAATTAAGAGAAAAAATTGGGGTGATGTTTGGTTCTCCAGAAACTACAACTGGTGGAAAAGCTTTGAAGTTCTATTCTTCAGTTCGATTAGATGTAAGAAGAATTGAAACTTTGAAAGATGGCACTGATGCAGTAGGAAATAGAACTAGAGTCAAAGTTGTTAAAAACAAAATGGCCCCACCATTTAAACAAGCAGAATTCGACATCATTTTCGGTGAAGGAATTTCTCGCGAGGGAAGCCTCATTGACATGGGTGTTGAACATGACATTGTGAAAAAGAGTGGCTCATGGTTTACCTACGAAGGTGACCAACTTGGCCAAGGTAAAGAAAATGCCAGAGCATTTTTAAGAGATAACCCAGATTTAGCAAACGAGATTGAACGCAAAATCAAAGAAATCTTTTTGCTCAGCGCAAAAACAGAATCGCAAGACGCTGACGTAGTTCCAATAGCAGCTAGCGAGTAAATGGGAGAAGTAGTACAACTTCAACAAACCGGTGTGCCTAAAAAAGCACACCGGTTTAAAAAAATAAATCCTGAAAATTTGGTTACAGCATTGCCAGTGGTTGAACAAATTTCAGAAGAAATAGATCAAAATCAGATAGCGAAACAAGTTTTATTAAGACGATTATCAAATGCTCCTAGAACTAGAAAAGAATTAGCTCAAGATTTAAAAAAGAAAAAGATAGAAGAAGATATTGCAAAACAAGCCTTAGATCGATTTGAAGAATTAGGGCTAATAAATGATCAAACTTATTCGGAAAACTTTGTAGCAAATACGCATGAAAGGCGTAAATTAGGTAAAAAAGCATTAAAGCAACAACTTAGATCAAAAGGCGTATCTGAAGAAACAGCTAACCAAGCCGTTTTGCAAATTTCAGATGAAGATGAATTTAAATCTGCTTTAGCATTGGCCTTAAAAAAAATACGTTCAATTCAAAATGACGATCCCCAAACTCAAATCAGAAAGATTGTGAGTCTTTTAGCCAGAAAAGGATACTCTTCCAGTTTAAGTTTTCAAGTCGCTAAACAAGTAATAAATGACTTTCCAGAGGGATTGACAATTTTTAGTTAATTTGGTGCTTAATGCCAAAGTGCAACTTGTAACCATTAGACTTTTCTAAAATGCAACAAAAAAACTTTTCATTCGAAATCACTAAAAAAGTTGCTGATATTGAAGAAAAAAATCAGCAATTAGGCCGAGCCGGGATTATTAAAACACCTCATGGTGATATTCCAACTCCTGCATTCATCCCCGTTGGCACTAAAGCAACTGTTAAATCTGTCTTGCCAGAAAGTATGGATAAATTAGGCGCTAAAGCATTACTTGCAAATGCGTATCACCTGTATTTACAACCTGGTCCAGAAATTATTGATCAAGCAGGTGGTTTAGCAAAATTCATGAATTGGCAAGGCCCAACATTTACAGACAGCGGCGGATTTCAAGTTTTATCGTTAGGTGTTGGCTACAAAAAAGTTATTGCAATGGATTCAGAAAATTTTCAAACAGAAGAAGTAATAGCAACTGACAAGGATCGATTAGCCCATGTTGATGAAGATGGAGTTAATTTCAAATCTCATCTAGATGGTTCAATGCATAGATTCACTCCAGAATTTTCGATGCAAGTCCAACACAAAATTGGGGCAGACATAATTTTTGCATTCGATGAATGCACCACACTTTTAAATACTAGGCAATATCAAGAAAATTCTTTAGAAAGAACTTATCGCTGGGCAAAAAGATGCATCAGTGAACATGAGAAATTAACTAGTGAAAGAAGTGGAAAGCCTTATCAAGCTTTATTTGGAGTTATACAAGGTGCGCAATATGAAGATTTAAGAAGAAAAGCAAGTAAAGATCTAAGCGAATTAGATTTTGATGGATTTGGCATAGGCGGGGCGTTAGATAAAAATCAATTAGGCACAATCGTTAATTGGGTGAATGAGGAGTTACCTGAAACTAAACCAAGACATTTACTTGGAATCGGTGAGCCAGAAGATTTATTTGTAGGAGTAGAAAATGGAGCAGATACATTTGATTGTGTAGCAGCTTCAAGGGTGGCACGCAATAACGCAGTTTATGCAACCACTGGGCGATTTAATGTTTCAGTAAGTAAATACAAGAATGATTTTTCACCAATTGAAGAAGATTGCAAATGCTACACCTGTCAAAATTACACAAAGGCTTATTTAAATCATTTGATCAGGGCAAAAGAAATGCTTGCATCAACACTTTTGACAATTCATAATGAATTCTTCATAGTGAATTTAGTTGCCAAAATGAGAGAAACAATAATTTCAGGTGATTTTTTTGAATTCAAAAATGAATTCTTAGGTAAATATAACTGGAATAGGTCTAATAACTAAGTTCTTTTGCTTTTACAAACTTAATTACTCTGTAGGTAATAGGCAATAAAACTACTTCTAATAATGTTTTATACAAATATCCAATAACAACATATTTAATGAAATCAATTCCAGTTAAAATTCCATAAAAAGCAATTGTACAAAAAACGATTGTGTCTGCTAATTCACCCACTGCTGTAGAGCCAATTAATCTTAACCAAAGATATTTTTCTCTAGTTTTTTCTTTGATTTTTACTAATACATATGAATTTAATAATTGACCCACTAAATAACCAGAAACACTAGCCAAAACAATTTGTGGAACAAAACCTAGAATCGTTTCAAAAGCAGTTTGGTTTGGCCAATCAGAGGCAGCTGGTGAAAATTGAACTAATAAGAACGTTAAAGAAGCAAGAATAGATAATCCAAAGCCAGTAAAAATAGCTTTTCTTGTGGCTTTGAATCCATAAACTTCGCTTAAGACATCACCGACTATGTAAACAAGTGGAAATAGAAAAGCGCCACCATCAGTAATTATGGGACCAAATTCGATTAACTTAACTGCTCCAATGTTTGAGATTAATAAAAGTCCACAAAATATCGCAATTAAATAAGGGTAAAGACCTTTGGATTCTTGGGCAAAATGAACTTTGTTTCGTTTGGATTTCGAAGTCTTCACGATTTCCTATCTAACCACGGCGTAGTCTTTACTTAATATGTCAACTCGCACTTATTACGTCAGAACTTTTGGTTGTCAAATGAATGAACATGACTCCGAAAGATTATCGGGACTTTTAGAAGATGCTGGATTTGTTGCAACAAACACCGAAGAAGCAGATGTCGTTGTCTATAACACTTGTGCTGTCAGAGAAAACGCTGACAACAAATTGTATGGAAATCTTGGAATGCTTTATCGAATTAAAGAAAAAAGACCAAATATGCAAATAGCAGTAGGTGGCTGTCTAGCTCAAAAAGATAAAGAAATTATTCAAAAAAAGGCTCCCTGGGTTGATGTAGTTTTTGGAACTCATAATTTTGGATCGCTTCCTGTTTTACTTGAAAGAGCTCGCGTTAACAACGAAGCTCAAATTGAAATTCTTGAATCTTTGGAAGTGTTTCCTTCAAATTTACCTAGCAAAAGAGATTCAATTCATTCTGCTTTAGTTGCGATCAGTGTTGGCTGTAATAACACTTGTACATTTTGCATAGTTCCTTCTTTGCGTGGTAAAGAAAAAGATAGAAAAGCTGGAGAAATTCTTGACGAGATTAAAACACTGGTAAATCAGGGTGTTTTAGAAGTTATGCTACTTGGGCAAAATGTTAATTCTTATGGTGTTGAATTTGGAGACAAGTTTGCATTTGGAAAACTTTTGAGAGCATGTGGCGAGATTGAAGGTTTGGAAAGAGTTAGATTTATTTCTCCGCATCCAAAAGATTTCACAGACGATGTGATATCAGCAATGGCAGAAACAAAAAATGTGATGCCACATCTACATATGCCTTTGCAATCAGGAAGTGACAAAGTTCTTTCTGACATGAAACGCTCATACAGAACTACGAAGTATTTAACAATTTTGGACAAAGTGAGAAATGAAATTCCAGATGCTGCAATTACCACAGATATCATTGTGGGCTTTCCTGGTGAAACTGAAGAAGATTTTCAACAAACAATTGATTTAGTTAGACAGGCTAAATTTGCATCAGCGTTTACTTATCAATATTCAAAAAGACCTGGCACACCTGCAGCACAAATGCCAAATCAAATCGATCCAAAAGTAATTAACGAAAGATACGAAAGATTATCGAAAGTTATAAATGAAGTTATTTTGGAGCAAAATAAAAAACAAATTGGCAAAGTGGTAGAAGTACTAGTTTCAAATAATGAAGGAAAAACAGAACAACATATTAAAACTATGTCAGGTCGCGCTAAAGATAATCGATTAATTCACTTTTTTCCAAGTCCTGAGTTTAGTATTAGACCAGGTGATTTTGTTGAAGTTGAAATAACTCAAGCTCAACCTTTTTATCTAGTATCCGATAAAAAAATTCTTAAAGTGAGAAATACTAAAGCAGGAGATATTTGGCAAGTTGGCAAGGAAGATACAACTAATCAAGTATTGCTTGGAATTCCAACTTTGGCTCGGAATTAAAATTTGAAAGTTATTGCAATAGTTGGCCCAACAGCCGTTGGTAAAAGTGACCTAGCAATAAACTTAAGTCGCTTTATAGAAATAGAAGTTATTAATTCAGATGCTATGCAGTTATACAAGAGGATGGATATTGGAACAGCCAAATTAGATATAAAAAGTAGAAAAAATATAGTTCATCATTTAATTGACGTATTGTCGCCACATGAAGAAGCAAGTGTTTCTGTATTTCAAACTAAAGCAAGACTTTTAATTAATGAGATCCAACAAAAAGGTAAAACTCCAGTATTAGTTGGAGGCAGTGGTCTTTACATAAATGCAGTTTTGGAAGACCTTGAGTTTCCTGGAACTAATTTAGAAATTAGAGCCAAATATGAGGAAATTTTAGAAAAAAACGGAGTTGAATTTCTCTATAAGGAATTAGAAATAATCGATCCTTTAGCGGCTAAAAATATTCTCATAAATAATGCGAGACGTATTGTTAGAGCTCTTGAAGTTAATGAATTAACTGGTAAAAACTTTAATGCAAAACTTCCTGAACCCTCCCCAGTTTTCGAAGATGTAAGAATTGGCTTGAATTTAGAACGTGACATTCTTGATAAAAGAATTGAAAATAGAGTTCTTGAAATGTTTAATCGAGGCTTAGTTAAAGAAGTCGAACAAATTTTTGATGAATTAGTCAAAGGAAAAACTGCGCAAAAGGCACTTGGATATTCTCAAGTTATTCAATATTTGAAGAATGAAATTACTCTAGATCAAGCAATAGAACAAACCATAGTTCAAACTAGAAAATATGCTCGGAGACAAATTTCATGGTTTAAAAGAGACCCATTAATACAGTGGTTTGATGCTCAAGAAGATGAACTTCTAGAAAAAGTTAATAGAATAATTTAATGGGATCAGCAGTGGAATATGTAAAAGGCCATGGCACAAAAAATGATTTTGTCATTGTTGAAGATTTAGAGGATGTTTTAGAAATAAGCTCTGATCAAGTTAAAGCTATTTGTGATCGAAATATTGGAATTGGTGCCGATGGTGTTTTAAGAGTTGTAAAAACTAATGATCAGTTTTTTATGGACTATAGGAACGCAGATGGTTCGATAGCCGAAATGTGCGGAAACGGCGCAAGAGTGTTTGGGCTTTATTTAAAAGAAAAAAATTTAGTCACAGAAAAAACCTTTAGTATTTTGACTAGGGGCGGAGAAGTAAAGATTGTTGTCAATAATCCAGATGAAATATCAGCTACTATGAAAACTGCAAAAATTAGAAAAAATAAAGTTGAAGTTACAAATAATTCGAAAAAATATTTAGCTACCGGAGTTGATGCACCTAATCCGCACGCAGTAGTTTTTGTTGATGATTTAACTGAAATCGGTGATTTGAAGAACGCACCAATGATATTTCCAAAAGAGGAATTTCAAGACGGTGTTAATGTGGAATTTGTTAGAAAAGTTTCTGATACCCATGTTCAAATGAGAGTTTTTGAAAGAGGTAGTGGCGAAACCTTGTCTTGTGGAACAGGTGCATGTGCTGTAGCTGCCGTTTTGAGAAACCAATTAAGTAATCAAAAAAATCGGTTTCAAGTCGATGTCAGGGGAGGAACTCTTCATATTGAATTTATTGACGACAAAATTGAGATGACAGGACCTGCAGTGCTGGAAAGTTCAGGGTTTTTAAAAGAATCTTGGTATTCATTTAAAAAATGAACGAATATAAAGAAACAAGCAATTTAGATCTTCAAGATAGAGCGGCACTTCGAAGAGTAACTACTTTCTCTACCGAACTTCAAGATATTACAGAAGTTGAATACAGAAAAATCCAATTAGAAAAAGTCGTGTTAGCAGGAGTTTGGGTTACAGGATCCTGGGAATCAGCCGAAAGATCATTACAAGAATTAGCACGTTTAGCCGCAACTGCTGGATCAGAAGTCCTAGAAGGAGTAATACAAAGACGAGATAATCCAGATCCAGCAACATATCTTGGTTCTGGAAAAGCATTGGAATTAAGAAAAATAGTTTCCCAAACTGGTGCAGATACAGTAATTATCGATGGCGAATTAAGTCCCTCCCAACTTATTCATTTAGAAGACGTGGTCAAAGTAAAAGTTGTTGATAGAACTTGGTTAATACTGGACATATTTGCAAAACATGCAAAAAGTAGAGAAGGAAAAATTCAAGTTTCTTTGGCACAAATGCAATACATGTTGCCAAGATTAAGAGGTTGGGGTGAAGCTCTAAGTAGACAAGCAGCAAGTGGTGGTTCTCCTGGAATTGGAACTAGAGGACCAGGTGAAACCAAATTAGAAACTGATAGACGAAGAATTCATCATCAAATGACAAAATTACGTAAAGATTTGAAAGAACTTGCAAAATCACGTGATGTTCAAAGAAGTTCGCGAAGAAGTGGAAATACTTTATCTGTTTCTATTGCAGGATATACAAATGCCGGCAAATCTTCTTTATTAAATAGAATTACTGGTGCTGGAGTTTTAGTCGAAGATGCACTGTTTGCAACTCTTGATCCAACAGTTAGAAAAACTCAATTACCTTCGGGCAGGTTTATCACAATTTCAGATACTGTTGGATTTGTTCGACATTTACCGCATCAGTTAGTTGAAGCATTCAAATCAACTCTTGAAGAAGTATCTAATTCAAATTTGATAATCCACTTGGTAGATGGAAGTGATCCTGATCCTAAAGGTCAATACGACTCTGTCAGAGAGGTCTTGCAAGAAATAGGTGCTGACCATATTAGAGAACTAATTGTAATAAATAAAATCGATTTAATTGATGATGAAAAAATATTATCCTTGAAAAGAATGTTTAAAGACTCTTTATTTATATCAACTAAAGAAAGTAGTGGAATAACTGAATTATTAATAGAGATAGATAAGAGACTTCCTAATCCAACGAAAGAAATTAAATTATTAATTCCATATTCTAGGGGCGATATTTTGGCAAAAATTCATCAAGAAGGAAAATTAATTTCACTGATTCATGAAGATTCAGGCACACGTGTGCATGCATTTGTTCCTGCCGATCTTTTTCACATAATTGAAAATCTGGATTTAATTGAAAATAAATAAGTCAAAAATTTTCAATTACATATCTTTTATAGTTGCACTTGTTATTCTATATTTTGTTTTTAATTGGTTCATTGATGACCTAGATTTTAATGAAATAATTACTTCTTTAAATAATCTAAGTATTTTACAATTAATTCTTTTAATTTTAAGTGCTATTTTTAATATTTGGATATTTCAATATCCCTATTTAGTTACCACTAAAGGACTTAAATACTCCCAAGCCTTCAAAGTCCGTAACGCTTCTTTTGCAATCAGTAATTGCATACCAGCAGGTGGAACAGTTGGATTAGCAGCACAATATGCCATGTTGAAATCATTTGGTGTATCGAATCAAGGAATTTCCACAACTGTTGGAATTGCAAGTGTTTGGAATGGTTTAATTTCCTACTTTATGCCCGTCTTAGGTTTAATTTCTTTATCTATTTCAACTGCTCCTACACCTGGATTAATTTCTTCAACTGCTTTAGGAACAGTTGTTTTAATTTTCACTATTATTATTCTTTTTTTGCTATTTAAATCTGAATCTTTATCAATAAAAACAGCCAGAATCTTGGATTTCTTGATTAAACCTATTGGTCAAATTATGAAAAGAAAATGGAATTTTTCTAACATTTTTAATGATTTTAGAAAGCTTGTTATTACAACTGTGAAGGAAAAGTGGTTACAAATTACATTTAGTAACTTACTTGTGCAATTTTCAATGTTTTTTATTTTTTGGGCAAGTTGTTTTGCTGTGAATATTCAATTATCAGTTCTTATATTGTTTGCTGTATTTTGTTTTGGACGATTTGGAACAGTTATCCCATTTACTCCAGGCGGTGTTGGCACTACTGATGTAATTATGGTTTCAACTTTGATTCTTTACGGTGCAAGCGAAATTAGTGCTTTTACCGCGGTCTTAATTTGGAGGACTTTTTATTATCTACCGCAGGTACTTCTAGGTGTATTCAGTTATTTTCAGTGGCAACTGACCCGGTCAAAATGAAAGTTTTCTCATACTCTTGGGGAGAAATTTCTGCACAAGGTTTCAAGTTGCGTCAAAATCCTGGTGACTTATAGTGGGAGAAACGAGGGGAGTACCCCTAAAAACGCAAGCGTCGTCAACACGAAATTGAAATTGAATTTCCGGCGCAGCACCAAGTAAAAAAACTTGGCTGGGAGAGACCTCGGGAAAAAAGATAAGCAAAAGTTGCTTGTCTATTTAACCCGGGAGTCATCATGCCAGTTATACCAAAAAAGAAAAATGGAATTCCTGTAGTTCTTACAGAAATTGGAAGAGTTGAACTTCTAAAGCAAGTAGATCACATTCGAAAAGTACAGCTACCTGCTTTAGCGCCACTGATAACTGCTATTGATCGAGATGAAAGAGACGTCGCAGAATTTACCCGTTTAACTGAAGAAGCAAATGAACTTGAATCATTTGTATCTGAAGCAGGTAAACCTGATTTACTACTTGACGATAAAACGGTCCGACTTGGATGTGTAGTAAAAGTTCAGACCGAAAAAGAAAAATTTAAAGTAAGAGTTGTTCATCCAATCGAGGCACATCTTGATGATGAACGAATTTCAGTTTACTCACCACTTGGTCAAGCATTGTTTGGAAATAAAAAAGGTGATCGAGTAACTGTAATAGCACCAAGTGGTAATTGGACAGCTGTGATCAAATCCGTGGAATTACTTCCTTAGTCCCTCCCGAGTAAGTAGTAATTCTGCAAGCAAACTAACCCCTGGGGATTTATCCCCAGGGGTTAGTTATTACCAATTTTGTTAAATGCAAATACGCTGTAAGAGTATTTCATTGATTATTAAATAATGAATCAACTAATTATAGATGGACCAAAGAAACTAATCAGCAGTATTCCTTCACTTATCAAAATTAATCCAATAAATAAATTATTAATTTTTGGTTTGAAGGGGGCAGAGAGTAGATTTTCAACTCATTTTTCTTATCAGATTCCTACTCTTGAAATTCTTACGAGTAGATATTTTGATAATTTATTGAAAAATTTCATAGGCCATGATTTAGAATCTGTGGTCTTGGTATTTTATATTGAAAAAGATCCTGAAAAATATAAGAAAATAGCTCAGATTTATTTTGAAAGGCTTTCCAAAAAAGTCTATGTTAAGGATTTATTGTGGGTTAAAAAAGAAAGATGGGCTTCTTTCATCTGTGAAGACTTAAGTTGTTGTCCTATTGAAGGTAACGTTATTGAAAAAGATCCTAAAACTAAAGAAATTCATAAATTTAATACCGATTTCTTAAAGATTAATAAAGTTGATTCAAAACTTAAAACAAACGCTCAAAAAGCGATGAAAATCAAAAGTGCTATTAAAGATGACCTGGGTTTAAAGAAGTGGCAAAAGATGCAGTTCAATCGCCTTTCAGCAAAAAATGCTATTTCAACTGCTTCTAAAAACAACTGGTCAAGACTTTTGGTGGGGTTAAAAGATATACCTGTTAGAGATGCCTTGTTATCTCATTTCATCGAACGAGGATTTAGTAACCAGGAAAATTCGAAAAAACTAATTGCGCTTGCTAAAACTTGGGCAAAAGTTGGATCTTTTGCAGAGCAGGAATTTCAAAGCCCAATTTTTGCTTGCGTTTCTGCTTATTTGTGGCAAGCAGGCGAATATGAAGCTGCAAATATCGCGGTTAAATTAAGCCTTGCTGCTGATGCTAATTTTCGTTTGGCTCTTCTTCTGCAAAATGCCATTGACAGTGGAGTACCAGCCTCAGAATTTAAGGACATATTTAAAAATCCGTCACACCCCTGGACTTGAGCAAAAGACTTTAATTTAGTAATCTTTTAGTTAGGTCAAGAGTTTCAGTATTAAGCCCCGGCTAGCTGAACGGCAACCCTCCACCGCGGTGGGGTGCTCCGGGTGTAGACCAGGTCAATTCGCAAAAGCAATTGGCAAGCGCGGGTCTTACGAAAATCTTTAAATGTGAGGCCCCGAAGAAAAGGGGTAATAATTTGCGTTGTTTCAATAAAAATAATTAATTTCTTTTATTTTTATTATTCTTGCGCAAAAAAAACCCACCTTTGACTATCAAGGCGATAGGCAAAGTGACTCAAATTAAGAAAGAGGTTAGAAAATGAGTTCAGGTTGGAGTTTTGAAACTAGACAGATACATGCTGGTCAAGCACCAGATTCGCAAACGAATTCCAGAGCATTACCGATATATCAAACAACGTCATATACGTTTCGTGATACAAAACATGCTGCGGACTTGTTTGCTTTAGCAGAGCCAGGCAACATCTACACCCGCATAATGAATCCAACACAAGCAGCAGTTGAAGAAAGAATTGCTTCTTTGGAAGGTGGAGTAGGTGCTCTGCTTTTGGCAAGTGGTCAAGCTGCAGAAACTTACGCGATTTTGAATTTGGCTGAAGCAGGCGATCATATTGTTTCTAGCCCAAATCTCTACGGAGGAACATATAACTTATTTCACTACACTCTTCCAAAATACGGAATTGAAGTGACGTTTGTTGATGATCCTGACAATTTAGATTCATGGAAAAAAGCAATCAAACCAAACACCAAAGCTTTTTATGGAGAAACTATTGCAAATCCTGCAAACGTTATTTTGGATATTGAGAATATTTCCAAAATCGCCCACGACAATGGAATCCCATTAATAGTTGATAACACT
>JACCDO011641301.1_pt1 | contig 16297 bp, 11 predicted proteins | sample 7446101 | NCBI WGS metagenome assembly JACCDO01 (sample SAMN15323440, study PRJNA562643) | freshwater metagenome | isolation source: river surface water | place: USA:Blue River Watershed | collected 2017-08-16 | reverse complement strand
TATTCGTTAGCCAGGGTTGGATCCAAGCTGAGCAGCACCAGTACGCAAAGGGCCAGCGCGGATAGCGGATTTATTTTTCTGCCTAAGCCAAGGGATAGCAGCACCGCACCAGCCATGACCGATGCCCTGAGAACGCTGGGATGCAACCCCACCAAAAGCACGTAGGCAAGTAGCGCACCAAGCGACGCGCCGACCCTAAGCCGAACAGAAAATCTTGTAAGCACAAAGTAGATTGCTCCAACCACAATTGCGCAATTGGCACCCGAAACCGCCATTAAGTGAGTTAGTGATGTTGTTTTCATGGCTTCGCTGAGAGTTCTAGATACTTGACTGTCATCACCAAGGGTTAACCCAAGTACGATGGCAGCTGAATCCGGATTGACTCCCGAAATAAATTTGGTCAAATACTCTCGAAAACCACCTAGAGGATCGAAAGCTAAAGTTGCCACCAACGGCCATTGCAGACTGCTGAGCGTAATTAGTGAAAAAGATGAGGCCAGAAGCATCACAGCCCCGCCTCCAATTTTCCGCATTATGACAGCGCAACTCACAAGCGCGAGCACTGCGAGCGGAATCAGCCAATGCTGATTAGTAACTAAACCAAAGGTGAATAGCCAAAGATAAACTGCAGCAACGATTGAGCTCACAGAGTAGCCTTCGGTTTAATTTGCAAGAACAACTTGTTTCCAATGCCGGAAACATTTCGTAAGTCTTCAATTTTCTTGAAACCACCGTTTGCTAAACGCCAGTCAATGATTCTGGCGGCAAGAGTTGGACCTACGCCTGGTAATTCTTCTAGTTGCGATTGTGTTGCGCTGTTTAGCGAAATGGCATTTTTGCCTTGAGCAGTAACTGGAGTTACTTGCCCCTTTGCCAGCACCACTATCTGTTCGCCATCCCCTATCGCACGCGCTAGATTGATGCTCCCCTGATCGGCCTTGTCGGTAAAGCCTCCAGCCGCAAAGATAACTTCGAACACTCGGCTATCGGAAGGCAAGTCGTAGATACCGGGTTTCTGCACCTCACCAACAATGTGAACATAGCAATCTGGCAACACCACGGGCATGGGTTCTGAGCTGATCAAGTTTGCCACTGGCACCGGCTTTGCCGAATTGAGGCTAACCAAGATGGCAACCACAGCGGAAACACCAAGAGCAACCAGCAACACCAATCGTTTATTCACAGACTCCCCGCTGGCGATTGCACCAACGAGTTTTTCGCGTAGAAAGTTCACCCAAGCAAAATAAAACCGCCGAGGTGGTGTCCCGGCGGTTTCAGCTGAATCTGTTTATAAGTATTTACTTTGTCGCTATGTTGACAAGTTTCGGCGCACGAATAATGACGTTGGCAACCTGCTTGTCACAAATTGCTCGATTCACGTTCTCAGAAGCAAAGGCTTTTTCGCGCAGCTCATCCTCGCTAATTGAGACCGATACCTCGAACTTGTCGCGAAGTTTTCCGTCGACCTGCACAACGGCTATCACGGTGCTTTGAACTAGTAGTGACTCATCGGCCTGCTGCAGTCCAGCCAGCGCCACTCCAGGCTGGTGCCCTAGTTTTGCCCACATGTCTTCGGCGGTGTAAGGAGCAAATAGCGAAATAGCCTTTGCTACTACCTCGGCAGCTTCACGCACTGCTGGATCAGCCGGCCCTGCATCGCCGTCGATTCCTTTGCGAAGTGCGTTTACCAGTTCCATGACTTTAGCAACACCGACATTGAATTTGAATGACTCAATCGCTGGTGCAAAATCGCGAAGGAAAGAATGTGTTGCTTTACGCAACTCTGCATTTCCAGTACTGAAGTCGACACCAGGCGCGGATGTCACGTCGTTAGCGGTACGCCATGCGCGAGCCAGGAACTTTGCCGATGCTGCTGGAGAAACGTCAGCCCAGTCGATGTCATCTTCTGGCGGACCAGCAAAAGCCATGGTCAAACGAATTGCATCAACTCCATGCTCGTCAAGCTGATCGCTCAATGCCACCAAATTCCCGCGTGACTTTGACATCGCAGAACCGTTCATCAAAACCATTCCCTGGTTTAGCAAACGAGTGAACGGCTCTTCGAAGTTGACGTAACCAAGATCATGCAAGACCTTAGTGAAGAAACGTGCGTACAACAGATGCAAAATTGCGTGGGTTACTCCACCCACATATTGGTCAACCGGTGCCCACTCGCGTGCCGCCTGCTGCGAGAAGGCCTCTTCAGTTGAATTCGGTGACAGGTAACGCAGGAAGTACCAAGATGAGTCGACAAAGGTATCCATGGTGTCCGTGTCGCGTTTTGCTGCCTGGCCACACTTTGGGCATGAAACGTTGACCCATGCCTCTGCGCCACCGAGTGGAGAGGTACCCTTCGGCTTCAGATCTAGACCCTCTGCGGATGGCAACTGAACCGGAAGTTGGTCGGCTGGCACTGGGACTTCACCACAGTTATCGCAGTGAATGATCGGAATTGGCGTACCCCAGTAGCGCTGGCGTGAAATCAACCAGTCACGAAGACGGAAGTTCTTAGCCGACTTGCCCTTACCTTGAGCCGATAGCAGCTCGATTGCCTTGGTAATCGCAGCATCCTTGTTCAAGCCATTTAGCTCACCAGAGTTAACCAGCACTCCGTCACCGACGGTTGGCGCGCCGAGCTCATTTGGGTCACCTTCACCGGTGTCGACCACCATGCGAATTGGAAGGTTGAAGGTTTTTGCGAATTCAAAGTCACGCTGGTCATGCGCTGGCACCGCCATGATTGCGCCAGTTCCGTAATCGGCTAGTACATAATCTGCTGCCCACACTGGAATGCGCTCGCCATTGATCGGATTGATTGCGTAGACACCGAGTTCGACACCAGTCTTCTTGCGATCGGTAGCGAGACGTTCGATGTCGTTCGACTTCTTAACCTGCTCGAGGTAATCCTGGAAGGCAATTCGAACTTCAGGAGTTGCCATTGATGCCAAATCGGCAGCCAAGTCGCTGTCGGCAGCAACCACCATGAATGTTGCACCGAACAAAGTGTCTGGACGTGTTGTGTAAACCGTTATTGGTTCGCTGCGACCTTCAACTTGGAACTCGACTTCAGCTCCGGTCGAACGACCAATCCAGTTGCGTTGCATTGTCAAAACTTTTGCAGGCCAGTTTCCTTCGAGCGTGTCAAGGTCATCAAGTAGTCGATCGGCATAGTCGGTGACCTTGAAGTACCACTGTGTCAGAGCCTTCTTGGTTACTACGCTGTCGCATCGCTCACAAAGTCCGGCAACGACCTGCTCATTAGCCAAAACAGTCTGGCAACTCGGGCACCAGTTTACGTTTGAGTTCTTTCGGTATGCCAAGCCCTTGTTATAAAACTCCAGGAACAACCACTGGTTCCAGCGATAGTAAATCGGGTCGCTGGTAACGATTACACGATCCCAGTCGAAAGAGCAGGCATAGCGTCGCATCGAAGCTTTTTGCTGAGCGATGTTGTCGTAAGTCCAACCCTTTGGATCAAGCCCGCGCTTGATCGCCGCGTTCTCGGCTGGCAGACCAAATGAGTCCCAGCCAATCGGGTGCATTACGTTGAAACCCTTTTGCACCCAGTAACGAGAAATTACATCGCCAAGGGCATAAGCCTCGGCGTGACCCATGTGTAGGTCTCCCGAAGGGTAAGGGAACATGTCGAGTACATATTTCTTAGGGCGAGGATCGCCGTCAATGCCTGAATTGAATGGACGTAGCTCATCCCACACTGGTAACCAGCGGTCTTGAATGGCGAATACGTCGTACTCGGATTGGTTTTGTGGCTCAGACATTCTTATAAGGTTACCAATTGACCCAAGGATCGCGGGCCTGTAGCGCTCGTAAAAGCGCACCCGCCTTGACCTTGGTCTCTTGCAACTCTTCGGAAGGTACCGAATCAATCGTGATTCCGCCACCGACTCCGATGGTTGCCTTGCCGCCTGAGACCACCACGGTTCGAATCGTCATCCCGAATTCGGCAGCTCCACCGTGAGTCAGATAACCGATCACTCCCGAATATGCGCCTCGTGGACCTGCCTCGAGTTGGGCAATAATCTCCATGGCACGTTGCTTTGGCGCGCCAGTCATCGAACCACCAGGGAAAGCCGAAGAAAGCGCATTGACAGCATTTTGCCCTTCGGCGAGCTCCGCCCTAATCGTGCTAACTAGCTGATGAACCGTGGCATAAGTTTCAATCTCGAAAAGCTTTGGCACCTGCACCGAATCAACCTTTGCTACTCGACCAAAGTCGTTGCGCATCAAATCGACAATCATCAGATTCTCGGCACGTTCTTTTTCGTTGTGCTTAAGCTCAGCAGAAATTCGTTGATCTTCTGAATCATTTTCGCCGCGTGGTCGAGTTCCCTTAATCGGCTTGGACGAGATTGTGCCGTCGCGAGAAACTTTGAGAAACTGCTCAGGCGAACAGCAAATCACTGATTCATCGCGCAGTTTAAAGAACGCGGCATAGGGTGCTGGGTTAGTTTCACGAAGTTGCAAGAAGGTCAGCAGCGCATCACCAGAAACATCCATCGAAATTTCATTGGTTAGACAAAGTTGATAGACATCGCCGGCGGCTATATGGCGCTGAGCTTCCTCGATTAGTGCAAGGTAGTTTTCCTCGCTGTGTCTTACATTCTCGTTCTTCGCAATCAACGGCGAGTGCTTAAGGCGATACATTGCCTGTTCGCCACCGCTTACGCCGATTCGAAGTAGCGCAGCATGATGCCAATATTCAAATTGCTCTGCGGATGAAAATTCACCAATGAAATAAATCTGGCCGCCATCGTGATCAAGCACCAGTGCACGATCGATGTGTAGAAAATCACTGCTGCCGTCGTAGTTGATCTTGCCGACGTAACCAGGTCGAAAATCGAAAGGCAGATCGAGATCTTCCTGAGACCCTATTTCCTTTGCAAGCCACTCAAAATCGAGTTGACTAACTACCTTCGCCGAGGCACCCATAACACTGAATCGCTCAGACGGATGGCTCTGACGGTCCAGCCAAAAAGCATTGGCGTCGTTGGCGTGCAATCCAACGAAAAGGTCAGCCGGATGCACCCAACCCTTGAGCGTGGAAACGAAGAGTGGCACGCCTATTAGATTAGACAACAGACAGGGAGGTGAAGAATGGCCAATCAATTACTGCAATTCAGCGACGCTGGCTTCTTCGAAGTGCCTCCCAGCTTGGATACCGACCTTGCCATTGCCGACAGCTGGCTGGTTGAAGGAGGCCGCTGTCGCAGTCTGCAAGCCCATTTCGAGCGTTTCAGTCGCTGGACCGAGCTGCAATCCCCTGAATCTTTGAGCCAATTACCAGCCTTCTTTAAAGCGGTTTCCCAGACCATCCCACTAGACGGACGCTGGTTCCCTCGCATCGAACTTCACCGCGAACAGCCAATTGGTAAGCAACTTCACCTGAGGCTTCGCGAATCACCTGAGCAACTTGGCAATGCCATTCTCTGGACTTATGGCGAACCGGATCCGCGTTCTCAGGTGGACATCAAAGGTCCGGATCTGAGTATTGGTATGCAGCTTCGACGTCGAGCCAACATGATGGGCGCCGATGAAGCGGTGATCTTGGATAGCTCCGGCTACATATGCGAAGGTGCACTTTCTGCTCTGGTTTGGTGGCGTGGCGAAGTGCTTTGCGCTCCAAACTCGGAAACGGCTTGGCTCGATAGCATTACTCGCCGCGAAGTGTTTGCCATTGCCGAACAAATGGGGCTCACTACTCGAACTGAAAAAGTAAAGCCGGCAGATTTAGTTGAGACTGAAGTATGGATACTCTCTAGCTTGCAAGGAATCCGACCGGTAGTTAACTGGATTGATCTTGGTGGACCGGTGGCCACTCCAACTCATGTTGATGCATTCAACAAACGACTTAGACTACTCAGCGCAACTATTCGCTAGATACTGATTATTCGATCAGCAAGTTTTGCAATTCTTGAATCATGAGTAATCAGCAAAATAGTCTTGGACGAATCTGCACTTGCGAAAATTTCTTGCACTAGTCGAACCGCTTGCGCCGAATCAACACTTGAAGTCGGCTCATCGAGGACGAGGAATTCGAAATTGGCGAGCAGCGCACGCGCCATTGAAAGTCGCTGCGCTTCCCCACCGGAAATTAGTACCCCGTTCTCCCCTAACTCAGTATCTAGACCCATTCGTGAATCAAACATTTTCCACAAATTCACACGTTGCAAGACATCGAACATGCCGGCATCATCTGCACTTTCGTTTGCCAGCCGCAAGTTATCCCTAACTGTTCCGGCAAAGATGGGCGTTTGCTGCTCCAAATAACCAACGCATTTCCTGAACGAATCTGCAGTCCAATTTGCAACCGATAATCCATTCACTTCGACATGTCCCCTTCTGGGGTTTAGTAAACCGGCAAGCAACAAAGCAACCGTAGATTTTCCTGAACCACTAGGCCCAATCAGAGCTACGGTTTCTCCGCGACTTATTGTGAGACTGATGCCCTTAATCGCGTCAGTTCTACCTGGATAACCGGCAGACACGTTTCTTAGAGAGATATTGTCGAACGCTTGCAGTTCACTAGACCCAAATCCAACATTTAAGTCATGAGGAATAGGCTCATCCTGAATGTTTATCAATCGTTGTGCGCTCGACTTGTACTTTCGCCAAGTGGAAACTGCGGAGTGGGATAAACCGGCTATCTCAAAGACTCCAAGCGGAAGTAAAGCGATTACAGCCAATAACACTGGCTCCAATTGACCTGAACCTATGGCCTGACCGCCAAGAAACAATACTCCAAGTGCTCCTACGGTCGCAGAAAGAGAAAATACTCCCAAACTGACACCGGATGAGGTTGCTTGAAGGAGCCCGCGCTGTCCTAATCGTTTCTCTAAGACTTGGAAGTCGCCTAGTTCCTTATCTAGCCAGCCATATTGAGTGTAGATTTCAGAATTTTCAATAAGTTCCAAACTCTTTTCAGCTAACTGGCCACGAATATGCGCATTTTCACGATCAAAACGGGCTGAAAACTGATTAGAAATCGGAATTGCGATTAGTAGCGAGACAGTCAGCAAGACGGTGATGAGCAAAGCCGCATTAGGCAAAAGTAGGGCGAAGAACATAATCGATACAAAAGAAGCAGCCGCGGATTGCACAGTCGGCAAGATTACTCTCAGAGGTAAATTCAAGATTTCTTCTACATCTGCGGTGACTCGACTCCCGACATCACCCATCTTTAGTCGCCCGAACCCTGCTGGAGCAAGGGGAATTAGTTTTTGAAAAAGTTCGACTCTTAGTTTCCCTAATGACTTCAGTGCCGCATCGTGAGACAACCATCTTTCGCCATACCTTAATACTGCTTTCGCTAAAGCAAAGGTCCTGACGCCAACAATTGCAATCGATAGGTACATGAGAGGCGGTTGCTCCGAAGCTCGTGAAAGCAACCAAGCGGAACACGCAAGTAAAGCAATTGCTGAAATAGCTTGAAATATAGCCAATACGGATGCAATGAAGAATCTTGAATTTCTGGGAAATCCGAAAGTGAAAACTCTAAACACTCTTTACCTCGTGCACAATGTCAGCAATATCAAAAAGTTCTTGTTGGTGGCTGACGATGACAACCGCTGCATCGCTTATCTTCATTCTCAACAAATTTGATGTAATGATTTCGATTCGAGCCGTATCTTGAGAGGAAGTTGGTTCGTCTAGTAAGAGCGTGTCCTTCTTTTGCGCCACAAATGAATAAATACTTCTGGCAAGTCCAATTCGCTGGAGCTGACCACCTGAAAGTGGTGCAGTTATTCCACCAACCATATTTTCTAGATCCAAATCATCAAGTGCACTGGTTTTCAGAGCCAAATCCAAGGCATTGTCGTCTATCACTTCACCTCTACCCACAATGTTTTGCAGCACAGTGCCAGAAAAAACACTGCTTCTCTGAGGCATCCAAGCGCTTTTCTCGGATCTCATGCTCTTGAGTAGACGAGTCTTTCCAGAGCCCGATTCTCCCTTGATGATGGTTATTGCACCTGGTTGCGGCTTAAAGGTTGAAGTCTTGTCATGTGAGTTTGAATCAGTATCAAAAAGATAAAACAGTCTCGTCAACGAAGCTATGCCATCCGCGGAGGCATGAAAATTAGCCCCTAGAGTCCTAAGCGGCAGGTAAACATCTGGCGCCAAGAGCAAAATGAATAGCCCTAATGAAAAAGCAATCTCGCCATTCAAAAGCCGAATTCCAATAGTCACCGCAACCAAAGCTACGGAGAGACTAGCAATTAATTCTAGAGCAAATCCTGACATGAATGAAAGTGATAGCACTTTCATGGTTCTCTCCCGATGGGTTTCACTCAAATTTGCCAGCCGATCAACTTGTCGGTTTGCCCGGTTGAATACTCGCAATGTAGTTAGACCTCTAACCACCTCAGAAAAATGCGTAGCAATACTTGTCATTGCCTCAAGTTGACTATTTTGCAACTTTTGAGTTGCCCAACCAATAAAAACCATGAACAGGGGAATTAGAGGGACAGTAATGGCAAGGATTATGGCGCTTAGGAAATCATTCACGAATGCAACAATCAAGAAGATTGGAATTGATAGCACCACATAAACCAATTGAGGTAGGTACTTTGAGAAATATGTGTCTAGCGCATCCAATCCCGTAGTTATTAGTAAATTAAGCTCACTTGTTTTCTGCTGATTTCTCCATGATTCGCCTAGGTATGCAAATTTTCTAAAAGATTTTGATCTAAGCACAAATTTGACCTTTGACGCCGCTTGGGCTGCCAAGATTTCCTGCAATACGATACTGATTGCTTTAACCAAACCGGCAAAAGCAGCCACCTCAAAACTTCTACCTGTTTGGGAAGTTACTAAACCAGCCAACTCCCAAGCAAAAACTATTGTGGCTGTAGTTCCGAGCAAGGCAAGAGCGACCACACTGGCAATAAACCAGCGGGCCGCTCCTGCTTCTCGCAGTAATCGAGGATTTAGCGGCTTAATGCGAACCAGCCGGTATAGATTTGCGGCTTACGCGTTTCTTGAAAACCCAGTATGTCCAGCCTTGGTAGGCAAGAACCAATGGCAACATAATTCCTGCCACCCAGGTCATTACAGTCAGCGTGTAGTCGCTCGACTTGGCATTGTCCACCGTCAGGCTGTATGCAGCATCTGTCGTTGAAGGAAACACATTTGGGTATAGGGCCGCAAATAATGCGCCTACTGCGGTGATGATTGTCAAAACAATAAGGCTAAATGCCACGCCATCGCGACGCTTGACGTTAGCGATTTGACCTGCAATCAAACTCAAGGCGGCAACAGCTGTAAGAACCAAGCCAAGAAGACGGAAATGTGCGAAAAGTGTCCAGATCAAGAAACTTGCCGCAAGCACAGTGCACACAATTCCAACTTTTACCGCCAAAGACCTTGCTCTTACCTTAATGTCACCTTCAGTTTTTAGGGTGATGAAAATCAATCCGTGCAACCAAAATAAAGTCAGAGTAACCAGTCCACCTAATAATCCGTAAGGGTTTAGTAGCGTGAACAAATTGCCGGTGAAAATGTGCTTGTCATTTAGTGGCACACCCTGAACGATGTTTGCGAATGCAACACCCCAAAGCAATGCAGGTAATGCTGATCCAACGAAGATCATCCAGTCGAATCGGGATTTCCAAGCAAGCGAATCTCCTTTTCCTCGATACTCAAAAGAGACTCCTCGAAGAATAAGAGCGAGGAGTATGAGTAATAACGGGAGGTAGAAACCACTAAACAAAGAGGCATACCATTCCGGGAATGCTGCAAATAAGCTTGCACCGGCGACCAAAACCCAAGTTTCGTTCAGGTCCCAGACCGGACCAATGGTATTGATTAGAACTCGGCGGTCAAGGTCATCTTTACCTAAGAAAGGAAGTGAGATCCCTACCCCAAAATCAAAGCCGTCGAGAACAAAATATCCGATAAACAGGAAACCTACGATTAGGAACCAGATGTCTTGTAATTGCATTTTGAATATCTCCAAATTCCTAGTAAGCGACTGTCAATTTTTCGGAATCTTCTTTTTTCATAGAATCTTCCGGACCGGACTTGATTGCTTTGAGTAATAGCTTGAATTCCACAACAGCTAACACTCCATAAAGCAAGGTGAAGCTGATTAGTGAAATAAGAACGTCAACCCCGTTAATTCCAGGGGAAACTCCTGCCGAAGTTTTCATGAGACTAAATACAACCCAAGGTTGGCGTCCCATTTCAGTGAACATCCAGCCAATTGATATGGCGAGAACTGGAACTGGCGAGGCCCAAATTGCAACATTCCATGCCCAGGTTGGCAGACTTAGGTTTCCCTTTCGGGTCAGCCACAAACCGACGATTGCAACCAAGATCGAAAGTGCGCCCAAGCCAATCATCCAGCGGAATGCCCAATACGTGATCCAAATCACTGGCATGTAGTCCCCCGGCCCGAAGGCAGCGACATATTCGGCCTGCAGGTTATTAAGCCCCTCAACCTGTCCATCAAAGGTGTGAGTAGACAAGAACGAAAGCAAGTCGGGAATACGGATAGAAAACAGCTCACTCTTGCCGTCTGGAGTTCCCCAAGTGAAGATTGAAAAACTAGCGTTATTAGTTGTGTTGTAAAGCGCTTCCGCAGCCGCCATCTTCATTGGTTGTGTTTGAACCATAGCCAAACCCAAACCATCACCTGAAATTACGGTACCAACCCCTCCGGCTATTACTGTCCACAAACCGAAGCGTAAACCAGTACGCATAGTTTCAACGAATTGCATCCGCTTAAGGTGATAGGCAGAAACGCCAACCATAACCGCACCCGCGAACATAAACGAAGCCGTTACTGTGTGCGGAAATTGATTCAGAGCAACAATGTTTGTGAGAACGGCGCCAATGTCAGTCAATTCTGCGCGATTCAATTTTTCATTCATCGTGTAACCAACTGGGTTTTGCATGAACGAATTTGCAGCCAAAATGAAATATGCGGATAGCACAACACCCACCGCTGTCAACCAAATTGTTGCCAGGTGAACTTTTTTAGAAAGCCGATCCCACCCGAAAATCCATAGTCCAATAAATGTTGCTTCGAAGAAAAAAGCGAGCAAACCCTCCATTGCTAGAGGTGCGCCGAAAATATCCCCAACAAATCTTGAGTAATCAGACCAGTTCATCCCAAATTGGAACTCCTGAACTATTCCAGTAACTACTCCCATCGCAAAATTTATTAGGAAAATCTTGCCAAAAAGCTTGGTGAGTTTTAGCCACTTTTCAGCTCCGGTTTTTGTCCAAACGGTCTGCATAATTGCGACCAGGAACACCATTCCAATGGTGAGCGGCACGAAAAGAAAGTGGTAGACAGTCGTCAAACCAAACTGCCATCGTGATAAGTCCAACACGCTAAGTTCGGTAAGCACCTGTGATATGGGCATTCTGTTTTCTCCTACTGAAGGGGAATTCCCTTCAATTCCGGTCTAATGTAACGATTTGATAAAGGCAACTAAGGTGCACCTAAGGTGTCGGACTTAGGAATTGATTCAAGCCATAAAAATGCCCCTGAAATCTAGGTTTTTGGCCAATATTTATTCTTTTTTGAAGATTCATCGATAGGTATGGTTCATAAATTTCTATAGTTGAATCAACGGCAAATTACCTGACCAGAAAGTAGCTCCAAATTGTGTGGTCGATTCGTAGTTGCTAAGACTTCAACCGAGATCATGAAGATCTTCGAAGTAGACGAAATTGTTGGCGAGCAGCCTGGACTTAGCTACAACGTTGCACCAACTCATCAAATTTCCATCATCGTTGAACGCCCCGATGAAAAAGCGCAAGATGGTTCACCGTTGGGTGAACTGCATCGCGAAATGTATTCGGCTCGCTGGGGCTTAGTGCCGCGCTGGAGTAAGGATGGCCCGGCTAATTCTTCCCCTTTGATTAACGGTCGAATCGAAAGCATCCTCGAAAAGCCATCGTTCAAGGAATCAGTTGCACGTAGAAGATGCGTAATTCCGGCATCGGGTTATTACGAATGGCATGTTGCTGAAGATGGCACCAAACAGCCGTTCTACATTTCGGCTGGTCCGGATGGCATGCTCGCTTTGGCTGGACTATATGAATGGTGGCGCGATCCGAGCAAAGCCGAAAACGACCCATCACGTTGGCTACTTTCGGCAACTACCTTGACCAAAAACACTGCTCCAGAGCTTGCCCACATTCACGACCGTAATCCGGTGCTGCTCACCCCGGAAACGTTGGATGCCTGGATCGACCCAAATCATCTTGGCAACCTTGACCTTCTCAAGGCCGTGGCCAGCGAGAGTGATTTGGTGGCCGGCGAAGTGGAGTTTCACAAGGTCAATACCGCGGTCGGTTCGGTCAAGAACAACAGCCCAGAGCTGATTCTGCCGCTCTAAATCAACCATCTGGCCAACCTTCAACTAATGGTTGAGCTCGCCACGCCGTAGCAATTTGCTTTGTCGGTGGTGACTCCTACATTCTTAACATTCGAACATTTGTTCGAATGTTTTTCAGGGTGGGAAGGAGTCAGTAATGACTCGAATCGATGAATTGGTAGAGGTTGTGGTCAACCCAACCGGTGAGCCAATTGGATTCAGCTGGCGCAATGGCGCCTACCTGGTGCTGAGCAAGCCGGTGCGCTGGTTTGCCAGACGAGAGTGGTGGGTCGAGTCAGCCAGAGTGCAACGCGGCATTGGAGCCGGTGTTCTTGAGGTGGAAATGTGGCGACTGGTGGCCTCCAAAGAAAATGAGAAAAACCAATTCGAGCTAATCCACAATATCGTCGACGATAAAAACGTCTGGAAGCTAAGCCGCATTTACTAATGTCATTCGTTCACTTACACGTGGCGTCTGCGTTTTCTTCTCACTACGGCGTCACTCGTCCAGAGTTACTAGCGGAAGCGGCATCCTCACTCGGCATGAACGCCTTAGCGATAACTGATCGCGACGGACTCTACGGGGCGGTAAAACATATCAGTGCTTGCCAAACCTTAGGCATCTCACCAATTGTTGGCGTCGAACTTTCTATAGTCGACGACGAAGGTGCACCACTCGCCCGCGCTGTAGTTATTGCACGAGGACACGATAACGGAATCGGTTGGTCAACGCTATGTTCAATTGTTTCGGCAGCACACGGCTACAACATCAAAGCTGCGCTTAGCAACCGCGGACGAAAACAAGATCGCATCGCGATTAGGCGCGGTGAATTGGCAAAAATTATTGGCGAAAGTCTTGGTGCCTGCACGGTACTACTCGGCAACGACAGCGATGTTGGTAGAAGCGTTTTACAAGGCACTCGTGAAGAAGCGATGCAGTTACTAAAACCATGGCAAGAACTATTTGCAATTCCAAATTCACTAGCGATTGAAATAACTACCCTGCTAACCGAACCGGGTAGTGAGCATTCGGCAATGCAAGCCAGTCGCATGCTGCAGTTAGCCGATGCCGTAGGTTTACCTGCGGTGCTCACCAATGCAGTGCGCTACCTAACCCCCGATGATGCTGTGACCGCCGATGTTCTCGATGCCGCCAGATTCTTGGAGCCACTCGGCTTTTTTCAAACCCAACCCAACGCCCAAGCCTGGCTAAAACCGGCAAAACTCATGGAATCAGTGGCTCTAGAAGTCACCGGCGACAGCACCAGGGCGAGACAACTGATCGAAGACACAGAAATGTTGGCCAATCGTTTTCGACTGGAGCCAGTCTCTGACTGCGGTTGGGGTAAACCAAAGACCCCCGAGAAGGCTTCACTCGGCATCGAAGGCAACCCCTTCGAGGTGCTCTGGCAGAAAGCCGAGGCCGGAATTGGCTGGCGCTACCCCGGCGTGACCGCCAAGGAACTAAGCAAGATTCAACATCGACTCAACCAAGAGCTGATCACGATTAACCAGCTCGGTTTCGCCACTTATTTTTTGACCGTCGCCGATGTCGCCCAGATGATCCGAGATATGAACATTCGCATCGCTGCCAGGGGTTCTGGTGCCGGCTCACTGGTGAACTACCTGCTCGGCATTAGCGGAGTCGACCCAATCGAACACGACCTTCTGTTTGAACGCTTTCTGAGCACCGAGCGTTCGAGTCTGCCAGATATCGACATCGATGTTGAATCGGCAAGACGGCATGACATCTACCGCAATATCTTTAAGCGATACGGGAGTAATCGCGTCACACTGCTATCAATGCAGAGTACCTATCGCGGGCGTGGTGCAGTGCGCGATAGCGGCTTGGCGCTCGGCATTGACGAAGACGAAATCGATCAGATTGCCAAAAGCGTTTGGCGATTTAGCGCCGGCAGCTTTCGCAATGCCACCAAACAAAAACCAGAGCTCGGCATGATTGCTCAGGCGCTGGAGAGCGATCGCAAGATGAATCTCTTGGTAGACATTACCGAGCGACTCAATCGCCTTCCCCGACATATTTCAATGCATCCATGTGGAGTGATTCTCGGCGATAGCAATCTGCTCAAGGTAACGCCGATTGAACCGAGTGGAATGGGTCTTCCAATGAGTCAGTTCGATAAAGACGACATGGACCCGATGGGGCTACTCAAGCTCGACGTACTAGGCGTGCGTATGCAAAGCGCAATGGCTTATGCGGTAAAAGAGATTCGCCGCACCGCAGATGCGCAATTCGACTTAGACGCAGTTGATCGCTCCGATGCCGAAACCTTTAAGAGCATCCGCACCACCAACACCCTCGGCATTTTTCAAATCGAGAGTCCTGGGCAACGTGAACTAACCGGAAAACATCAGCCAACGGTCTTCAACGACCTGACCATTCAGATTTCGCTATTTCGCCCAGGTCCAATGAAGGGCAACATGATTGCGCCATACCTGGACGGCCGCCACGGCTTTGCCAGTGCAGACTTCATCCACAAAGACCTCGAACCGATCCTGCGTGAAACCTTTGGCGTGGTGATTTTTCACGAACACGTGCTTCGCATCCTGAATGTAATGACTGGCTGCAGCTTGGCGAGGGCCGACGAAATGCGTCGCTCACTCGAAGACCCGAGACTCAAACCAAAAATTGAAGAGTTTTTTAGAAGCAAAACCAAGGAACGCGGCTACACACCGGCTGTAATTCAGAGGGTCTGGGATATTCTCGAGGGCTTTTCCAGCTTCGGTTTCTGCAAAGCGCACGGAGCCGCCTTCGCGCTGCCCACCTATCAGAGCGCGTGGCTCAAAACCCACTACCCCGTTCAATTCATGGCCGGGTTATTTACCCATGATCCAGGGATGTACCCAAAGCGATTACTGCTGGCTGAAGCACGACGACTCGGAGTACGCATGCTTCCGGTTGATGTGAATAAATCAACCGACGAATATCTGGTTGAGCAAACCCCAGATGGCTTAGCCGTGCGAATGGCAATTCACGAAATCGCCGGCATCAGCGAAGCCGAAGTTAGTCGCATCCTAAGTAACCGGCCGTATCAAGATGTTGGCGACTTTTACATGAAGGCGAAGCCAAGCAGACGCACCTTCGAACGCATCGCGCTAATCGGCGGACTCGATTCACTCAAGCTCGGCGACTTTGGGCCGAAACATACTCGCGGCGATGTGCTAGCCAGAGTGCGCGAGCTAAACGCTACAAAAAACAAAAAGTATCTCGACCCGAACCAACTGCAGTTTGACTTTGACGATATGCCGAGAGGTAACCCCGAGCCAAGCAATGCAGAGAAGGTGCGTGCCGAACTTTCAATCATGCACCTCGACTACACCGAGCATGCACTTGAGCAGTATCGCCCGATGCTCGATGAGATGGGCGTAATCCGTAGCGATGAGTTGGTAAATCTACGCAGTAAGACCGATGTTCTGATTGCCGGCGTGCGAGTGGCAACCCAGACCCCGCCAATGCGATCAGGTAAGCGCGTGGTGTTCGTGAGCCTGGATGACGGCTTCGGCTGCAGCGACAGCACCTTCTTCGATGATGCGCAGCAGCGTTGCAGTCACATCCTGTTTAACACCAAACTGATGCTGATTTCCGGCAAGACCAGACGCACCGGAGTGCGCGGAGTTTCGATAATGGCAGAGAACGCCTGGGATCTAAAAGAACTATGGCAGCAGTGGAACGCTAAGCAACTTCGAACGAGCGCTTAGAAAGCCCCATGAAGTAGCCGTCAATTTTTGTTTGTACCGCTTGCTCTGGATTAAGCGAAGCACCGAGAGTGACGAATAGCGGAGTGAAGTGCTCAACCGTTGGGTGCGCGTATGGCATGCCCGGTGCAAGTGTCTTGTAGTTGATCAAACTTTCGATATCGCCACGATCGAGTGCTTCCTTTGCCCAAGCATCAAACTCTGCAGACCAACCTGGCGCGAGTGCATTA